>JGI24158J21664_10002631_pt1 | contig 22009 bp, 10 predicted proteins | sample Ectturendosymbi3_FD_21664 | JGI IMG/M metagenome (IMG submission 21664)
GGGATGGGGACGAAAATATTAAATGCAAAGCTTATTTTGCTGAATTTGGGCAGTCCGAATGTGTTTATTTCACTATAAATGAAACTTCTAACAAACATGATTTATATAAAAAAATATGGTCGTAATGTTATATAAATAGGTCAGTGTTTACATAAAGTTTTTGTTACATTACATATACGTTATATCAGGGGGTTTTTAAGGAAAATGTTAGGTACTCGGTATGGACATGTAAGGACCCGATTTCTCTGATTCTAGGAACCCGATGATAATTTTCGCTGATTCTAGGGACCCGATTTTCAAGTCCCTTTCAAAGGGACCCCACCACCATCTCCAATGAACAAATAAACAAAAACTTCAAACCAACTTCTATACCAAACAAATTGTGGGTTAAATTTCTTCCAAAATGTTCCGAAATGACCCTATCAAATAAGAGCAAATACTTACACCAGATGATAACTTTTTATACCAAATGGCCATTTATACCAAATGATGAATTTTAGACATTGACGTATCTGGTATATTGATAATTTTATGAAAATGCCACAGTTGAACAGAAAGTAGTCTTTTTTATGTCTCTGAGTTCAAAAAGTTAGACAAATTCTCATTTTATGTGATGTTGTACCTTAGTGAACATTTCCATCAGAAAATAAGACAACATGCAATTGTTATAGCAGGGACCACACTACAGCTTTTAATTTATAGGACTCATTCTTCTTAGTTTGCAAAGTAATTTTGTATTATTGCTTCTGTGCTGCAAAGACCGTTAATAAAATAGGCTATATTCATGCTTCTTATCAGGTAGCAGAAATGGCATTTTTCTAGCATTTTGAGTACTCATTTTTTTCTACAGATATGCCAGGTATTTTAGGCGGTTTGAATTTAGCCCATGATTGAAGTCACAGGTTATTTGAAGCTTGACTAATAAATGGTTGGTTTAAGGTAGACTTGGCAGGTGATGTTAAAATTTTTTTGCCAGTTCTTAGCCAGTATGTTAAAATTTTTTTGCCAGTTTCTTAGCCAGTAGTATAACTTGAACTGTTTTTTTCTGAGCACAGATTTAATCAATCGTGTAGGCTACTTGCTGCAGTAGAAATGTTTGCGATAAGGTATATGATGATTTATTTCCTAATTCTGCACATTTTTCAAACAACTAGCGTCAATGAAAGATGAGGTCAGCCTTGACTCATCCAGCTTCAAAACTATCCAAAACAAGTCTCAGGTTGGATGCTTTTGTATGCTATGTTCTTGCAATTAAAGGATGAAATTTAAAACAAATTTAGTGTTTTAAATCTTCTTGGTTGTTGTTTATAGTTTCATGGATTCTCATAAAGACATGAATGTGAACAAATTCAGGATACCAACTACCAAGCATTTTCTCAAAGGGGGAAAGTGTGAAACTTTCAAAGGGGTAAAGGTTGCAGTTTATTGATTGTGAATACAGAGAAATGGAGCGCGGAAATAAAGAGATGGGGACGATGCCAACCAACTTGCTATTGCCTAATTTTTTTGTGTTGCTAGCCTCTTGACTTCACAACTTTCAGTGTTTGCAAAGTTGTGTATCATGAACACCCTTTTGAATTTTCTCCTGCTATGTCAGTCATGCCATAGTCTCAGGAACATATCCTTGGGTGGTCGTATCTTAGACTTGATCAAAAGTAATTACCACGGTTGGCTGAATATGATGACGTCATCAGAGGGCCTCCTTTTTAGTCTTGCCTCGGGCCCCCCAACCCTAAACCCACCACTGGCTATTTGAACAGAATAAGTATGTGCTACAAATGTTTTTCTGTGAGGTCTGCTGTTTTCTCCAAGTGATGTTCTGCGCATCGATTTCAGGATTTCCGCCCTTTCGCTTTATTAACAAAATTGTATACACTGTATACATGAAAAGTGGTGAACAGCAATCTTGTTCTTTTTATTTGTCAGAAACTACATTTTCTCAAAAGCGTTTGTGGCAACATGCAACCTTTCTGAAAGCTGGAGCAACGTAGTAACAAGTAACAACCAGCTTGTACACTTGTAGATATGAGACGAGGAAGTCAGCAGTAAAAAAGGCTTTAAATGGCGAAGCAAACGGATACTTATTGTCGAATTCATCAACCGCCCGAACGAAGCGCACCTGTTATAGTGAACTGTTATTCGACAGATTTGACAAAATATTAAGATTTTTAAAAGCGTGGGTTCGCCAGAAGTTAACAGTTTATATCTAAGGGAAGCAATGGTGGATCTAGGAACGTTTTGGACAATTTTTCCTCCAAGCAACCATCGTTCCTTGAAAAACGAAAGCTCTCGTCACGCAGCATATTGCAAACGTTACATTTGACGGCCCTTGTACCGATCACCCTCACCCCCCTCTCTTCTAAAGCACGATATAAATCCACTAATGGCAAAAAGAACATTGTGTCGCAGGTACACAGGATTAGAATATATCGCACCGTATCGGCGTCGATAGAAATTTAAAAATGTAACTTATTCTCATGGATAAAGCTCGAAATTTTAAGAGCCTTAGGTACCAGTAGCTGTCTACGAGTGTTATCTATAGGTGAGCACCACAAAGGTTGGAAACCACTGTGAAGAATAGCCCGAGTCAACAAACACAGCAGGAAAGACGAGGCACAGTAGGATAAAAGTTGCAGTAGTCCAGCTACTTACGACAAGCAAATTTTCTAACACGGGTGGATCTGACGGCAAAAATAGTATGCAAAGTTGGCACGGCACAAATTAGAAACATCACAGAACTTTGATACTTATATGGAAGGTCACAGACGAATCTTCGGCAAATAGATTGAGCAGCTGCCAAACCACTGCCATTAATCAGAAATAAAAATAAAGACAAATGGTTACAATATGAACTCCGTTAAATAAAAACGTTGCAAAAAATGATTGTACCATGAAATTTGACAAGATAGCATATAAACGTAAAATAGCGATTAAACGAATTTCACAAAACGACGAACAAAGAAATGACAACAAAAATAAAACGAATCTTTTCAGTGCATGAAAAAATAAGAAAGCATGCCTTATCGAAAAATACTTCAACGAAAGACTTCAAAATAAAATTAGAGAAATTCTAACAATATGAACATTTTTGGTGACCTAGCACCTCTTCGAACTAGAAATTTGTAACTTTGTATTTAAGTGCAGCTGAGTGCCATCTATTTTAAGTGCTTTTCTTCTTTCATGAAGCAAATAAAAAGCAGCTTGTAGATTTGTCTTTAAGTGCATTTTGGAGTAGTTAACAATACAAACCCACTTTTATTCACTCGTGAAATGTGATAAAGCATTTTGTTTTGAGATGACCTATGACTTTTAAACAATTTCTTGATAAAAGCTCGTTTTGCAGTACCAAAGCCCGATTTTTAAATGTTTTTATCTCGACAAACAACGCCAACAACGGAAATAGAAAGCAAGGTTATCTACCGAATTGCTATAAGTAACACGCCAATTTTCCGACGTTCGAAACGTCAATCAGTGTAGGAGCAAAAAAATGTGGAAAAATGAGAGCAAAACTCCAGTTCAGTTGATATGTTGTAAATGCTTCCTACACGAGTGAAAATAAGTTTTGAGCAAAACAATACATGAAGGAAAACTATATACTTGGGCAGTTTTGTAGGTGCACAGCGTTCGCACTACAAGTTTCAACGAAGGAGCCTCAAAGGCCTAGTTAGCACCACGAACTAAGACGATTTGCTTGCAAGATTAAGAGCATTCCAGAAGGAAATCGTGGAAAATAAGCACCAATGTGAAGAGGGGCGTTCGGATTTATACTCAAGTAAAAGTGATGCCCGGCTTGATATACTGTTTTTGTCACATACACTGTAAGTATTGAAGATTCGTTTTTGTGATTCTGAAAATTGGTATTATTGCTACAAGAGTTGATTCAATTCAGAACCGAAGTTTTGAATCACACATTTTTAAGAGAATTTTGAACTTTGCACAATTTCTGTGTTGTATGCGCTAGTGTGGGTCACAGAGTGAACAACTTGGCTTGGTATCGAAATATTTAGCGATTTGCGTTCTACTTCTATTAGATGCATTTTGTTGGACGTCATAATAGGTAAGTTAACGCCGTTTTAAAGTTTAGTGCGATAAACCATATGCCGCGCATTTACCTAAGCCACGGTTTGTGTCAACAGCCGCACTGTAGTTTACACTAAGAGTGAACCAAATGGTTAAAGTAAATAAATCACGTCTATACGGGTAACTGCGAGAGTTCATCCCCAAAATGCAAATTGAAAGCCCCCCTTTTACAATATTGTTTAAGTTGGTCTGATTGTTCTTCAATAAAATCTGTTCTTCGCTCCTCCCTGCCCAGCTTCGCCCACCCTAAGAAAACTAGGCTGGCGAGTCTGTGAACCTTATTCGGTAAAATATTCTACTTTAATTCTATACTTCGAGGAATCAACTTGTTATCACAATGTTACCAAACCCCTTGGTGATAACTTATTACAACATGGCGAAAAATTTGAGCTCTAAAGAATGTAAAGCACCACTTGTGAAAAACTCACAAGGAGGACAAAGACAGTAAATAGATAAATAAATGATAAAACGAAAGGCAAATGTCAACGGATGTTTGCTTTGCACAAAACGACGACAATTTGTGCAAAGAATACAGCGAATGAAGTGCATAGCATAACAAAAACAAATAAAACAAAAAGCGATGCATCTAGTTTCATAAAGCAAATCTCAAAAGCAGTAAAGCAAAAGTAGCCATTACCAAAACCACAAATGTCGATGTCTTTGAATACTCTGAATTTGATCCATTTTCACCAGAGCTAGCAGACTTGCAGTTTCCTAGTGGACATTCTTCAAATTGGCAATACTTTCCTACAAAAAACAATTAAGTTCAGCTTAAAATTAGACTCACGCACATGACCTCTAAACAACACAAACGAGCTTTCAAAATATACTCGCTTACATAAGCTCAGCCCGAGGAGCCGTTCAGGGAGAAGCACATGACATTAATTTTCATCTCTTTAGCTACGTTAGCTTGTTGAGGGATTAAGTTGCAATGCGCTTTTAAACACCGTTTGCTCCATGTTCATGAAAAGCTCAGTCAAACTTGCGCGCGCACGAAGTAAAATGAGCACAAATTGAAAAAACGCAACCGTTACATGTTGGTGCCCAGCAACAATGACGTTAACCACTATTTGCAGCAAGGACTAAGGTTTCTTGTTTAATGTAATTTCCTCTTTGACGGCGGAGGTGGGAAAAGTTTCCACTTTGGAAAAACTTCTTAAAAGGTAAATGCTCCTTTCCGATGAAATCGAAAAAGCTACAACATGACTATCAAGTTTCTTAAAGTTCACTGATATTAAATTTCCAAATGTTAATCTTACTGTTTGCAATGAAACGCTTACCTACAAAACCAGACCGGCAATCACAAACGGGTTGCGAGTTTTTCATGACGCACGATCCACCGTTAAAGCATTCAGTGAAATGCGTGCAGTCCATCAAAGTTGCTTTTGGTGACGTGGTGGAGACATGAGGCTTTGTTTCTTGATAAGCTGCTACGGAACCGTTCCCATTAATTGGTTCAGGATGTCCAGTCGCTGGAAATTCCGGCTGTGTGCAGCCCAGAATTTCGTCACTGAAATCCCCGCAGTTATTGATGCCATCGCACCGGTAGCTGGCGCTTATGCACAAGCCACTGACGCAACGAAACTGATCCGGCTTGCACCCTGCATGCAGAAGTTGCTTCGTTTACCGAAGGACGTACGTAACCGATAACATTGCTTTACACATTGGTGAAATACGCTAGTAACAACGGGTTGCAAACATCCAAACTACAGTGTTCTGTTTGGTAACAACTGCAAAACAGTCTGAAGGATAACGTTTGTTGCCGTCAGCACTAAACATCGTAAGCGAAATAATAAGTTCTGCAATCCAGAAAAACTAAGATTTTGAAAAAATATGTAGAAAAACAAACGTTATTTCAGGCTTTAACCAAGAGGGAGTCGCAAGACCATGCGCCACATTATCCTGCTAAATGTAGCTTAAGACTGATAAGCTGTAGCTTTCTTTTGCAATTTTCCGCTCAGCTGCAGAACAAATTTGTGCTTTTAGCAACGAAGTGATTTTTCCTTTGAAAGCTTTTGGCTGCAGCTCTGTGCTGAGTGACGCAGATTAGTGAAATGCGATATCGCGTAACTTTTACTTTTCTGCGGTTGAGGAAACAGCGAAGAAATAAAACATTAAGTTTCAAGGAGACGAAACGTAGTGCTCACCACAGTCAAACTCGTCTGATCCGTCTTCGCAGTCTTGGTAACCGTCGCACAGCAACTCATGAGGAACGCAATCATCGATCCGTGACTTGCACTGAAACTCGCTGGGGTGGCAGGCAACCTTTTGGTTTTCTTCTTCTCCTGGGTATTGTTCGGACGTCGACGTGGTTGGCTGAATTTGAGTGTTGATTTTCGTACCTAGGCCAGGCGTTTGCTTTGGAGACAAGCTGTTTCGCTCAGTCGTTGTGGTGGCATCTTTAAACAAAACGACGAATTCGTTTCCCAAATATTTTTCAGGAGCTTTATTTGAAGAAGGATTTGACGCAGTTGGAATTCTCAAATCCCCGCATTCCAGACAAGTTTCTGAGTGGCACGTCGCTGACCAGTCAACGCTTTCGACGAATGGTTTAAGTTTCATAACGAGAGCCTGTATGTTAATGCACACACTTACACCGCACCTTTAATTAATGTTTAACCTCCAAATATGTTTTTCCTGTGCTCGGGCATATCACACTTGTGCAGCTGAAGCAAAGATCAATGTTCACACTTCAAAAGCATTTTTGATCGTGAATAAACGCCATTGTAAATGACACACAACATAACAGCAGGCATATTTCTCATTCATTCAGAGCATCAGCTATTCAACGACTGCCATGAGATGTTTCAGCAAAAGTCAAGAGTGACAAAAGCATGGACTGCTGAAAGCAATGTCACGTCACTAATGCTCGTGTTTTAATGAAGCTTGACGTCATCAGAAGTCATCGATTTGTTTTGAAAAAAGAGAGCGCCACTGGTTTTAACTTTTGCCAACGAAGCCTTTCAGAGAAATAGTAAATCGGCAGCTCAACATCTCGGTTAATGCGACAAGCGACGTCGTTGCAGTGGCGATGACTTATTTACGGCAGATAGCCGTGGGCATCAATTTTCTACGAACTAATAGCTGGTAACGAATGACGACACGCCTAAGAGCGTGCAAACAGCTCTTGTTCTTTAGCCCATGCGAAAATTGGCCCGAGGTAAAGCAGCAAACACAAAGACATTGAAATAAATCGCATGCAATTCTAGTTGTTGTTGTGCAGTGCTGTTTTCCTCGGACTGCGCACCTCTAAGACAATGTGGTTTATTCCAATCAGGCATACGCTATCTGTTGTTGTTTTATCACATCTCCAATGTCGACGGTATGACACGCGCTGCAGTATAGGTCAACCTGTCACATCTACTTCTTGCGGGATTATCAGAACACTCGAGTCGATGGCAACTGCGTTGGCAAATTTGCGTCGCACAGTTCGAAGTTCATACGCGGCTTGTGTTCAGCAATATTGGGACAACCTCAGCTCCACGTCACGCTAGTTTCGATGATGCGATGCATGAGTGATCACGTCACCGGATAGCCGACGACAGAGATGAGCACTGGAGCTAGTGCAACCATGTGCGCAGGAAAATTTTCCTGACTCTTAGCAATGTGGTGCATCTAGGAAACAACAGTGGCCTATGCCCATCAAGTTTTGTGGACATGCTGTTGTTGTTGTTTTTATATAAGAAAACAATTGCTTGCAGTGCGGCAATGCAATGGAAAGAAATCTACATTACTGCTAATGATTGTATAGATGTTTTTGGCATTTTGCGACATGTACAGCCGATATCAAGCCTCAGAAAGCTAAAGAAGTATTATTAGCAAAAAATGAAAATTTTTTATGAACAAAGATCCACACTTTCTACCTCTGTTTATTAGCTGAGTCGTATGAAACAATATATCAATGTCAATGTGAAATGTCTCATGGATTTTTTTGTTTTCTTGTTGGAATGGAATATGATTGTTCTGTGTTAAGCAAACAAAATTCGGATATATTGCTCAATTTGCGTTCATATTTTGCACTGCTGTGCTAGCGACATGCTGAAATCAGAAGAAAATATACAGTTAACGAAAGTCATGGTACTCGACAAAAAGTGTACGTTGAGTGAATTGTTGATACTTCCGTTTGGAGTGAGGTATTTTACGCTACGCTACATGCCGTATTCCGGTGCAATTGAAACTAAAACGTTTCTCACGTTTTTCAATCACACCATTGCATAAAAAAAACGTGCAAGACTTACACGAAAATTGGAAATTTTATCTGATATTTTTCAATAGACCCAACATGGCAAAGCAGCTTCCCTCTCCCACAACCGACGTTACATCGTTGTATTACTACGCTATCGACTCATCAGTTTGCAGCTTTCTTCGTAACACGAAACTTCGCAGGGTAGATATTTTGGCCAGTTGCGGTTGGCCGGTACAACGTATGCGGGAAGTCATCTGCAGAGGTGAATACCAGTTTTATGTTGTCGATTGCGCTTTGCAAAAGGAAATAGGAGCACAGAGTGATGTAACCATTCGAACGGTGGCGCTGGGAGTGTAACGAGAGTTGATCGCGCGGTGGGCAACAAAATATACTGCACATTACATGCATTTCGCACCACCTATTTGGAAACAAGTGCTTCAACGCCAACAAGCATAAAAATGCCTTACAGTTCTGCTAAATGAATTCGTTGATATATTTGTTTGAGTTCGGGACGAAAACGTCATTCCGTAAATTCTAATGCAGTGATGTTCGCAACCTTGTGGCCTAACGCCGTGCCTTTCGACTTTAACAGCACCTTAAGTGGATAACGCTGTTCCTACCTCGTTTTCTGCGCAAATATGGCACGGGGTTGATTGGAAAGTATAAATCATTCGTAACAGGATTTATCAACGGCACAAGCAGGGTTGTAGTGCTAAAAAGAGGTGTGGGAACGCCGTTCCCACCCCAAATAAAAAGAAAGACTGCACCAAATAGTTAGAATAAAGTGAGCATTCGCTTACAAAAATTTCCACCCTGGATCTTTCTGTTTCACTGTAGGCTTTTGACTAGCAGCCGCATCTGCGTGTCGCTAGCACATCTGTGAGATCGCAGCCATGTTTTAATGTAATATAAATCTACAAGCAACGTTAGTAGTGCAAAAAGGTGTGGGAACGCCGTTCCCACGCGTTCCCACCCTACTTCACCCACGGGCACAAGATAAGGTTCATCTCTCAATTCTGCGTTGTGGCCGTGCACAGCCGCTGAGCATGCACTGCTGAACCCACGTGACCCGTACAACCAAGTTGAACGTCTGCGACCAAGGAGGAACAAGCGCATTGCCGAAGCTTTCAACAAACAGAAGCTCATGTCGAATGCAAAAAACTCAGTTGTTGCAGAGCAAAATACCTCTCACAAACGTGCATGATGATCCGGGCCAAAGTTCCCAACTAGCCGTGCCGCTAGATCCTTGCTTGTTTTGTATGGATTTTTGCCGTGCCGTAATACTGCAAGGTCTTATAGCAGCAAGCTGTTTGAAGTGTGAGTGTTTCATTGTGAGGTTGCGATCCCGTGACTTTGAACGGTTGGTAACTGCGCTACATTGATTTGAAATTTCATGACGGCGCGTTTGATGTGCTTCAGAACGCTTTCTAGGCAACGATGCCACTAAACGCGTTCACGGCAGTGAGTCAGCTGTTATCACATTGCTGACTTTCAGTGTGTGATCACAATGCGGTTGAATTCAAACAAAAGAACTTATTTTCAACGTCTGACGTAACACAGAGAATACAATCTGGCTTTTTCAGGGCGCGGAGCTGTTTCATTACATCATTTGATGTAGTCACATGCAAACCAAGCCTACGGAAAAGCATTTAAAACATTTAAAAAGAGCTCCCTGAGTGGGTGAATAGCTAACAACATTTGTGTCAAAGTCCAGCAGTCGTTACTTATACGCCTTCAAGCTGTAAAAGCAGCTAACATAATTCTGTGGCAAGTGCTTTCGCTGCAGAGCACTTCCAGATCAGATCAAACTTTTGGTGTTGCTTAGGTAAATGCATATTTCACGTTACCAGATCTAAAAAGCGTTACGCAATCTTAAAGGTATTCTAGCCTCTTTAACAAAATGGTAAAAGTTCAGTATTTCGAATAAAATTTGAATTCGCTTCATCGCAAAATCTTGTAAATACTTTACCCCTGGTAAAACATCTATGTAGCTTTAAAATACCAATTGACGCAAAATTTTTTTTCTTATCACAAGTCGACAATTTTTCTCTGGAAGAACCGCTATGAGACATTTGGTTTTTGCAACTTCTGGATTGCATTGCGCTTTTTTTAATCACGGTCGCTTGCCAAAGAGCCAAATGTGTCAGGTAACACGCGACGCTTATCAAACTACAAAACATTTAGACCAGGAGGGTTCGCACCGTACGCATGTACCGTGCGCACCTTCCGAGAAACTTTTTTCCCCCTCTGATCCTAACTATTGGCCCGTGAGTTCGCTTGCACCTAAATTTAACACCAATCCCAGCTACTAGTTCTCAGAGGCCGTGGATCAATGCCAAACCTACTGCAGCAAAACTGCCTTGAAGTCATTTGCGCAAGAGCAATTCGAGCGTTCAATAGCGTGCTGCCATGCCCAGAAGAGGTGTCGTTATTGGGCAGTGACCGGGTCGGGTAAATTACACTGAATTTTAGCGCTTGACGAACAATAGTCTAACGTATATTGACACTCCCACGCTACTGCTGTTCCCTTGTTGAAGAATCCGTACTGTGGTGTTGAACTAAGGTCCAGTGTTTTTGTGGACGGTTGCTTGGATACCAATGAAACAGCTCATAACGTATTCTAGACGTTATGGCCATTTTCCGACATAGCAGTTAGCAGTCACGACTTGCGTTGACTAAAAGAACGTGTTACACTTACATTGTACTTTAAATTTATTCAGAAAATCTCTTAGATTCTGGTCTGTGAACAGCGTTACAGATGTTTTTCTTGGTGTAAAAATGTCATTGGTTTATTTAAACTCCACAAACTTTTCATTTTTATAAATATTGCATGTGACAAATACGGAATGTACTTTGGTTACCCTTTTGATTTTAAAACAAATTTAATGTTGAAAATCATTTTCGCAACCGTATGCCCTTTCTGCATGTCATCACTATCAGCAAATTGATTTGTTTGGATCTGTTTTGCACGCATAGATCTGTTGCATTTATCTACTGAGCTAATCAGGATTGAACACGCAATCCACGCATCCACTTAAAAGCTTCTTTCGTTAAGAGGTCGTATACCATCTAGCACTTATCAGGTCCGCAACCAGCTGATATTTTCGGGGAGGGCAAAATGATTGTAACTCGTTGTACCTAACAACTAAACATGTTTTGAAAATTTTGGGGGGGCAATTGCCCGGTTGCTTCCCCTGGTTGCGGGTCTGGCACTAATACTGTAACTCTTCGTGATTACAACCATGGTTGTACCAAGGCTAGAACAAACACTTTATCGTGCGATCATGTAGCATTGATAAGAGCTCATTGCAGCAGCAATATATTGAACATATGAATGCACCCCGCTTTCAGCAGAACCCAGTTTTCCTACTAACATTTATCTATTCTGCACACATGCATTAGTATATTTTGTCGGCATATCAATAAAGCTCATGAATGCTTTTGCTGGTGTACACGGCTGACCACACATTGCTGGAATTGATCTCCAATTTATGAACTGAGCAAATGCGCAATTTTTAAATATTCTGTGACCGTTTCATGTAGGTTCGTCTCATTGTTTTTTGGAATCTTTTTTGAATAACATACATGTGAATCCAGTGTTAGATCCAGAAGGAAATTTGGTTATCTCCCCGACACGAATGCGGCGCTCCATGAAATGGCATCCCTAAAAGAATTTTTTGCTCTTCGCTTTGTTTTTTTCTCCAATTTTGACGACCTTTCTTCTGACTCGGTTCTATGGAAAACACGTTTTTGGTACCCTCAGAAAAACAACAGTCTAGGTCCGCCAATGTATGAGTTTTAGTGGAAGAAGATAACTTGTATTGTTGCGGCTGCGCTTTCATCACCAATCACATGACTCCAACTGCGTGTAGAAGCGTCATGGCTGGCCGTTGGTGACAGTCCTTGAAGAAGGTGGTATCTGCCGCATTTGCTTCCAGTCACACCAAAAATGAGTTCCAACTGAGAGGCGACGTCACGATAGAATAGCTCAGCGTCAAATGTCAGCTGTCCTGTGACGCAGGTCACAGCAGCATGCCGGGTGCGCTTTCATCTTCAAGTGTTGAATCGCTGGACTTCTCGGCAGGAAAGATTTAGACCGCGAACCACATTCGTACATATTTCTCGGGCGGACCAGTTGTTCGTGTGTGCATTTCACCCAATAGGGTAAAGTTCTGCTCGTGATGCAAGTCAAGAAGCGAGTGCGGAACGTAAACAGCCTGCGCACATCCGCGGTGACAACGACGTCGACGTTTCGGTAAAAGTTTCGTCATGAACGCGCTGACACGTTACGTCGCCGCCGGTGACTGAGACGAAAGCAAAATTGTGTCCGCAACAGCCCGGGCCTACCGTGCCTGCTGAAGCGAGTACGTAACAGGAAAAGGATTGATTGAACGACACCTCGGCCACGTCTTCGCTAAACAACGTCGTTTACAGCATGCTCCAATCGTTCAAAACCATATGCCTTTCGCTCCACCCAACTTGACTCTCAAATGAGTAAATATGACAGATTTGTCATGCGTGGCACTATACGAAAAGCAGCTCGGATAAACACTCGCCCAAATAAAAATGACTTGCGAAGCGAAGTCAAAAACGTTCAGCTCACTCTTCAGCTGACGCACAAAGGGAGTATAGCCGATCAATCATGAGCCCTTCCTTAGCTCTGTTGTTTAAGGTGAAGGGTTTGGATTTGTTGATGCCAAAAATAGCCCAACGACACACTGAGTTTAATTTTGTAAAAGAACACGTGGCCGTCAACCACTGTCTTGAGATTTAAGTAAGAAACTACAATTTTAACTTCGGTGGTAAGGCATCGGTGGAAAAACTTTCATAGGATTAAATTCTTTTATAGTTTCTCGTTTCAAGTAAGTTTGAGACATAGCGCATCACACGCGCCTATATCAATATCACGGTGAAGAAAAACCAACTTCTAAAGAGGTTTTGGACCAGATACAATTTTACAATTCTTCCAACGTACTAGGGTCGTTATGCATTGTTACAATATTCGAAATGTGTTCATGTTAATTCTTTGACAAACTAGAACTAGATCGTAACTGTTCATAAGTTGCGTACTGTTAAAAATTGAAGAGATTTTCTGTAACGTGATGGGGGCGTTTATTTGGTCTCTTCCACTCCTAATGCGAATTTTATTTGGCATACAGAAGAACTCTATGCAAAACAAAGAAGAGTAATCTGTTTATAAGAGCCGTAGTGGTATAAACTCTACGTTAGAATCACTTCTGCTGTGTAACTGAGCTGTACATAAGTGCTTTCACTAAGTTACACTTATAAAAACACGCAAAAATTGCGCTGTGTTTCGCCCTTTTCCTATAGTAATTAACCCAGTGCTGATAAGTTACTTGCCGAGTTGTGAAAGTCATTTCGATCTTACCCTTGCAGATGAACTATATTTATGTGCCTACATCAAAAGATGTATGAAACTACAGGCGGTGAGTTGGTAATGCTAAAATAAAAACAAATTTAAATTGAGTTCAAAAACAAAAACACGACATGAACTTGTCCTGTTTGGAAAAACCATGCCCACTCCAAAAACGAGTATTGGGAAATATGGATACCATCTTTCCATCACGCAAAAGGATACTTTTTGACCGTAAATGCTGTCTATATCGATTCTATAGAAAATACGTTTTGATTGGTGTCTAAAGCGCTATTCACACTGTAACAATGACAAAACGCGTCTACAATAACAGTCCAACAAGGTGCTCTAATCAGCACACTGTCGTAGTTTCTTCAGTGCAGTCCGCCCCGGAATACGAGGCACTAAAATTCGCACTAACAGGGCAAGCATTTGAATACGCGTGGCAAGGCTGTCCAAAGAAGCTATACCCCCTTAAATTTCTAGCATATCTTGTCGTTTTGTGCTTTGAGTGGCGGTGTCCCAAACAAAATACTGTTGCTCATTTAAAGTCAAAATATTTGGCGCCCCCAAACATCTTGGGCTGGCTACACTACTGAGCACTAGCCGTAGCTTGTATTCAAGAAAACATACGACGAGCAAAAAGGGAACATTTTGCCATTTTTAGTATCCTCGGAGGACGTTTTACTGTACTTTTCTTGAAAAAAATAGGAAATGCCGTCCAGTAGCAGAACGCATGGCGGCCTTAAATTGCCAAGCTGGCTCTTTGTAGTAGCTTATAATCGTCAGAGCTGCTGTCTATCGGCCATTTATCTGGTTGTTTCGCAATGCGTACTAGCGCCTGACTTTTCTGCGTAATCTATCGCCCTTACCTGGGTTGTACATAACAAAAATATTTCTCTTGGAGGACGTTTATTGAAGGGTTCCAACATTTTTATAAAATTCGAGTTGTTTACCTAGGATCACATTGCCTTTCAACAATCTAGTTTTGCTTATATTTTTGCGGATAAACATTTCGGGCAGAATGATTCACACTTTAAGTGGTGAAAGCGATACTTGCTGTCACCGGCGCTGGTAGATCTACAGTAGCCAATTTACCAATTTGAAAGCTGATTTATATCCTTTATTGTAAATAAAATGCAAAATAAACAAAAAAATTTCAGCGCATAAAACTTGACGTAATTATTCAAAACACTCTCTAGAGGCATACAGTTTAAAAGTATTGTTGCAGCGCTTCTGATCCACTGCTGGATGCGTAATAGAGCAGATGTGTCCAGAGCTGACTACATGTGCGAACTAAACCCACGTGGGCCTGCGTTAAAATACGACGTTAGCGTCGGTTGTCAGGATATCAGGTGGGCAAAACCCACAGTCCTGCCTATNGGTTAAAAAGGCTTATTACGAAAAAACATGAACGCATAGTTTAATTGGCAAGAGGCAGTGCGGAAGTCTAGCAGCGCAACTGGAAAACATGTCGCTATTACAGCCAGCTGAGCGTGACCAGGACAGCGTAGTCCTGCAGCAGCCTTAGTCTTGCTCAAGAGCGTGCGGCTAGGGATTAAGCTTTTTGTTGACAGGATATAGCTCGTCAAAGTCTGATGTAGCAAAAAAGCGATAATAAATTAGAAGCAAGGCCACGCTCCACGCGGCAGTGTTAGCAAGTGACATGGGATGCGTAAAAACAGTGAAGAACAATAAAAGTATAAAAACGCCGAACAGTGGTAAAGCCTTCTATTCACTCACTCTACATCGACTAACTGACTTAGAAATCCTGCGGATTTCCACAAACGCTTTAACAAAACTTGAAAAAAAATTAAGGCATCGTAGTAGTTCTCGTAACGCACTGAGTGGATGGATAGAGACGAAACCAAAGAAGGGAACGGAAGAAAACGCAAAAGAACAGTGTGAGGTATAATCAGTATAAATCATTGCGTGACTGGGAGGTTTTGTGCCAGTGTTGGCCTACAAATCCATTTGCAAACTAAAGCTCAGTCGTGGCCTATCATTGCTTGAAGTTCTCGAGTTCCCGCTTGCGGGACCGATTTTTACGTTAAGGTCAATATTGCGGCTATCTCCTTCCGTGGCAATAATTTTGCCAACTTGCTTCATCATCTGTCCCAGCAAACCTTTCATTCTTCGTCGGTGGTGACTGACAACCAAAGGCTCAGATGCCGCTTGTGACGCGGCTGTTGACTTCTTCGGCAGCCGTCTTACGAGGCTGTTAAACGGCTGACTTGGAGGCATCAGGCTGGAACTGGCTGCAACAGTAGAGCTTATCGTCACGTCTTCATACGCATCGGCATCGCTGCTTGGCGTTTGCGCCGTTCCTTCGGCATCTGCAACGTGCAGAGTAGATTCATCGCGACCCGGTTCATGAAGGACACCGATCGTATTTTCCTGCGCCATTTGTTCCAGGGCACTTTCGACGCTTTCATCCGACAGGGCGTGAAGGTCAGGCAAGTGATCAGCGACATTCGTCTCTCCCGATTCTCCAGTGAGTCTTTCCGGCCTCGCGCTGAACCTGTGAACCAGGTTCATCTCAGCGGAGTGCTCCCGTTCTGCCTCGTGAAGGACTGAGGCTTCAGGAGTAGGCTTGAAAATCAGGCGAGGTAAAAGGCCGGACCTGGTTGACGACTTTGCGCCGTGCCTGACAAGGTTTGCATCACGACAATTAGATAGCGTTGTTCGCAACAGATCATTCTGTGTTCCTGAGGAGCGCAGTTCGGCTTCTGGGGAGGCTGCAGGAACTACATCAGGAACCACAAGATTGGTGACGACGTTACGAACACCTGCATAAGAAAACAGCTGGATTTTAAAACTACGGCGGCAACAAAGATAAAACAACACATAATGCAAAGCGTGGCGGAACATATTTGCAAAATGGCGCCACTCAAACGTCATAAACTTTATGACGCATAGATGCTCACCTGAAATATGTTCTCCCTTCTCCAATCAGCTTGATTGAGGAGACGCGCGACATCGACTGTCAGTACTCGCTCAAGAATGCCTCTCAAAGCAGCCCCACAGCCCTGACTACTAACATGTTCCGCCACGCAGTGCGCGTGATTTCGCTTTCTCTATCCGACGCGTACGTAGCACATGTAAAGACTATCATGCACACAGCCTGTGTTGTGGCAGGAATGATAGGGGTAGGTTGGGCACATTTTGACAACGAGCAAAAAGCAAGGATCAGTAAGAATGCAACGCAATTGTAACTGATCTTCCAGCAATATCAAACAATAGGCACCCTTAATTAATAAATTAACACAGCATGAGTAAGCTATCCGCTTCGATCATATGGCACGATGGATAACACTACATAAGCAATATTTCTAGTGGCAAGACGTGGAAACCTGTGGTAAGACGTGGAAAGTTGAGTGGAAAACAAATGGTGAGACAAAATTTTCTATATAATATTATGCAAACTTTCAAACACAAAGAACATAAAATGACTTAGAATCGCATTTGGGCATCTTGAACTTACCGCAGTACAATTCGTCCTCAGAGTCTGGGCAGTCTCCATGACCATCACAAATCGTTATTTTTGGAACGCAAATGCCTGGGTCAGATCGACACTGAAACTCGTCTTCTGCGCAACTGCCATAGTCGGGGTATTCCAAATCTGCAGGTGTTGTTGTTGGAGGAGTTGTACTTGCCGCCAGAGGGTCCACAGTAGGCTTGATACTGAAACCTAAATCCCAATAGTACCAATGACATGACTTCACTGCGTACTGCACATGCTGTGATGGCGTCAAACACAAATTTATAATAAAAGTGGCAAAAGTAAACCAGCAGCTAGTTCATAACCTTAGTACAGATACTTACGGTTACAAATGTCAAGCTCTTCGTCTTCTCCACGCGGGCAATCGAGCTGGCCGTTGCACAACCGTGAAATTTCAATGCTTATATAGTCTCCTCTGCATTGATACATCCCCTCTTCTGCTGTGACTTGTCCGTAGTAGTCGTACGTGTCAAGGCCATCAGAGTTGATATAATCAGAGTTGCTGTAATCGTCGCTGTCAAGCGAGTCTGCAAGTAAAACAATGTCTTAAAACACGAAATCCACATTCGTTGCAGTTATCCTATGGGTTTAAAGCAAGGGTGAACAACCTACAGTCATACAGCCACATGCGGTCTTTAATAAAAATCTATGCGGTCGTGCCCATGTAATTTAAAACTGAAGTCACGGCGGTAGCACATTAATAAAAACTATTTGTCTGCTGCGTGCGGGTACTTAGTAATGAAACAGCCAAACAGACGTGCGGAAACAGGCTAGGTTGAGTGTGTGGAAGTAGAACAGATGCAATGCAAGATAAACATCTTAAGCCACTGACGGCCATAATTCATTAAAGTAAACGTAATGCGACCGGCAATAGCAAAAAGGTTGTGCACCCCTGGTTTAAATTCACACGAGCGATTGAAGTGTAAACTGCGTCCAACCCCTCGGATAAAAAGTGCAAGTTCTCAACGGAAATACTGCTGTTCAGGTGAGTTTTGCGTTTAAATGTGATTTGCCTAATAGCAGCGAAGGGTACAAGTATTTGCTTCCGATACGCCTCCATCTGCGTCAACAAGGTGCAGTGAACTATCTGCAGCGGAAGCATTGCAGCGAGAAAAGTGAGGCCTCATCGATTCGTTGAGAACAGCTGCGTATCGGCAGTTGCTTTTTACTCGGCAAGCTGCCTTGTTATCGAGTGACCCTGATTTGACCAATTAACCACACAAACAACAAACAACATGCCGCCGGCCTCACAATCATAAAGACCGACTACGATCAGCGCACCACCGACATCAAAACCACTAAGATAAAGAAAAACACTCACCGTAGGCTGGCGCGCACTTCGCAAAGGCAAGCAAGGCAAGGAAACAGATAGTAAGCGTCGTCTGCATGGTTATGATATGTTTGGTCAGCAGTAGAATGGTTAGTTGGATTACCTACTTCACGATGCCTGCAATATACTAAGGCTGCAACACAATAACAAAAGCGTTTACTTCACCTGCTTGTTAATTTCATCAAAACCAAAATTCTCATGCTACTGGCATAAAATCAAGCCACACCGAGAATCGCTTCCATTCCAGCCCGTAACACATCTTTAACATGGCAATGACCCAAACTGTGAAAAAAGGCAATTCTGAAAATCGCCGCATAGGATATTTGAAAGGAAGGCAACAGACGGTTGACTCTAGTCAAGTTCTGCTTGTCCTTATCAGGGACAAAGACACTTTGGACCTTTGACGTGCTGTTACAGCAAACTTCCAGCAGGTACAACATCGATTGCCGCGAAAAGGTTAGCCATTCATACTAACTGCGTCAATGCGGTTACCGAAACGGGTGATGGTCAAGAATGCGCCAGTATCAATGACTTATCGAAAATGTTGAGCGACTGCTGAAGATGTGCGAATTAACAGACCACGTTGGCTGCTCCTTTTCTGAATATAACGATACAAGTCCTGAAGTACCTGTTTTTCGATTGGCAGAGAGATACTGCTGATACAGTTCTGATGCTTCCTTGGCACTGGCCAACTTTTGATACAAAAAAGGTTGCCAAACTAATCTCTCAATAGCTACACTTTTCTTGTTAAGTTAACTTATGTACGTAAACGCTTGCAGACCCAAACAAGCATCACACTCCAACTGACATACTTTATTATTCTGTGACAGGAATTATTTAATAATCATTATTGTGTTTCTTATGTCTCCTTTACTGAAGAAACAACCCATTTGTCACCAACCATGAGGTGCACCCGTTATGAAACACTAACATTTACGCTGTCAACATTTGCTCAACCTATTCACCAAAAACCCTGCAGCTGGCTCAAAGCTGGAAATGCCAGTTGCAGCATCTCAGCTGGTGGTACCATCATCAAAAAATTAAAAAATAGTGTTTCCGTTTTGGTCTCAGCCGGTACGTTCGAGCTCGACGACAAATATTTAAGGTATTCTATTGTCGCAAAACGCGGTGTTAGATTCAGACAGCAGGCATCCATCTGTTATCCGTTGTTGCCCATATATGGCATTTTCAGCAAGCGCAAGTCTTCTGACACGGCGTAAGTGATTCATTGATTTTATCGCAAAATCTTGAAGTACACCTGACAGCATTTTGCGTTAGAACTGCTGATCTATGTAAGCGACTTATAAAATGACGCCAGATTTTGGATGAAACGTGTGCTTATGATATACAGGGGAAGTACAACGACGGCTTATTTTTGAACGCGGCAATTGTGGTATTAGTCTTCTTTTACTGACGAAGAAGACGCTTTTAGTCGTACGCACCATCGCTGACACCACACTTACGGCGTTTTCAATAAACGTTAGCAAATTCGTAATTAGCTGGTGCCGTTCTGTAATGCGGTCTATCCAAGTTTTTCTGTACATGCCTGCACAAAAAGCAAAGCATTCAATTCAATGTTGGTTATAACAAATTGCTCGATTTGCTGAATAGTTTTGCGCTGAACTGCAGTGCTTGAAGACACAAGTCTTGAAGAGTTCTCGCTATTTTTCCGCCCACATGTTTCTGAAAAAAACTTGGTTTGAACTCAGTTCTGCTCAGGCAATCTATAACATCAAACGAACCGTTAGCAGTGCAGCCACAAATGGTGGCTAAATGTCAATCGCTTGATCCACGATAATAATAGTTATGAGACGCCTGCACACGAAACTAAATTAGTGCTACAGCAAGCTTTTGCTCCGAAAAAAATATTATTACCAAAAATCTCAGCGAGTAACCAAGCAAAGTGCGATTGTGATAATTTTCTCCAGTTAACTGCATTCGTCGAAGACCAACTAGTCATAGACCATTCTTAGTAATTGGACTTCGAGAATCACGAGAAGAGAACAAAGTACGATATTTGAATATGTGTATCTGAGTTTTAGCAACAAATTAAATTATAAGGATAAAAGTTAGTTTTGTCGTACTTCCGAAACACTTTCGGTGAGTTTGACTCGTCAGAGTAAGATGTTTATGTTCAATATTTTTGTTTTATTATCTACCGTTATCCTTTTAGAACAGGCTAAAGTCTTCCCACAAATATACTTGACCTCGCTTAGCCTTTCATCCTATTTTCAAAACACTATAAATGTTTACCGTGTTTTAACACAAGGCCATACCGAATTTTTGTTCATAAAAATCTGTTCTTGACCCTAACCGAAGAGTTCGAAAAACCACCAAACAGACCCAAACTGACAATGAGTCTGACTTTATTGTCTGTCTGATGAGCTTTTGCCTCATCGAAATTGGACATTGCTCAAAAGAGAAAAAAACTTGATCACGGCAATTTTAGAGTAAATCAGACTTCACGTGGCTATTAGGGGTAAAGTGTTTTTCCGCTGCATATTGATCAACAACTGATGATAGTCATGTTTACTTAGCTTATTTAGCAGGAAGCACATTTTGATTAATCATCCACAGAATCGCCGCACAGCTGTTTACTTCCATTTAGCTATGGCAGTCAAATTGAAACGTAGGCAAACGAGAGATCGTTAAGGCAACGAACAAGCAGGTTTCCCAGAAAATGCCCTGCTACTGATTGCAATATCAGCCTGAAAGTTGCTCGATCTTACTGCCGTTACAGCTTGGCTAAAACGTGCGGTATCACAGGCGTTATGTGCTGCTGCTCACTGACATTTAGGAGACAAGGCTGGAATGAAGGCTTGTGGTATCTATATGCTGTGCTGCAAATTTGCAACCGTTTACCGTTACTATTAGTGTTGGCGATGACCTAGAATGTTGTTCTGATCTTGCACTTTTTACCCAGCTCAGCTTTCAGAGAGATATGTTCCAAAATGCAGGAGCTACGGGTTTAGCTGCCACGCATGTGGAATTTTATGTGAGCTTAGAGCTGCTGCTTTATTTGGTGAACAGTTCGACATTGTTAAATTTAACTACCCTGATTCCCGCATAGCAAGCTTTGACGAAGTATACTGCGAAACTGAAAGAAAGCAGCTTCCAGACACAAAAATCAACAGCTCGCTGCGATCGCAGCGTCGGTGCGAATTTTCCAGTCTGTAGCCAGTCTGTCGCGTCGATAACCCCAACGCCCACTCGCGGCGTTATTTACACAGCAGACGCGGGCGCGTTTTCGTCGAGACACCCGATACTGTACTTCTTGTTCATAGGTTCTCATCGGAGGTGAAAAAATGTCCACCCACCGAGCATTTCGATTTTAAGCCTGAACAGAACTTGACATGTCGTCGAGTAAATGGCTTCAAATGAAACCTCAAACTGTAATAGTGCTCTGTTTCTAGTGATGGTTGTATCTGAAAGTCATAACACGGTCATTACTCTGTTGCTGCTTTACAGCAGAGCGGTAGCACTGCATAATTCGAACTTCAGCCCAAGACCTTTCTGAACTGAATAACGCTCCCATCT
>JGI24158J21664_10002633_pt1 | contig 22002 bp, 13 predicted proteins | sample Ectturendosymbi3_FD_21664 | JGI IMG/M metagenome (IMG submission 21664)
TATTTTGAACGGCGGTGTCTTCACGCTCGACAGCGCATTGCAGACCACCGCGTCACGCCTGATCGCACAGGCAACCTTCCCCTGAACTGGCAAGCGCCAAGTAAGCGCATTGACCGCAAAATATCTTCCCTGACTTTGTTTGCAAACCTTTTGGACTGTGACGTTGTGCACGTGGGCAGGACAGATAGTTCCTTGAAGATTTATTTAGCTCAGCTTGGTTGTCAAAAATATAGCACTGCAGCTGAAAATAGCAAAAAAAAATTTGCAAATAATGATGAGAAAGTCCTGAAACTCACTATTCTTCTCACCTGGGATTTTTTTCTGTTCTTCTTTTACAGTGATTGCGCTGGGCAGTGCACATACTGTAGAATGATTTAGTCGTCACAATGCCAAAGCGAAAAAGGCATAAAAATCTTATTCTGAAGTTTCCGAAAGTGTCTAAGACTACGTTCTCATTTTTTAACCTTTCACCGCCTTGTGTCGCAGCAAAACACGTTTTCAAGTTATTGCCCTGTCTAGAAAAGAAAGTGTGTTACTTTATGTCACATTTGCAACAAAAAAAGCTATTGCACAAAATTTCAATAAATAAACTGTTTTTACGCAAACCCACCTCATCAGTTGAAATGTGACCGCCCAGCTGTACGTAAGTCTTGGTTACAAACCAGCGTAAGTCATTTCACGCAAGAATGATTTGCTTGACTTATCATTTCCAGGAAGTGTTTCTGTTGGTTCCAATCTTAGCCAAAAAAAGTCGGTTGTGCCTAAAAATGAACAAAAACAAAACAAAGGGATATTTGAAGAAAAGTCTATCTCTTACACAATAAATCCTGGAAATCTTAAGCATTGAACGCTCGAGGAAAATTCCTATCAAAAAACAGTTTTCATTATCACGGATAAGTTTTTTCCCAAACTTATTGCAGAAATGCTGCTTCCTGCACACAACAATTCAAAAATGCCTCGCAGGACTTTTCATGTTCTAGGTTAAAATTGAAAGCTTCAGAAAAACTCTTCATTTTTAAACAACGCTTTTCTGCGCAACAGCGGCGAGGTCAAAGGTGGCAGACAGAGGTCAAAGGTGGCAGACAGACTCACGACCAGTTACCTAATCGCGCTGACAGAAGCCAACGTTTCTCGAACGAATGAAAACAAAAGCGCACGATTTGATATATTGAACAATGGAATGAAGTGGTAAACAAAAAACAATTAAAAGGTAAACAAAAAACAATAGTGTAGTGAACAAAAACAACAAATCCAAACCTTTCCAGCCCTGAACTTTGAAAACCTTTTGATTTTCCAGTGTTCTGCTGTATTCAAGTTCGGTCGGAACGGAAGTCTCGAGGGACGAACAGTCAGGCGTGTTGACTTGCTGAGCGCCTTCTACCGCCACCTTGCGGCCGTCATCATTCCGTTGTGGGCGAAATTGAGCTTTTTGTTTGTTCCTCGCAATAACGTTTGACGTAATTTCATTATTGTGCCACGAAATGTGTAAACATTTTCTTGAACAACTGTTAAAGCTGCCGCTTAGTTATGCTGGCATTGAAAAGCCTGAACCGCTTGGTTACGATAGTAAACTTATTCTATGTCTTTGCACTCCCACAAATACGCGAATATACCTTAAAATTAACACAAGCAGATGGTGCTAACGAGCAAGCCTTGATCCTAATCACTGTTGACTTTGTTACAATAAGGTCCAGGTAGAACCAGTTATAAAGGTAAACAGGTGATTGGGTGACTGTGAAAGATAGGAGCTCACTTGAGCTGCAATCTTTTCCTAGATGAAACTACTAGTAGCAGAGAGGGAACCATCACTGCATCAACAAGAAAGTGGTTTGGTCATTGATTTTCTTGTAGCAAACGGATAGATGCCAGTTGGAGTGAATGAAAGTGTATTATTGGTTATATTCAACGTCGTTGCCATCAATTTTATTTGAAAGTCTCGTCAAAATGCCCAAATCTACATTGTTTTGCCATAAAAGAAGATAGATCGACTTTCATGGATGCAAATTCATCTTGCAATTATTATGTAGTTTTTTTCATAAGTACTGAGTAGATGTACACCTACGCGCTAGTAAATGTCAAAGATGTTGCATGTCAAAACACCACGAGGGGCGCAGAAACAATATGCAGCCTGTTCAAACGCATTAGCAAGAGCTAAAATTAAAGTAAAGGGAAAATCCTTGCAAGAAAGTTGTACAAAGGCAAAAAAATCTTGCGTAATTCAACAGATAAAAGAAAACACTGATATCTAGTGTAAATGTTGAAAGCAAGACCTGCCACAGCACCAAGAAATAACTGAGCATATGCCAAAATAAATATATTTTATTTTGTATAGTTTTTCAAAAAAAAGAAACATAGCTCTTGTGCGGAAGGATGATTGGCGTTATGTAGTTTGTGGCTTAGATGTTTCAACTTTCGCCCATAATTTGGTTAACATGAAAAAGTCACCACCTCGAGTATCACCCCGTGTTGCAAAAGGGTGGGTTCCACGTCAATTACGGGGTTGTACGAATGATAATGTTGCTTTGGAAATGCATCTCACAGAAACCTCTGCATGAGCCTGCCTCATATCCAGAATTGTATGCAGCATCGGTCTTGAACATACTATCAATTTTTAGACAATCCATCAACACTCGTTTTACAGTATAGAGGCTGTCAGACATTGCTATCATTATTTTATTCTGCAAAAATAATCTTAGAGAACTATTATTTAGGCAAAACCGTATCATAGTAACACTTTTTCGTATTGCTGGAAATCTTCTAATCTGAAATGAGAAAACGCTTGCCACGCTTGTTGCGATGGCGCTAAAGAGGCGTCGAGTGGCATAAAACAAACGTATCGCTCGACAACCCGTTATAGAGTTACATACATCGGTATAGCAGAAAGTTGGGCTCTTCGAGACTGATGCAAAGTTATTGCACGTTCAAGTGCTTGTAATACGTAGCTAAAATAAGATGCCTTTGGCGCGACCCCGCCTTAAAAAAACAGCAAAAGTTATGTTTTGAGACAAGTAGTGTTAAAATCTCCAAAACGACACGTATTTCTAACACTTTTTCTGGAATCCAATGGCGTTTAGGAGATTTAAGAATCTTAGACAAGTACTACGAGCAAATGTACAGCTAAAATGCGAAATGTAATGAAACCTCCACATTCGTCGCAACAGATCATTTTTGCTTTACATAAACGTTTATTCACCCATCGACACGGACCAATTCAGATAAATGGTTTGAAAACAAAGTTAACACATTCCGAATTAACATTTATTTTTCTAGCGTGCGTGGGATCCTTATGTTTTTCACAGAAAAGACTTATCTGCATTATATGCTAATGTCACTGTTGAAAAACTACTACAAACACAAGCAGTTAACAAGCGAGGTCAGTACTGATGCCAGCTCGAATAAAGCTTTAAGCCCCAGGTGGGTCCTAAACCCTTGTAACAGTGAGACAGACAAATGCAAGTAATGTTTCTGAGGAGGTGATCTGTCATACTTCAAAAGCAAAACCATCCACTATTTGAACAAATGTTTCGTTGTCGCCGAGTTATGCGCTGTGAAGAGATATACGTAGAAACCGGCTTTCCATAAAGCACATTGGCGTGCAAGCATAGGTGGGCTTTCATTCTGCAAAACCAGATGATCTGGAAACATTGTCTAAATTTCAAGAAGTGTGATTTTATTTTAAGGCAGCCCTCTTGTTAAAAGAAATTATGCTTGCTAAGGTCTATAAACCGCATGCCGTGTGTAAAACTGAAGAACTTCTACAAGAGAAGATGATAGTTTTTAGAAATTTTCCAAAACAATATCTGGTGATGATTTACAGCCGCTCAGTTGCGCCGTTGTCAGCAAACAGCAATCTGCATCCTCCATGGATTCCCAAATAAAGGCTTGGCATATAAATTGGGGCCAAGTTCAACGGCAGGGAGCGCCAACGTGGACAAAAACTCTTACCTGCCCATCAATTTCGCACATCTAGACTTGCATGGCTGAGGATCTCAGTCTGTCCTTTAAAGAGACTATTTGACCCATAAATGAATCGCTGTCCCCCGTCCTGGCCAGAGTGGGCCTGGATATAATGTTGAATAAAGGGGTTTCCAGTTTCCCCAAAACTGCAAACCTCCCCATCTGTGATTACAGTGCCGTTGCAGTTTAGCGTAACCCGGGTATGACGTATAGTGAGCAATGATTGAGGAGCAAATATTATTCTAACCACTGGACATTGTGCCACAGACTATGTGACAAGAAATGGTAATGAAAATGGAAGCATTCTTGCCATGCTACCAGCCCAGCAGATGGTCAATACGAAAGTTTTGCTACAATCCAAAACGCTTTTTAACACTTTTGTATCCTCACAGCAATCACCAAAACGTCTATTTGACGTCATTAGACGTCTGTTGGCTTTTGGCTGACGCATTTGCGTAAAATCAAGGGAAACACTTGAGGGTAGCTTTTATGACGATTCGTACTAGGGACTTCTTTGTGGATTGATGCGGGGAATACTGTCGCCAGTACAGTGGTATCATGTAGCATGCTGCTTGAACACCAACACTATATGTCTGCTCAAACAGTAGTCCTTGAGTAGCTTTCATGACAGGGGATTCTCAGGGCAGAAATACCATAAGCCATTTCCTACTTTGCCCTGCAAGGTTTAAGAGGCTTGCTTGATGTCGCAAGCGAGAGAAATAGCGTTTTCAAAAAGAAAATCAATTAAACTTTGCTAAAACATAACTTTGGTGTTCATAATCGCTTGATATGTATGAAGTAAGCTCAATTATTATGCAACATAATGCTCTAAAAAAGCAGAAAATGATGACATACAAATTCGTTCGGGTAGCAAGTTATATAATTAACCATAAGTCGCTCAATGCAATAATTGACAGTCCAGGACGCATGTAACTGGTTAACAGGCCATTGGAAACAATTTAAGATGTCCCCACATGAGTACCACACATAAGTGTCAGCATCAATCGGAGTTGTAACCGCTTTCATGCCGCATTGCAACAAATCATGTCATGTCAAAACGACGTCGCTGTGAATTTCGCCACGAGTGATTTACGGTGAACACTGACTGACGAAAACGTTTTTCGTGTTATCCAACTTAAAACTGCAAGCTTCGGTGCACAGTAATATAACCGCAAATCACATCAGTGCAGCTGTCACACACAGCAACATTTCAAAGACAAGGCTTTTTTTAACAAAGATTGAAAACCTGAAAATATTTTTTTGGAGGTTTCGAAGGTTTTCTTGTTACGGTGTACTGTTAGACAGTGTTTGGTGGGCATGTTATTCGTCCTGAAATGAAACATAAAGAGAGAGCATCACAATGCAATCTAAAAGCGCAAGGCGCTGAGGTAATGCAAAAAGCATTTCGGCCATACAATTGAATGGGGCTGGTTGAAAAATGAGTTAGTTTATCATAGTGGCTGACAACCTTTTTCTGTGGTCTACGGTTTTTGGTCAAAAACGACATGGTCCACTACTTCCTTTGTCTTGGTCAAACTGTCTTTGTTTAGCACTAGTTACAAAATCAGCTCATGATTTGGAAGAAGCAAATTATTCCTAAACTGTTGGTAACTTCGTTTGGCTGTGATTCTTCTCTAAATAAAATTACTATGCTAGTTGCTTTTCAAACTGAGCTACATAGCAACAAGCATTGCTGTGGAAGAAGGGGGAACTACATTGAGCTGAAACTCCTCAAATGAAAGTTGCAAGCAGTATGTGAGGTTTACAAGCTTAAAAAAGTCTGCGTATGATCCGTTTTTTTATTCAGAAAATGTCTTATTCAGAGAACTAGTGCGAATCTGCACAGAGCTGTTTCACAGCTGCAATCTTCGAGCACATTTTGAAGCCGTGATTCTTGAGCATTTTGGCATTGCGGGAAAGTTAGAGTTGTAGTTTTCCCTGCGAAACGTTTTCACAGTTTAGTAAAACTTAGGTATGCTAGAACGTTTGGGAAAGATTGTCTTGGATGTGTTGTTCCAAATCTTACTGTTCGTAAAAATTGTATTATACGGACCTTTGCCCTTGTTGAGAACTTCCTGTTAAAAGTACTTGAAGAAAGTCAGGGCTTTCATTATGAAAGCTTGTCCAGTCAAACGTTATGCACAAGAAACTTTGGATTTTCTACTGTTTTTCTTTTACACTTAAGCACTGTCGCCTTTAGCTGCCGTTAACGCTGCAGTTTTAATTTTTTATTTTGAAGTTCGTAGAAATTTCTTCTTGCGCACAACAGGTGTGAAAACATAAAGAACAAAAAAGCAATTGCAATAAAATGTACGAATGTAAGACAAACATGCAGACTGCACAAACCTGTTTTTTTCGGCCTGAAATTGACCCAGAGCAAGGGACGTTAATGAAGCCATAAATTCAAGCGCAAAATAATCTTCAGGCTTGAGTGGAAGCGCGCTTGTTGAATCTTCCATTTTTTGTAAATAGCTATTTATAGCTCACAGTGGATGGTCTCAAAGTAGAACAAAAACAATAACTTCGTGACAACTGACAAAAATTGATCGAAACGTCTTTTTCCTCAAGTAGCGAAGTTCCCGTAGGACTATACAGCAAGTGGTGGCATTGAACAACAGTCCAACAGGAATACACTTGACGTTTTCAACTTGTATGCAGGAATATGTTTTGAATAGCGTAAGCATCACAAGGCTGCTCTCGTCAAGAATATGCAGTCAGGAGTGTCTGGCAAATTTTTATTTCAGCCACGCACACACTCGCTTCACCAACATTTCAGAAAAGAAGATCATCGCTTCGTTATTGACCGAGGTTTTACGCGCATTTAAAAAAAACTATTGATCGATTAAACTTTTGACGTTCCTGAAACTACCGCGTCTCCCAGAAAAAAACAAACAGAAAATTAGACGCAGCATGATTTTTCAGCAGGATGATTCTTGATGCACGCTTTATTTCTAAAATAACCCTAATTGACTTCAATTACTATGTGTGTAACCTGCTGTAATTGGCTTTTTGAGAACATTGTTGGAGATTTTCAGCAGAAGAAGATTGTTGTGCAGCACATTTAAGTATGACCTCATTTGACACGAGACCGCGCAGCCATCTAAAACGCAGCTACTGCATTTTACCTACGCCACTGTCTCGCATACACTAAATAATAAAACAACTTTTCAGATGTAAAATCGTTGGTATAACACCAACGAGTTGAAGCTCAAAGCTCCCTTATGGTGTTTCAAAGACCATCAAGTCGTAATCGACGCCACAAGTGACTATTTTCTTTCACATGTACTGTCAAAATGCCTGCAGCATGTATGCGGGGTTTTGGAAAGCACCCTATTTTTTGCGTGGTGCAATTAGCTGGGTTTTCTGGAAGGTTCTCACGTTCTGTGACAGTCTGCGATTGCTTGACGAGGACGCATTCCTCCATAACTCCACTGTACACCTACGCATTGTTGCTGTATGACGACTTTTGTAAAACCTGATGTTTTTTTATACGAGCTGACGTTGAAGCAGTTCGATTAAAACCAAAAGAGGTTTATTAGATTCATTTCTCGTGGTTCTATTTTCCGATTTGCGGTTTCTTGTGTTTCTTTCGTTTAATTTTGAAATCCCTTTGGTTTCAATAAAGTAAAAACGGAAAACTAAAAGGAATAAAGTAGCATTTAGAAATACTGTGGTGAATGTATGATTACTTCGTCGTTGCCACGTAGTGGCGCATGCAATCTTGCAATCCGTAATTGTGCCCCTGCTAAACACTTCTTCGTGGGTTTGGGACTCACTTTCTTATCTTGCCTGCTTGTTGATATAATTCCTGACCTCATGCTTTGTGCCAATGCCAAATATGAATATGTACCCTGCGCGAGCACCCTAAACGCAATAAAAACTGTTTGTTTGTGGCCTTTATGGTGAAAACAAGAGACAACTGAAACTACGAACACTTCATTTCATTGTTCAATACATGCAGGTGTTTTAAGCAGTTCAGAGCTTAAAATTTCAAAGTCCGAAAATCCATCCGCTTTTGGCGAGATGTTTAAACGTCGATGAAAACAGTTGATTTTTGCTTTTAACAAATATATTATTATCGAGTCAAAGCTTGAACGTTGCTCATCCGACGCTACTTTGAAGAGTTGCAACGCCTTCATGCAACCTGAACCACAGAAAACCATAAAGCAAAAGAAAGTAGAAAAGTAACGCGGATCAGCATTTTTCTTATTCATCCAGTATTCGCTCTAATCACAGAACCTTTCTGAACATTGCCCAAAGTACTTACAATGTTTTGCACTTTCTTCGCACATTCCTCCCATGCAGCAAAGCAGGGTTCACCAACCCGCGGGCACAAGGTCGCCCGCACGGACCACGTGGGTCGCCCGCGGGCTTGTTCTGACAATAGCATAAACCTGATCAGTGTCTTCACATTTATGAATATCCTTAATTTTTATTAATGATGACATAATTGAAGACAAATTGAGAATTTTTATTTCGGAAGTGTGTATCACACTGGTAGCCCTTCGCATGAATCTGTACCAAGAAGTAGCTCTCAGTTTCAAAAAGGTTTGGGACCCCTGCACTAAAGAAAGCAGACTTATTTTCAGGGCAAGCAGTAGACCTACGTCTCTTTCGCCGTGTATACACAGGTATCCGTTTACCACAAAGTGTCTTTGTTTTCTTTCTCAGACAGGCTTCCATTAACCGATTGCAAGTGTTTCCTCCCTCCACGTGCACAATGACTATCGCTAAAAAGCAAGTGTTGCAAGATTATTTAGGCCAGAGACGATATAAGTAGTAAAAGTTAGAAGCAAGATGTCGATAGACCTTTTATTTTTTATTTGCTCGTTACCAGTGATCAGAAAGAGGACAAGAAATTGGGGTCAACCATGCGCACGTGAGTTTAAACGCTCTATACCAGTGGTTCTCAAAGTGGGTGGAATCGCTCCCTTGGGGTCGATTTTGAGGGGCAAGGGCAGAAAAAAGCAAAGGGTACGATAGGGGGCAAAACAACAAGGGGTCGAAAACGCTAACCACTACTACTAATCGATCATTAAGTTAAGTTAACGTCATTGAGTTAAATCCAGCCGTGACCTTAATGCTTTCAAAGCATAGAAATCGCGCTTGCGATTCATAAGCGAGGTGATCTATGGTTGCACATTACTAAAATGTCTCCCAATATTTCGAAGCTTTGTGAAGGCCGCCAAGCACATCCATCACACTGAACTGGAGACCACGGTATGTACCGATTTCATTAAATACCTTCTTTAAAATTACTACCTTGTGTTTTCTTTATCACGCTTGAGGGCGACAACAATGTGTCGAGAGTTAAAAGGGGACGATGGAGCAAAAAATTTTGAGACACACTGTTCTGTACCTCTCTGGCAGAGGTGGCCATGGATCCGGAGTACCAGAGTCGACTCCGGCAGGATTCTGCGTTTTTCTTTCGGACCCAGAGACGGAGTCAAAAATATTAGAAAAACCGGACCCGGATCCGGAGCCGCTTTTCAGTTTCGGCAGTAGCAGCAGTCTGCGTGGTCATTTATTAAGTGAAAACAAACGTAAATTTTGTTTGGATCGATAGTAGCCGGAGTCTGAACAGGAGTCGGACTGTCAAATTTGAAAAATTTGCAGGACCCGGATCCTGATAAGGATTCAAATATTTTACAACAGGAGCGGAGTCGGAGTCTGAAAAAGTGACTCCGGCAACATCTGCTCAGTAGAGGGCGCACCAGGAGCAAAATATTGCCCGGCAGCGTGCTTCAGATGGGTCCATCAAAGTGACCTGCAAACAGTGGCGTACGCAGAAAATTCTCATGGGAGGGGTTCATTCAGTGGCGTATAGAGGTCGTTTATATTTGGTATCCGCTATTTTTGACGTCACAGTTTGATGTCATATTCATCTTTCCAAACCAACGTCATGGCGATGTTTTTTGACATAATATGCATATTCTTCTACACGCGCTCCCCTTAATTTGTATGTCATTGAACTGAATACAAACTATCAGTGCTCCAGGTTACGATATCGGAGGAAAATAAACTCAACGCCACTACACAGCAGTTCATAACTGCAAAAATATCAGGCTGCGCGTTAAAACACGGGAGTGAAACACACTCATCACTGCGTCAGAGCAATTTACAACTGCAAAATGAAGCTGCGCTAAATTGTCTTGTCGAATACGAGCAGTCGAGCACAGAAAGTGTGCGACTGGACTGTCTGACGCACACCCCGGTTTGTAAGATCGAGTCTTGCTAAATACACAAATTGGGAATGCGCATAAAGTGCGGAAGCAAACTTTCGATTTTTGTTATGTGTAGAAATTCAGCAAAATTTTGGTTTTCCTTTTACCCTGCTCAAACATTATCAAATGCCTGAATGCTTCTTTTTTAACAACTGCTGTTTTTGAGCTCGTGCAACAGTTTTATCATGCTACAGAAATTGGTGATGTAGCCAATGCGGTCAGCACTTGCGCTGCTCAGTCATAGCAGACAAAACAAAGACAATTGTTTCGGATAAAGTGAACTATCGCGGAACACAATCTTAAACATGCGTAGTGTACAAAAGATCTGTGAAAAGTGGTGAGATGGTCTCTGAATGCAGACGATAACCCAGATTCCCACCAAAACCTAATTATTACGTTTTAGCCCATTTACAATGTTACTTAAAATTTGCATGCAAATTATTTCCGTGGCATTTGCATAAAGTCTACAAATTAACAAGCAAAAAGTATGCGAAAACTATTAATTTCCTTTGCGCAGGTAATAAAGTTTTCGTAAAATATCAAGCTCAAGGTGGGGCTGTAATCCCAATCCCCTTGCGTACGACCTTGCGCGTACTGGACGAACGGTCTGCCAAAAGTGGTGAGATGGTCTCTGGATGCAGACGATAACTCAGATTCCCACCAAAACCTAATTATTACTTTTTCGCCCATTTACAATGTTCCTTGAAATTTGCATGCAAATTCATTCCGTTTTAACCCCAACCCAACCCCCTTGCGTATGCCCTTGCCTGTAAATGCAGTGAGGTCGCCATCCACTGGTCTTTTCCTGTGCTTTTCTTCCACAGAATTTGTTTATGTTATGTTTGTTATCGCAGACTCACCATGCTTCTGGACTGTCGTATGTGGTACACTAGTCCTCGCTTATTAAGCCCACCCGCTAATTGAGCCCAAAATTGTCCGGTCCGGAATTAGGCTTCTCTATTTATTCCTGTAATAAAAAAAAAACGCTTTACAAACAAAAAACTTTGGAGCATAAAATTATAGTTTTTTGAAGGATTTTTTAGCGTTAATGAAACAAAAAACACTTAATAAGCCAAATTTTCGAGCACATTTGCTTAAATTTGAGTGAAAAAGCGTCGAAACTCACATTCCTCTGTCTTGCTTTCGACGGTTTTACACTTCCTTACGCTGCTGACGTAGTCTTAATTCAACTGTTTCGTCACAGATCGTTTATTCGTGCCATAACCGACAGGCATGACAACTGGTGCTCTGCAGAATTACTTTTCAAAATGACGAGGAGACGTGCAGACGACATGAATATTGTTTTGTCGTAATAAACAAAGAAAATTGCTCGTTACATGTAACTGTTGTGTACAGTGTTAATAGATTTAGCAAGTTTTAGCGATAATACAGTCGTCCATACTCATTTATGCGTATGAGAGCGGCGAAAAGTTACCCCCAGGTTAACAAGCCCACCCGTTAATAAGCCCAAAATCGTCCGGTCCCGAGGTGGGCTTAACAAGCGGGGAATACTGTACTTGAATAAAGTGACTATCATAATTAAGTTGACTTCCTCTTGACATAAATTGTGATGCAAGCAAATTTCCTATGACATGTCGAATACTTACAAACTGAAACAATCGACTGGTGATTCATTTTTAATTTACCGCGGGGCAGTATCAACGGTCACTACCCTTGTCTATTGGTTTGCACCTGGTGAACTACGCGCAGGCAACCTGGGGAATATTCGGTCGGTTTTATCTCCCTTCTTATAATGGGATTCGCCTGCGTCTAGTGTCATTTAACGAAGCATTCAAAGTGAAGCTAAACAACGCGCCCATACAAAAGTCTAATGAAGATGATGAGAATTTTTATTACCGTGGTTGCTGTGTTTGGATCTCTTGGAGTGTTTGCTGCAGGTAAGACGGTTTAAAAGATAGGATGCAAGTGGTTGCCGATGATTTAACGCGACTGTTGTTAACCGTTACGGTGTGTCGGAATCCGTAAATTGCAATTTTTGCAACTTTAGTGCTTGTGGCAAACTTTACGTGCAGGCGTACGCTTCCCGTGCAGTTTGACTGATGTCTAAAACACTGATTTCGCTAAAAACATGCGTCGCAACGCGTTACGCTTGAATAACGAAGGACAAAGCAGCTTCAGAAATGGAAAGGACTTGAGCGATATATGTACACCGTGAGTTAAGAAGAGAAAAGAGAGAAAAGGTGCGCTGGAGGCAAAAGTACCTTTGCGAATAAGGAAGAAAAACGAGGCACTGGTTATCCTCAGCCCTGCCCACGCAGATACATCAACAATAGAGGAAAGTAATTCTACGGCAGGCAGCTTTTCTACTTGTGTTTGGATCGACCAAATCTGTGTCTGTTTGTCAGGGCTTACGACTGGTTAACTACTCAGCAACGAGGTTTTCAAGCTGCCGTGCTTCAGCCAACGTCCAAGGAAGAAATGCGGGTTTGCAAAGGTGTCACCACGTTTCAAATAAGTTGAAACAATGATACAAAGTTGAGAAAGCGAAAAATGAAATCAAAAATCTTCGTGCTGCGCAATTGCCGTAGTGCTGCAACGATCAGACGTTTCACGCAGCAGATCCTGTAGTATATAAAAAAAATGAATGGGTTTCAGCAGCTTTTTTTCTGCTGTCATGGAAGGTGCACAGCAGGGCCTGTCTTTGTAGGGGATGTACCTATAAGGACGAGGAGGCAAACGAGGAAATTCCCATGCTGACTTTAAAAACTTTTGCCAAAGCCTTTGCGACCATAGTTCAAGATAGCCTCCGAAGAAATCGGACCAGCCAGCTTCGAGCTTGCACCCTCTATTAAGATACAGCTTGTTTGCTTTGCCAGTATCACCAAACTGGTTGATTATTGGGAAGAAATATTTCACAGCAAAGAAACGACAGAATTAAACATGGCTTTCTGCCTTATTCTCATCGTCGCCTCGCTTACATGCCCGTCAATGATAGAAGGTGAGAAGGCTAAGGTTTGTTCGGAAAGAGTAAATTAGTTTACGTTTTTGACACTTCAGTGAATTGGAATGTCCCTTGCAAAAAGAATTGAAAGAAAAGTAGGCTGTGCATTTTGGCTGCAGGCGCTACGTGTGGAACCTCAAGTGTGCTCACAGTGCTTGGTGCTTCACAAAGTCTGAAAGTATAACCTAGCTCATGCCTGATCTCCAAATACACCATCTGGTTTTAAGTAATTTTGAGCTGTTTAATAGAAAAAGATATTGTATCAAAAGAGGGACTCTTGTACAGCTGTCATTTCCTGAGGGTATCAATGATTGCACGAATAAAATAAGCAACTACAGATTGAGTAATTACGTGATGGAAGTGAACAGGCCACAATTTGTCGGAAAAAATATTTAGGACTAACGCAACGCGCATGGAAATGGCCAGAAAACCTATTTTCACCACGTTTATGGTAGTTCATGAATGATCTAGATACCCACCACAGCCTGCAATGATTTGCCCTTTCAATTCTTTACTTCATTTTCTCTGTTATTATGACTGACAACGCGGAACTTGCTATAGTCCACTTACGCACTTTTGTGGGATGTCCTTGCATTGATCGTTGCTCACTGAAAACGTACTTGAAAAGACTACTTGTGCGCAGACGACAACCCCGTTCCGTTTCATTGATCACAACACGTAAAAACAGTCGCTGTAGGTCAGAGTGCTGTGCTGGGACGCAAAAGCGAATGCTGGCATCGGATGATCGTAGCCACGCCGTGTTGTCCTTTAATCGGCGGCTCTTACAGTATCTTGGCGAGGTTGGTGAGCAGAGATCCCTGATCAACTTGTTTTGATGGCAGTTTGTTTCACTCACCGATCTTGGCCTAAAAAAATTTGGATTTTTTTACAGAAGGCGGTTTTACCAACTGTAAACACCCTACGCGTTGTTTCGGTTACTAAAAACCTTTCTTAGGCCCGCCGCCAGAGCGTTAACTATCGCCTCAGCAGACTTTCACATGCGCGCAGCCCGATCGGGTTGGCGCAAGTCGTTTTATCGAGCTCTTCGAGTGCTTCCCTCGCTTGAAACGACTGCAGCAGCATGGCGTCGATAAGATGCGGACTAAACTGAACTTGGCGACCGCGTCGCGTTTCAGGTATTTGCCCGATTGTTGAGGCTGTCATTTCGTTATCACATCAAGAGGCTGAAACGCTGAGCTGTGTGCGCCGCTTGGCGGTCAACGCTCTGTGCAGTCTGTGGCTTTCTTGTGAAACATATTCTTACTGCGTCAGGAGGTGGCCAAAATAATCTCATCCGTGCAATCGCTTAACAGGAAAGCCGGGCCTGGACAGCGTAAGAGCCGCCGGCAGCGACAACGAAGAGTGCACTGCGTCTACCACATGCCACGGTAGGCCCTGCGAGAGAGGAACAAGGTGTTGCTTGTCCAGCGTGGCACCGAACCAGATAATTAGAACCAACTCTGAACTGGAGTGCTGCAAAGGTAAGATACATTTCTGAACGCGTACGGTGAAAAGAACGTCCATTTCATTGAGATTCATGGACTGACGATGCGTAGTTTTTCGTTAAATCGGTTTCACATAAAAGATTTGCAAATAGATTCCTTGCTTTTGCCAGTGCGTTCGAGTTGTCTGAGTTGCATCAATGCAAGGTCTTGTTGTCGAAGTGTGACTCAAAAGGCGTTTGCAACAAAGACAAGCGTGAATCTATCTTTGTCTTCAGTGCTTAGGATTGGGATAAAAAATCATCGCTTTTTATTGCAATACACTGTGGGCTGTATCTAAACGTGTTTTGTGATTTTGACGGTAATTCGAGTTGAAATAGACAAACTGAAACATTGGAGTGAAGCTGTAATTCTGTGCACTGAATATATACAATATTTTCAATATACTGTATGTCCTGGGTAAACTGAAACAGTTGCACTTGTAGCATGGTGTATTTCTTAGTGCGCTTTTGTGGCTAACGGATAATGTGAATGATTAAATGTTAGACGAAACAGTGTTTGTTAGTTTCAAATCAGAACGTAAGGCAAGGTTGGAAACTTCTCAGTATAGTGTAGGCCGCTGCCCCTCGCCTTGGAACGATTAAAGAAAAAACGCTTTAAAATCTTGCAGACTCCCAAACACCGGTCTACAACAAAACCACTTCGTTCTGCATCGGTACGAAAGTTGAGCCTCGAAATAAGTTCACAGGGTTTAACTTGGAACAGTGTGGCGGCAACAAAGTGTATGATCCGAGCAAGGAGGAGTGCCGTCGACATGACTGGAACGATTTCAGAGTTGTACCAAAGACAGGTAAAAGCAGAAAGGCAGTTCTATGTGGAGCTGGTAATCAGTGCGTGTATTGGAACAGTCGGAAAACAGACAGCTTAAAAAATTTGGAAGAACGCTTCCTTTAATGAAAAATGTGTTTTTCAACTTGCTCAGCGTTTTGTTTTCAACTCTTGTTTTTCCATTGCAGTTGCTGCTACCACCACAGCGTCTCCAGTATCAGGTAATGCTGTTCTACATTTTACAAACTCTTTCTGGAACCAAACTGCAACGTTGTCTGTAGTCTTGGTGTCCAATACTGCATATTCATAGTTGTTGGTTAGAGTTTGGAGAATGGTGAAAACTTACCGCGCTTTGCAAACAGTTTTCAAACAGTGGTTGATTCGCGTGACCTGATTTATTTAGTATACACGAGTATTACGTGAATCGCAAGTTAAGGGTTAAATATATTGTAATATCAACACTAACATTAACCTGGCGGCAAGCTTCTGAGGAATCTGCCTGCTTGTTTCTGCTTTCACACTTCTGCGATGATTAGAACTTTCACGTATCTGTCTTTACCTAGTTGTAAGTCACAAAAATGGCACCAGTGAATCGATCACAGTTTATTTCACAGGGAAACTAGTTTCGCGTTTTCAAACGCATCTTCAGTCCTTATTCAAATATATTGTAAAACGTCTTCATACCAACGCGCAACACACTAAGCTTATACATGCATCGCAGCAACAACAACTGTTTCTTTGTTGTTGTTTTTTTTTCACGCAAAACCGAAGTTTTCAAACAGCGAGCCTTAGAAAACGTTTTCAACGCAGATTCATTCTCATGTGTTCGTGGCGAGAGCGATTGTTGCAGCGGAAGGCGATTCACGTACAAGCAGTTGTGTACGCCACGCGGCGGCGTCGTCGAAAAAAAACACATCGGCGATACAGAGACGTGTGGCCCGAAGTTGACCTACGACCCGGACGAGTTCGTAAGTCGGCCGATTCGAGCACTGGGGCGCTTTGCGAAATGCTACGAGTCCTGTATCTTCAGCTGACTGAACCTGTTTGCGTTTTCGCAAATGAAGTTGGTTTCAGCTTGGCCACGTTCTGTTGCGTTTGTTGACTCAGTCAGAATGGGAGAAAATGTCGTTTTAGCGGCACCTTTGCTCAAAGCAACGTTTACGGTTGGCCGCAAACAAGATTTGTTTCCTTTGCTGTGTCGGGGAGCCGATGACACTGCCGCAGTTTGCAGACCTGGTTTTCTACTCTGACAGATGTGTCGCCGAAGTCCGTACAGATTGGAACCTATCGCCGCAGGAAGGGTTCGATGCGGTCCGGAATCAATCGATCCCAACGTTGACTTGTGCTGTGAAGGTGTCCCACACTGGAATGGAACTGCGAACGGGGCAAGGTGCTGTCAGGAACCGCATTTCGTCGCTCTCCCCGAGGAAATTTGCTGTCGTCATAATGTGTTCGAAAGGCAGCGGGGTTTCAGGTAACATCTTGTTGCTCTTTGACCTCGGGCACATTGATGATTCCTTTCAAATACGTATTGTTTTTGATTTACGTATTTATCTCCGATTCAGGTTTAATATCAAATTTTGTCGTAAGGCCATGCGCCATTCAAATTTAAGACGCTTAATGAAGATGGTTTTTGTTTTGAAACTTAATTCCAATTGGTATTTTTCTAAAAGTAAGTTTATTTTCTTGCTACAGATGCTGCCGAAGCACATACAAGCCAAAGAATGAATGCAGTAAGTATGTGTTGCAAACTGCATCGAACATTTTGAAAATAACTCTTGAATACGAAAATGCTTTAACTTTTAATGAACCTCTGCTCGCACACACGAAATAACTGAAGTTGAAAGTTGAAACGTGAAAGTTGAAGGTTCAAACAAGATCCTTCACAAACGCTTGTTTGCTCAACATTCTTTGCTGAAAACGTACAGTTCCGACGTATCAGCCAAACAACTTTATCTGGTTTTAAAATCAGAGGTTTGAAATTAAAATCATCATGATGTCGGGCGAACTCAATGATCAAACGATTTTTCTATCCTTGCTCATTTGCTGGCGCCATTTTCTGAAGATTAGCAACGAATGATCTGCTTGATGGAGTTAATTGCAGTTGCATAGCTGTAAGTTTCACTTCGTTACATGAAAATCGTTTGATTTTTCAGGACGCAGAAGAAAGGAACCCGTCTTGGATGTCTACTTGATGAAGATATCCCGAAAAAAGATACGAGGAGGTACTTGTCGGTTCGTCGTCGTCCTGATGCAGAAAGGGCAAAGTCCAGGGAAGGACGGCGGCTTTTCCAACTATCCGTACCTCGTCGAAAAGAACTTCAAACTGGTTCTGAGAGATCCTGAATGTGACCTGATTATGGAAGACACCTGGGTCATGATCGCGATTACGAAGCATCCGAAAAAGACCAAACTGGTTCTAAAAACACAAGGAAAACGCAGCGATTGGTTCATATGGAAAAGGTTGCCGTCGCATGTCGAGGCTGTCTACAATAATTTCCTTTATCGAAAAATACTAAGTTAGCAATAATCGTTATAAGCAATATTGCTAACTTTGTATTTTTGAACGAAAATCTGAACGCCAAATATAATATTTTCTCGTTGTTTCGGTCATTTTCAGCTGCTCGGTTGCTTACTTACTTGATTATTTATTTATTGCAAAATTTTCCTCAGTGCGTTGTGTAGCACTTGCCGTTTGTATTCACTCGGTTTTTATATTTTTGTACAAATATAGTTTATTTTTATCTATCGTTGCGCAATCGTATCTATTTAAGAAAACCTTTTAACTTGATCGCAGATGTTCACGAATGATAAGATTTCCCACCAAGCCGCTCTCCAATTTTGTTTCAGGCTGGTTTTGCAATTCAAAACTATTTTCCGCCCCACCTTATCTTCTCATTGGCCACGCTCGTCTCAACTACACTCGTAAAACTGGACACTAAACTTTTGGTCGGTCTTAGGGCGCTTAGCATCTCACGCGCAAACAATGGCGTAGCCAGCCCAAAATTTTTGGGGGAGCCAACAAATTTGGGGGGGGGATTTTTGATTTTAGGCGAGAAGCGCTGTATTGTTTGGGATACCCCCTCTCAAAGCACAAAATGACTAGATGTTCTAAAAATTTTGGGGGGCGTGACTCCCTGGCTAGGGCTGTAGATGTACTGTGATATTTTCCAGCTTTCTTGTCATTAGAAACCTGGCAAAGTTTGAGTTTCCCTAGTAATGTATATTTCAAGAATTTTTTAAGGTGTTTTAGCGACCCGATTCGGGTCCCCAGAATTGAAAATCGGGTCCCTAAACCACAGACAATTGGGTCCATACCAGGTACCTAACATTTTCCTTAAAAAAAACTCTATATTTGATTATTTTCTTCAAATTCACGATGATCACGATTAATCTGTTCTTTGCGCAATTCTTCGCACTTGCCCCTTTGTTCACAGCGATTGGCTACGATCATGTGAAACACATGAAAGCATTTGAAAACGATTTTTGAAAAAATTTTTTGGCTGTTTTTAACTTATTTAAACAAAAGCCTTCTCAACGCAAAAGTACCGCATAAGACAAGTTCCGAGAAATTCTTCCGTGAATCACGACATTGTTTCGGTTTCAAAACTGACGCATCCAATTTGCGTCAAATATTTTACTAGTGCTTTTCAGATTTTTCCAACAACCACTGTCGCGTCAGAGACAAAGAAAAACCCAATGCATTGAACTGTGACGAGAATTTCAAACCGTACCAAACTCAGGAACTTTAATTTCCAATTGTAAGCACTGCCTCCGAGCCGTAGAAGGACCACTGTATGCACCGTGCCAAGCGAGTGCCAGTTAAGAGTGATTTTTTAAATAACCTTACCCCGCTGCCTGTCCATCCGTGTCTGCTTAACATGCATCATTCGTTTTTGGTGTCTTATCAACGCTGATTGGTAATGCATTGATTATTAGGAAAGATGTTGCAGCCAGATGTTCAAGGTGCGTTTCGTTTTGTTTCTCAAAATATTCATGAAGCAAAAAAAACTATAGATAATAACATTTTTCTTTCACCAGTGTTCGATTTCATATATCGAAATAGGTTAATTTTTTGTTACATTTGTTAAAATGCAACCAGGCGTTTTACACCGAGCATTTCCATGAATAAATCCCAACAGTGAATTTATACTACCCTGTAGAAAGTTTAGGAAGCGAAAAATATAACTACTGGTTTCATTTAAAACTTTCACGCAGTTTCAAATATCTTCTGTGACACATTAGACCGTGAACGAAATTACTTGTATATCTCGGGCAAAATAACTGAATGAAGCGTTACACTAAAGAGCAAATACTTTTTCTGTCACGTAATGTGAAATGTTGCTGTTTCTATGTTTCGTTAATTTTATATGCAACTCATTTAAGGTGTGATATGTGCTTCAAAGGTGCAACTGCTTCTTTGTTTCGCAATATTTATAAACTCCTTTTGTACCCCTTGTCTCAATGCAACTTTTCGTTTTCGTACGTGTTACTGCAATTGACGACTTTAGCAGTTTTGGAAATAAACTATATCTTTTTATTTGGTTTTGGTCCAATTGGTCATGACATAGCCACAAGTAAATGTGAAGCCCGGCATTTCTGAAAGAAATGGATTTTGTCGAGTGCATAAAATCAGACGTGGCTTCTAGTTATCACCGTAAGCAAATTGATCTTATTCAAAATGTTTGTTAGAGCTCCTGACAATTCCCGTTGCACAAGCTCTAATGCCGTTTGGAAGCAATATAGCTTGATGAAGAGCTGTCTAAGGCAGTTATGTCGCAAGCATGGAGAGTTGAAATATATAATATCCTTGTAGTCAAAGCAGTGTTCAATTACGCAGCAGTGTTGCATTCTACACCTGTTGTCTTCAACCTCTTTGCGGAAGTGTCACTCGTCTTCCACCACGGCATGTCTGCTGAGGATGACATACCCATCACATATAGGCTCGATAGTAGCTGGTTCAATATTTGCCGTTTTGAAGTGGAGCCCAAAGTAACAAGCGACACTATCTTTGTTCTACAATAAGCAGCCACGCTGCCCAGTCGCACATCAGCACTAGCAGGCCTACAGCGACAGCAGGATTTAATCTTTTCCGCCTACTCTCGTGAAGGATATTAATTAACCCCAAGAAAAACGAAGTGTTTTACCTGCCATTCGATTCCGCGTAGTCCATGACCTTCTTCACAAACGTTGATCAACTTCGCCTCACGAAACGGTTCATGCACGTGGGGAGCAACGTTACTTCCAAATGTGACCTCACTGCGGAAATACAACGCCGCGTTCATCTAGCACCCGCTGCCTTCCGGAGACTGACTAAGCGCGTTTTCACGAACCATAACCTCTCCACGCGCAACAAAATGGCTGCATACAATACCATCTGCGTCTCAATACTGCTCTACGCCTTACCGTCGCCGTATCAAAACACTTGGGCTTTACACATTAGTGGCTGCAAACTATCCTTCACCTGCATTGATAGGACAAAATTCCTCATAAGGAGATGAGCCGCAGAGCAAGGGCAGATCCAGCCAGTAACTTTAGGGGGGGGGACGATTTCAGTAATATTTCGTAGTCAAGTCTATAACAGCTTCACTACTGTAAGAGAGACAAAGTATACTTCACAACATTGCTGTGACAAAACAATGGACGACAACAAAATGGATTTATGTCGCCAATGCTCTTTTGTGAACTGTACAAAATCATGGTGAATAAAATTGCTTTCGCAGGTTTTAGGGATGGGGGTGGCAATCGTTACTCCTTAGGATCCGTTCCTGCTTTAACATTTTGCTTAAATGGTTGATACAGATTTGGAAAACAACCAGGCCCGAGCTAGAAGGGCACAGGGGGCTAATCCCTTCCTCGAAAATTATTCGCCACCATGGAAAAATGTGTTGGGAATAGTTCAAAAACTATTGGACATAGTTTAAAAACTTTGGGCGGCTCTCAGAAAACTCTTCGTCCAACCTGGTGTCCCAAGTTGGTTATGGGCCTGAGAGCGACCCAAGCGTTTCGGTCGGAAAATGCGAGGACGAATGATAAAAAAATGCAATTTTTCTCACGGGAGGCATTTTTTAGATAATTTGTGTTGAAATTTGGTACACATTTTAAGGCTTATATGCTGATTAGATTTGAGTGTTTTATTTGTGTTTTTCCGGTTGTAGGTATGGATAAATGTTCAGATGAACTCATTTCACAATGGCAACCTCGTTACACGTCCGTCCGAAGCTGACAGCAAGAGAGAAAAGAGAAACTCCTGGTAACATTTACATCATATTGCTCCAAAGCGTTTACAAAAACGAAATCTTTTACTATAGCAATGTCTGGAGATGGTCACAGTGTACTCCGATGTTCCTCAAACCAACAAAAGGTCAAATCCCAGATGTGAATTGGAAAATTCATGCCTATACTGCTTTCTGTGAAACATAGGGAGGCGTCTCGTTCTTCTTGGCTTAACTTCGCTAACGAAGATTAAATAAAGGTGGCTGTCCACGCCGATTGCAGGCGCGCTGATGACTAACAAGTCCAATACGGGACAAGCAGGTCCGGCCGCAGTGGCTGCAGTCAAAGGTCTGGCCCGGCTCTGATGTAGCTG
>JGI24158J21664_10002636_pt1 | contig 21991 bp, 17 predicted proteins | sample Ectturendosymbi3_FD_21664 | JGI IMG/M metagenome (IMG submission 21664)
CGGTATCTTCGTAGTCGTTCTAACATGGTATAGACCAAGTGTGCCCAGCAAGTAACCAACTGCACTTTTTCGCCCATTTCACAGGCTTTCAGGTTACTCAGCTCAGCTCAGGAATCACGTAAATTGCATTCCCAATTTTGTCGATAAAACTTAAGCACAGGGGTCATAAACAGATGAACAACATTCGTTTGACTAAAATGAATTCCCGTTACACAGGTTTTAAAAAAGCCATAGAAACGATGCTGTCAAAATACTTGAATATTTCTCTCCACACCTGGTCTTTGCGAGTGTGATTCCCTCTTTCTTTGTTTCTATCCTGCATTTGCCATGATTCTCCAAAAGCTGTAGTTTCAGTCACTTAAGTGAATACAAACTTTAAAATTTAAGCTCACTAAGCCACAGATCTTATCCGGTGCGTTCGATGGCTGTGGTGCGGAAGATATGTGACCAGTTATCAAGAAATTTCGTTGATTGCTCTGAAAAGGCTGTGGAATCCTTGCATCAACTTGGCATGCGTGAGAAGGTCAGCAGTCGGCTGCAAGGGCTGACCGTTGGATTAAAATCTTCTTTGCCGCGCTGCAAAGTGGTTGCCATCGGTTTTTTAACTTGTGTTAGGATCTTGTCGGTTGCCACCTGCTTGTAATTTGAAAATTCCTCCTAAAAAACATCGAAGTGTTGTTTTCTTCCCAAACAGACAGCATGTGGACATGGATGATCGACATCGAGCGCTCTTGTGCGCTCCTCAGCGGCCGTATACTGAACGCCGTTGCTATTGGCAACGTGTGCAGCACCAGTGAGGAGCAGGACAATGCCGCTCTGCTCGCCTTGCCGATCCTCAGGAACGGACTGCAAGCGGATTACACTGCAACAAGTAAGCTGCTGGGTTTAACTGTGGCCTTCGCCTGCGACCTTCTGTAACATCGGAGTCAGAGGCGTTCAGCCGATTCGTTGCGCAACTTACCGTAGCAACCCACGCCACCAAGTGGAATAACGAACTCGGCATAACATCTGCGAAACATAATAGTTATTTGTGTCTTGATACGGTTTATTGGCAACAAGTATACGCGGTATTTTAAAAACAAGTTCCAACACAAATTTTTATTGACTACTAATTAATAATCACTTATTTCCCCAAAATCTTATCATTTTGACGTGCAAATGCCGTTTCTCACAACCACTAAGGTCTGCTCTTGACGTAGTTAGAGTTGTAGAGGTTTTACAACTGAATGAAGTTGGTTATGTTTGGTGAAGACAAAAAGCTTGACCACAGCATGAAGTACAATCACGTTTGATACAAACACAAAGGCAATCGCAACAGTGCATCAAACTGGCAATATCTTTCAAAGCTCAAAAAAAGGAAGAAAAGCGAATGGCATGAATTATTGCAGGTCGGGATTTTCGTTGTTCGCCCCGGATATTATTGAATTTTAGTTGGAACTTGGGATTTGTCTACGTCAACCCTTTAACTGTCGTTTTTACCTTGCATTTGCAACGCGTCACCGATGACGTTGCATTGTGTGTCGTTGTTGACAGTTCACCGAATCAAGGCAGTGTTGGGATTTGTCAGAGGAAGAACAGAACCGGCTCAAGTTGACAAGCTGTTTGACGACGACCTGAAGTTTCTCGTCCACGTAGGTCTTTTCATGACGCTGCGCTTCACAGTTTGGTGCGGTCGGTTGCTAAGCAACGATGCGTTTGACGTTGCAGAAGTAGCGTTTAATGTGTCTCTTCAAACTCGATTCACATCGTTCGTATAAAGTGAATGTAGAATCGCATACTATCTGAGGACAGCTGCCCCCGCTGTTATGTTTGAAGACCGTAATGTCACAGCCTTTCGTCAACATTTTTCTGCGCTTGCTCGCATGGCTGCGGTGTTGTTCACGCATCAGTAAATTTGAATAATTAGCCCCCCAGAATGCCAGCTCTTCACGCAAGTCACCATTTCGGGCTGTTTTCAATTCATCATCACCAGTCAAGCTGTGCACTCCGCAGGTGGCGGCCGGCAGCGAATGCAACAACGCACTGAGGTTGTGGAGCAACACAATCGATTACGCGAGGAACAGAGGTAACCCGTTTACCGAAGCTGGTACCGCTTTCGGTTTTGCCGGGAAACGTCTTTCTTCCTTACGTTGCCACGCCTGCACGCTCTGAATCGTTCAACGGCGGCGTGGAATTCGCGCGTTCTACCCGTTTGTTTGTGACGCAGAGTGGAGCGGGTTGGACAGCGGGGAGGAGGACCATCTGCTGGAAGCAACGTCTAGGTGTCTGCTCGCCGCTCTGATTAAACAAACAGGAGTCGATCCCCACAGTCTCAACCTGCAGCCGGTATACCGGGCCGTCTTCAAGGTGAAGCCATTTCTTTTAGTTTCCTACGCCGTAGCATATCAATGCGGCACCCACAGCGTAAATCTTAGCAAAAACTTGTAGTTTGAAACTATCACGTTTGATTTAATATAGCTGTGATTTGTTAACGATCTTCAATGTCTGGTGTAACTTTGAATCCTTGTCAGGAAGGGTTTCGAATTCAAACGATGCCGGGAAAAAAAGCTTCTGAAAATTCCTTGTGGCTGCAATTGAGCAATTTCAAGCAATTTGTCTGGCTGGGCATTTTCAACAGAATTTGCATCGTGCCTTTCCGTATATATGAACTACACAGTGGGGTTAACTTGAGTGTCATGAAAACCTGGATTGGTTCTTACGGCGATTAATTCAAGCGGTTCGTTCACGTTGCCAGGTTCGCTCCCACTTACTGTCGCTGAGGTCACGCAGGTCAACCCCGGGCAACGTCACCAGCGATCAAGTTCCGAGCAACGCTCAGCGAGCAAGCCCTGCTCGGGTGGGGAACGCGTCAGCTAGTGGACGAAGCGAAAAAAGTAAACAGACTTTGTTCGTGTTTACAGAAAGTCTGCGATCATGTTTTGTTTTGTTTGGTTTGACTCACCGGTTGTTTCGTCACAATGAATAACAACGCTATGCCGCTTATTTTTTTATGACGTGACTACTCGCTGCATCAACACTTTCTTGAATGGCTTGTTTCTGCATCTACTGCAACGAAAACACATGACTCACAAACCGGGGTAGCTACTCGAAATTAATCACGGGTAACTCTTTCTCGCTGCCTCCAGTTTCGGGCGACACCTTATCGACCTGAAATGATGGCATCGATGACGAAAACGTAAACCACACATCTATTTAAAGAGACAGGTTAGGAATTGAGAGTCGCCATACCCAGAGCTTCATCCTTCACTCAGTGATTTTTGCGCCTGTTCACCTGAAACCTTGCGCAGCGGTGGGAGCGTGTCGACGCTCTGTTACGTTTCGTCGACGCTCTGTTGCGTTTCGTGCGCATCACAGTGTTTTTATTTTTAACTCAACTCCTGGATTAAAAAAGGTGGTCACTGGTAAAAATACTGCAATTTATAAAATATTTGTGTAAGGGTTTAAAAAATTAAAAGATGCGGACACTTGGCGTGAAGATATATGTATATGTGTGTGTACACAATGATTGTGACAGGTACCTTCAAATACACAATGAGATAAAAAAAGGTGATTGAATGATACGAAATGCTTGTAACGGATGTTTGCAAAGATTACGGAGTAATCAACGATCAACATTAGTCGTTGCATTTGAAAGAAAACACTGTTGTTTGTGAAAAATTCGAAAATCATTGCAATGGTCATTTTATTGCAAAATAAGGTGAATAACGTAAAAAGTCTGATAAGTATGAGTCATCAGAACTTGGAAGCTTACCTTCATCTAAAGATTTTTATGCGAGTTTGAATGAGTGGAAAGTCCTATGTCCATGCAGGCATCCTCCCATATGTTTTATTTTCTACACATCGACAGAGTTCCGTTTCTTTTCTCAACTAAGTTCAGGACGGCGTGAGGTCAAAGATACCGACACAGAAAACGAAAGCGATCAAGGTTCATAGTAAAATCAAAATTTCTGGGGCGTGCTTCACGTTAAAATCGCGTGGTGATGATGATATGTTTGTTTTCTATGCTTCGTGTTTTGTTATTCATCCGTTGTTCTTTTGGTTAATGAGTTTTTATAAAAAAATTTCGCGTTTCTATGTCGTATTGAGGAAAATAATTATTTTTGATGCGCTGATTGTAAATCGCCTTGTCCGAATCAATACTTTTACGGCGAAAGCAAGTTTGTGTCTGATTCCTCCGCTGAACAAGTATCTTGTTGGACAGCTTTCTTGCGTCCTTCAAACCAGCAAAAGTAGCGTGCCGTCACACTCACCAGCATGCACGTGCATTGCAGACGAGGGAAGTGCTCTCGACTGGTATTCTCGGTTGTGCTGGTCGGTGATCGAGAGGTCGGTCTTCCTCCTGGCCGCAGTCGCCCCCGCCATGTTGACTGATCAACGCGATGACACAAGCAGCGACGTGGTCAGTTCAGGTCAGCAAAAAATCTCGCGCGTGCACTGCGTTGAACGTTTGGCACCCGGCTTCATCACAGCGGGTGCGTGTTTCCCACTCACCCTTGGGGATGATTTGCGGTCGGCCATGGTGTAGATTGGGAATTACGTTGCTTGATAAACCGTTTTTTTTGTGGCCATACATAACCGCTTTCTCTTTTCTGGTCATGCATGAGCACTTTGGGTTAGGCCACACTACTGCTTTATATATGGGTTTGCATTTGTGATTTAATGTTTCGAGCATTCTCAGTGCGTGATTTCAAGCAGTATTCGGTGCTCTTCACATGCTTCTTCTCTTTCACTGTACCAATTTATTCCCAAGTCTTCTCTAGGAATACACGGCGGTGCATTCCACCGCTGCCAGCTTGAGTTACTACTTGTTCCCTGCACAGGCCGCAGCTCTACCTCATCTCCCAGTCACATCCAGCTTCCCACCCCCACCGACCCGAGCACACCCAGCAGGCACTCGACCGCTGGCTCCGACGAACATCTACCACCATCCTCCAACCGAACCACTGCTAAGGAAGGTGGGGAGGGAGCGCTTGATGTTGCCGTAGATCAGTTGCTGAGCGCAGTTCGTCGAAAGTTTTGTGCATTGCATTGCTTCTGTTTATTAGCTGAGCCATATCAAACGATAGATCAATTAATCAATCGAAATAAGGATCGTTTCAAGTTATTGCGGAAAGATCAGTGAAGCTTTTTTTGCGCTTTAGTTTCGAAATTAGTTGACTTTTTTTCGACATCCTCATCGGAGTACATTTCGCATTTGAAGGTCGCGGACCTTCGCCCAACAACAGCAGACAACAGAGCGCAATGGAGCTGAGCGTTGAACTGTCCGATTCGAACTTGTGCGGAAGGTACGGTTCAGACGTAGGGCTGTGGCCTCGTTGCGCTTACAAACAGCTGTTTAATTTATTGGCGATTCGACAAAAGACTTTGTTCGTATAACGACGTGACTTGCTTTGTGAAGATGTTTCAAACGCGAGTCTTTCTAAAGCTTTTACGTCACGCAGCATTTGCCTGGCCGTCATCGGCTTCTGCTGTCCAGAGGTAAGTGAAGACGTCACTGTGACGCCACGCTCGCAGACGTTCCTCTTCGATCAGGAACGCTCGTGGTCGTACAAGAGTCTGGCGAAGGCGATCGACTTGCAGCAGCACCGAGCGAAGGTAAGGGCCCGTCACCGTAGTATGTCTAATATTACACACATGACATTTTCCTGTATCTGAATATCGTGCACGCACTGTGGTGTGAGATGGGTAAAGTTGACAAACGTTGTATGAGGGTATGCTCCACAGTTGGCGTTGTCATAATCAGAAGGTCGATATCAGATGATCTGCTGTGGATTGCTGCCTGACATTGACCAGGTGCTTTGGTCAAACGCTCTCGATCGTGATCGTGCATTGACTGCGCGCATCATGCGCATCTCGAAGCTAGTTACTGAACATTTGCGGTTTCTACAAAAGACTGACTTTTCTACATTAACAAATCACCGAGCAACCTGTGCGCTCTTCTCTCGTCTCCCAACAGTCCATCTCGTGTTTGTGGGTTGTAGCACACCGCTGAAATGTCTGCCGTGATTACATGGATCTTGACCAGCCCCCGGGGGTTGGCTGTGGAGATTTCCGGCAACGTGTCATGATGTGTTTCGATGCCCATGACGTATCAAATCTTCAACTACGTCACTGCACGAAGCGATTGTTTGTGTGAAAAAACACCTTGAGTTTTTATCAAAAACTAGCCTCGTTCATTTTCTTGGCTGAGACGTAGTTTTATATAGAAAACGGAGATTTTTTTCTTCCAATGCGTAGTTTCAGTAAAACATGGTAGTAAAAATTCTAAGTGTTTCTCAGCAAGAGACTTAGAATTTTTTAGCCGTACCTTGCACACAGCATTTTATCAGGATGCAATTACCGACTTGTCTAAACAGCTTCGCCTCGCGATCAAAAACTAATGTGTTGTTTTCCAGGAACGCATTGTTGCCTTGAAAGAGATCTCGCGTCTGTTGCAATCTTACTCTGACCCGGAGAGCAAGTTCCCTCGTCTGCTGCCCTCTGTTTACTTCCAGCTAATGGTTGGCTGTTTCGGTCTGGTCGCTATCCACCCTGTGACCAAGGAACACATGGCTACTGGGTGGGTGTCAGTTGTTGCACGCCTTGTCTGTTCAATTCTTTGTTTGCTGACTAGATTTGGTTTTCTCTATTGGAAAGTCCCACTGTGCGAAAATTAATCTATGAAATAATATAAACGTGCAATTGAAACAAATTCAAAGCATGAGATGCGAACCGTTTATTCATTTTTATTGGAAAAGAAGATGAAATAGCGGTTCATTTAACAAAACAAAAGAATGAACTATTTTTCGAAGCTCAAGGTGAGTTGTTCTACTCGTCCAGATCCCTCCCTCGCTCTGACCACGGCGTGACGTCAGCGAGCAGCGAAGACCAGCTCGAGATTCGGAGATTGATGAACGTCATCCGTGACGTGCTCTACAATAATTTAACTGTCAGCAACTTGTCTGTTCATTCGGGTCAGTCGCCATTTAAGGTTTAAGCAAACTGTCTCTATGTCGGACCTACTTCCTTGCGTCTGGTTGTAATTTGTGTGCAAACACGGTTTGCTGCTAAATAGCAGAGTGTCGTTTTAAATTTCAAATAAGCTTGTGAGCAGTGAGTTGCACGGTAGTATGACGTTTGCACCGTCTGCAAAATCACAAAATAAAGTTTGTTTTACTGCAGCGTCTCGCGTGGAAATACCTTGTCACTTCGCTCAGGTCGCTATGTATACGCAGCAGCATGTTTTCCTTTTGAATCCGTGTGAGAATATTTGGTTGAAGCAACCATTGAATCGGTCAGTTTTGGCTGCAGCGCCAGTCGGAACGCTCGACACAGATGCTATTCTCTTTGTTTCTCTTTTCAAGAAAGTTACTTGTATCAGCAATCTCGCAGATGCCGCACGAATCCACCACCTTCATCCATTTTCAGATTGGAAACAACTACGTCTATTGGTCACCTCCCTTTTTGCCCTTGCCACCCTCCCGTACCACGCCGATGACGTGTTGCGCATCAACAGCCATGCGCTACAGGCGCTTGTACACCTGTGTGACGCCGGAAAGACCCTCGGGTTCGGCAAGGCGTCCATTCCTGAGATCTTGGGCGGTCCAACCGCCATGCCCCGAAAGATGGTGGGGGTCGTCAGGCTTGTTGCTGGGAAGCTGTTCCGCTCGATCGCCGCTTCGGTGAGGTACGGAAAGGAGCTCATTCGATCTTTCTGATTCAAGGACGGGCAACCTATTTACTGCCACGGGCAGCAAAATAACTCAATTTTATCTTAAAATTGTACCTTTATCTTCCAAAGCGAAGAATATGTCAAGGAGCGAGAGAGATTTCTCTTGGCTTACTGTCTGCCTGTCATGGAGTTTCGTTATAACGCGATGTTGCGTTTCAACTTGGGTAACGAAAATTTTGATGCATACCATATTAAATGTTGACGCTGGCCGCAAGTCCCTCACCCCTGTTGTAATTGGTTTTACATTTGTAGGCTTGTGGTTCAGGTTTAAAATAGTTTCCCTTTCCGGTGTTCACGGTGACTAGTTTTGTGCGGGGATTTTCTCACTAGTGACGGTTCTTTTACTGAAACACAGCAAACATGCTTGTTGTCCAGAAAGACTTGACACAATCGACCAGCGTTGCTAACCGCTATTTTACAACCTGCCGAGTGTGACTACGTTGTGCTGTAAAAAATTGCAAAGCAAAAAATATTTTGTGTAGAGAGTTTTGTTTCATCTGTTGTAAGTTTTCATTATGCTCATTATTTTACTTGCTGCGTAATAGGAACGATATTTGAAGAAGCAACTGTAACGTCCTTTTCAGCCTGTACGTGGACAAGATCGACCAAACCATTTTGACCTCAATCGTTGAAGTTCTTCAGTCGCTAATCCAGAACGTTTTCAAGTCGCTAGGTGGCGACCCTGCATTATTTTTCTCGGATTATGACGAAACGGCTGATCTCTGTGTGGCCCGCAAGTCAACTTCCTCAAGGTTAGATTTCATCAGCTAGTGTCGCGTTAATGTCTGGAATGACTATAATTTCCTTGCATCAATTACATCGGTTGGAACCAAAACAAATCGCGTGGTATCTAAATGTAATTGAGTCAACGTCTTGGCAGTAGGATGAGCAATCGAAAAGAATGGCTCGTGTAGGTTCAGTGCCAGAAGCTAAACTGGATTTCTGCGGAAGTTTTTTTCATAAACCATCCTGGGACGCCATTACTGTTTTTTTTCAAATCAGTGCTATTATTTTTTGTGTGCTTGTTTTTCGATTGTGTTATTCTAACGGTGGAAACTTTTTTGTTGTTGATATTTATTTATGCAAATCCGTACCTCAGCAAAATTACTTTTTGCATAGAATGAAATGATTCGATTCACATTTTTGCCAAATCATGCCTTCAAGTAATTCGTATATTGTTCAAAATCGCTTTTCAGCCTTTCATAAAAGCAGGTTTTTTAATGTCTGTTTCGTGCTTCGCCTTCAGTTCTAATTCCGTGACTAAACCAGACAGGCAAGTTTGACTGTTGCTCGTTTCAATGCTCTGTATAGTTTTCGAGCAAACAACCATCTTTTGTCAGAAGCTTTTATAAGATAAGACGAAATGCGTTTTTCAAGGCAAGTGGAAAATCGAAAAAGTCACAAAAAGGCGCTTTTCCGTCATTACAATATTCGAAAAAAACACATATTGCCTCGTGGTATAATCGCACCCCCAAATCTGTAAATGATCTAGTCGTTTCGTCTGGTTAGCGTTTTTCAAACGAATTTATCTAACACTTTTATTGACGAGTCGTACAATGTGATTCAGTTGTAACCAGGGCGGTGGAGCCTGAATTCAAGTTTCAGGCTCTGGTTCCGGCTCCGGCTCAACATCTAAAAGTTTTTAGATCCCGATCCTAAAAGTTGTGGCCAATTGAAAACTGAAAACCACTGCATTATAGGTAAAACGCGCTTGCCCCACAAACTGGTGTTGTGGAACCGGAATCCAAATTTCAGGCTCTTGGCTTTGGAAAATGTAACATGGCGCTTTCCACGGCCAGCGGCATACAGCATCAGTGCCGATAGAACCACCTACTCTCGCACAGATCACCAAACGAAATCTCAGAAAGATCACTTGAATCCACCCTGGGTGACAACCTGGTCTTCGTTCGCCTGCTGCTCTCTACCGACACCATGTGCAAGATGTTCGCCTCCTGGCCTTGGGTGAAGATGTTGTTGGGCATCGCCGGGCAAGTCACCAGTGCCGGTGGGTTCGAAAACCATGTCTACGAGGTCGATTGTTGTTTCGTAATTTGTTCCAGTCCCGTCGCCACGGGAGGAGGGGGGTTTGGTGGACTTAGCTCCCCAAACAAAGCTCCAAGCCCCACCAAATTGAAATATGACACATTATAAATCAGTGGATTTTTTGTCAAATTTTAATGTCAAGCCCCCCCCCTGCACGAACGTAAAGCCCCCTATTGACGACTTTTCGGCGACGGTTCTGATTTGTTCCATATCCATCCTTTCAGCCAACGCTGCTCAACCGAGATAAATGCAACCGTACTGGTGCGTGCTGCTTGACTAACAGTTCGTGCTCATACCGGAAGTCGCGTATAAGCGAATGAATAAAAATAAACTGACCGTCAAAGCAGCTTCAGATTGGAATGCTTAGATGCATTGCGAAAATGCAAAACTGCTTAAATTGCATTGTTGTCGCTGCCTGAGAACATTACAAACGGTCGTGTGTCAATCTCAAATGCATTATCTGTTAGCTCTAACAATATTGTGGTTCTCAATAATGTAGCAGTACTGCATTGTGTCTAAAAATGCCGCGATTTCATGCTTTGTTCGTGGAGTGCGTGGCAGTTTTTCAGTTTATTACAAGATTTCACATCGCATCGTTGATTTCGTTCTTTCAAGAGATAATTTTCCTGTTAAAGAATGAACGCAACAGGGGTAGAAGTTTGTCCTGTGTGTCCTTAGCTAACGAGCCCCAGCAGTCAAGTCGGCTGCCTCCAGAGCTTGCATTTGTTCCCAAACCCGCCCGAGCAAATGTAAGCTCCCGGTCTCAATCCCTTCATTCAAGAACATAGCTCCCTGTGGCAGGGGTGGTGAACTCTACACGAAACCAAGACACGTGTTTTCTGTTGAATGCGAATCGTCACAAATCGAGAACTTGAGACGTCGCTGATTGAAAAAAAGCGAACTGAAATTGCCGCTGGCGACGTAGATAGAATTTAGAAGTGGTCGCGAACCTTTTTCCCCGAGCAGATTAATGTACGTTCGTGTATGATTCCTTCTACAGCTTGCTAACCCGGATGTGCTTCTGCAGGTCTGCCCGTCGTGAAAAGCGCCCGCACCCGGCTGCTCGCTCTGCACCTGTTGTCGGCCGTTATTCCAGCCACCTCTGAAGACGAAGTGCCAAAGTAAGAATTCATTCACTGCATCGTGTCCTTTTTGATATAAGACACCGTGACCTTGTCGGTTGCAGATGTATGATGAGTGACAGCAAATGAGCTGATAGCGTTTCACGAAAACGCCGCCTCGATAATTGTCTTTATCTACTTCGTTGTGCATAGAGGTGATAATCAGCTGGTTCTTTACAGACAACGTTTTGTTTTTTCTTTTTTTACCAAAGCTCTTCTGCCGACGTTTCCAAACACATTGCTTTAATCAAAGAACGATCGCATCATTTGAATTGCATTCTATTTTCTTGATCTCAGCATCGTTTGTTTCCAACGCGTCATAATGACCCCCGAAAGAAGTTAAAACGCATAACTACGCTACTGTAAACTGCTGCTTCTTTGCTGCTGCAGCTNACAGATGTTTTTTTTTTTTGTCAAAACGTAGAGAATGTGTCCAGCAAGTCGTTTCAAAGTTGNTACGCATGATTGCACAAGCCCACTGGATGTCGCTGCCGGCCAGCGAGCGTGAAGTTTGCTCCAGCGAGATTAGACAGAACAGATCAGTGGAACCCGTGCCCGAAAAACAGGTTTGCAATTGAAACTTACACCAGAACTGCACTGCGCATTTGGTATGACCCTTATCAAAACAAACTTCAATCTTTCTAGCATTTAAATTTAAAAAAATAAAAAAATAAATGGGTGCACTGCACTTTGCAAAAACAAATAACTCGAAATGCAGCTTGATTCGTTGCCGTTTTCATCACTTGATATTTTTACCAGTGGTTCCGATAATGTTCTTGTTATCGACGCGCGTTGTCATCGTTTCGCAGTGGTCTGTAATGCGCCGCGCAAGTTGACATCCCAGGTTCAAACAGCGTTAACTTTCGTTTGCAAAAGGGTTGCTACTTTACGGAGGCTTGCACCGCCAAACACTCTGACGTCACCGACGCGTGTGTTTCCAGACAGTCGGAGCTGCTGGTGCGAATGCAAACAGCGAAACGGACGACGCTTTCGAAGACGAGCTGTCCTTCGTCAACGACTTCTCGTTCGACCCTGAGAAATGCGTGTGCACGTCGATCAGATCGAACCACTCCCTTGTCCACTGCAGTGGTGGCCGGGGATACGGGATGGCCGCGCATGACGTGTCGGGCGGATGCTATCGTTGGAAGGTGGGGGTGGTTGGAAACAGTTACCTGTGTTATGATTTTCAAATGCGGAGTTTTTTTGTAAAACTATGTGGATGAATACTATAGAACAGGGGTCACCAACCTTTATGTAACTGAAAGCAACTTCTTGGGTACCAATTACCGCTAAGGGCTACTAGCTTGATACACACTTCTGAAATAAAAAATTTGCTCAATTTACCTTTAAGTTATCATTTAATGATGTTAATCTATGTGACGATACTCATCATCTTAATGCTATTTGCAAAACAGGGCCGCGGGCGACCAACGTGGTCCTTGCAGGCGGCCTGGTGCCCGCGGGCACCGTGTTGGTGACCCCTGCTATAGAAGTTGTTAAGATGCCTCTCCTCCCATGTTTTTCAATTACTGGTTTCCACTTATATTGACAGTTTTTCAATTGTCGATCCAAATTTAAAAAAAAGCTTGTTATGAGAAGTTACAGCACTGTGGTCAAACGAATGTCAGGGATATGTTACTGTTCCCTTGTTTTCAAGGAACAATACTGCGCCCTATAAGCATTTCAAGCAATTGTCATGTTTCATACCTGACTTGTACTCCCTCGGTTTGCAGCCTCGGCTCAACTTGCTGTAGTTGCCACCTATAGATAAAAGCAAAGTTGATGAAGACTTGCCTCGTCTCAATTTTTGCGTTATTATTTGCGCTTCTTGATTTAAAGTTAGATCTTGTGGCAAGTTTGATGTGATGGAAATAAAGGCCGCTATTTGTGTGTCTGTGCTGGTGATACGGTCGCGGTTTCGTGCGTCGCTTTCTTTCAGACTGAAGTGCGCTCGCTGCCAACGCAGTTCTTGCCCAGGGCTGTGGGAAATCCGATCAACGATATTGTTACTGTATTTTGCAGTATACGGTTGTGAATGAAGTGCCAGGCAACGAAGGAACTTGCGTCGGCGTTTCACGCTTTCCTGTCGTAGACTTCAGCCACAGGACAACATCAGACATGTGGCTTTACAGGGCCTACAGGTAAAAGATACACAGTTCCTTTTGTTGTATGAAGGTCTTTACCTAAAATGCATGCGTACCGTTTGACCGCAGCCATGATTTTGGGCCGTGAACAACAGTAAAAAAATTTTGTATCGTTTCCTCAGAGTGGTATAAACGAATATAACTCCGCAATACGTCGTGTAGCTTCCGTTTCTAAAAAAACAAGTTTCAAAACAAGATCATCACTTTTTTTTATTTCATTTTATTTTGGTGACGGCAGTTGGCGGCAGACCGAAGCCTGAAATTTATTTCTTGCCCGGGCGGTTGAGGTGAACGCTCTTGCTCAATAAGGAGCGTTACGGTGATTTAACCAGTGGCCCAGGATCGAACACCCAACCTTCCAATTGAGAGGCGGACACTACCATTTAGCTATCGCCGCCCATCATCACTTCACTCACTGCTTCATTAACCAGCACGCGTTTAGTCGCTAAAAACCGCGAGCAAGGCGTAGCAAATGCTCTTTACGCCGCTTTTCGGCGATCCTGAATTCGCGTCATAATGGACGACTTTTGCGAAAACCGCTTAAGAAACGCTCAAGATCTCAACCGACGTTCTCTATAATCCTGTCCACAACAGAATGTGAAGCACTTTTATCCCCTGGAAAGTGAGAGCACATAAAAGCAACTTCAAGTTTTTAGCCTGCTCGAAATCATTGCAATCATTTGCAAGTCACGTCTTTTCATTTAATGCAGCGGGAACCTGTACCACAGTGGAGAGTATTCGCAGCAGCTTCCTCGCTACAGCAAAGGCGACGTGGTCACGTGTCTGATGGACGCCAACAACCGGACGCTGAGCTTCGGCTTGAACGGCAACCGGCCGGAAGTGGCGTTTCGTGACGTGGACACGACGCGAGAACTGTACCCGTGCGTCATGTTCTACAGCAGCAGCACCTGCGAGGAAGTGAAGATATCGGACTTCCAGGCAAGACTACGGTTTGCATTTGTGCCGTTGTGACTCAGCCTTCGACCGCATGGTCGTTCTGACCACTAAGCTTGAGCCGAAGCGGTCTTTTCGCGCCCATGTCAAACCGGATCTTGTTTTTCAAATACGTCTTTCTGTGTTCCGAACTAAACAGTGCCGTTCTTTCTGCACAGTGCCTGGGGAACGTTCAGAGCCTGTCGTGCGGCGACCCTGTGTGCGCGCCTGAGCACGCCACCGTCTCGCAAGCTGCCGTCCAACTCTTGCAAGACCTCACCGCAACTCCAGACTTCTATTGGCACGAAACCGTCACGGCTGAGGTCATCGACGGGTTGCGTCATCTCCCGAAGTTATTTGGAATTGAGCAGGATGTTCAAGGATGCGTGAAGTCGCAAACTCCAGACAACGTCAGGAAAAGTAATTCCTCAAAGTTTTATCACAGAAAAAATATTCTCTCAAAATATTATCACAGAAAAAAAGATCCTCTCAAATTTGTATCACAGGAAAAAGGTTCTCTCAAATTTATATCACAGAAAAAAGGTTCTCTCAAATTTATATCACAGAAAAAATGATTTTCTCAAATTTATGTCAATAATTATCTCAAATTTATATCACAGAAAAATAATTCTCTCGAATTTATATTACAGATAAAATAATTCTATCAAATTTGTTTTACCTTGCTGTGGTTACTCCAGTGCAACAGTCAAACTGACGTTGGCAATATGCGTGGTAGAGGTTGTCTACTGCGCACAATACCATGAAGTTCGGCTTTTGCGTAAGTTTGTCGGGTTATGTTGCATTCAACTTCCGTTAAATCACGCTATGAAATGAACCGAGGAAAAATCAAAGATGAAATGAACAGCGCTGCTTCGTTTTCTTGTGGCGTTTGTCTGCAGTGGCATTGGCGTTCTCACATTGTAGTTCTACCTGAATAACGCGTATTTTTTCGGGTGTTTTTTCATTCTCGGTTCGGAAAAATCCTTGAAATATGTTAAGAAAGGACTCGTTCTAATCACTAGAGGCACTATCCAACCTCTGTGTGAAAGAAACTCCGGGTTTTTGTTTTGTGATTATTTCGTTCGCTCTTAATTGTAAGATAGGCATCCACTGTAAGACATCCAGCACTTGCTGTGCAGCCAACCAAAACATGCTGTGCAGCCAACCAAAACATGCTGTGCAGTCAACCAAAACATGCTGTGCAGTCAACCAGAATTGCTGCACAGTCGGCCAAAACATGCTGTGCAGTCAACCTGTTTTCCAGCAGATCTGGAAGAGAGCAAAGAGGCGAGAGAGATCCTAACCTGGAAAACTTTCCCGGCCCTGGCCCTCCTGGCCAGTGTGGACACGGGCCTGCGTCTGGGCAGCAGGTGCAAGTTGGTGCGATCGTCCAGGACCGGAGTTGTCCTGGGAATGACCCACGACCACAAGCTGCGCGTGCAATGGGACGACCCGAGCGATGTAAGTTCGTTTGTCGCTTGACCTTTGTCTTATTGCAAGTCTGTTCTGTTGCCTTGATGAAACTCACCGCTTCTCAATGAGCAAAGATACCGTATTTTCGGGACCATAAGGCATTAAATGAAGCAAAACTTAGACAAGTAAAACTGTATTCAACTCTTTCACAAAAACTCCCGAGTGCCGGAGTCGCCACTGGGAGTTTAATCTGTCATTACATATGAGGGAGTTTAATCTGTCACACATGCCTAATCCACTAGACACGAATAAAATATAAATTGTGTGCGTGTTTGATTCGGTGTGCGCCAATATAGTCTGGAGCACCGCGGAGTATAGGATCTGTGGCATGTGCTTGCAACTCTCGGATGCTGTTCATTGCAATTGTTGTTGGTTTATTACGCAACACGATAGTCTGTTTACCAAAAAAATCGTAACTAGCAATTAAATAAATAGCACCGTTTACCACATAAAATTGGTTCAAGATGAGAAAGCACAACCAGATTCACACATTAGGCGCACTGTATTGTAAAGCGCACTTTCGATTTTTGAGCAAAGTAAGACATTTTAAGTGCGCCTTATGGTCCGAAATTACGGTATGTGGTTGGCGTTTCAACAACGCACGGCCAAACAGCGAAGCGGTTTCTACGGACTTTTCGCGAAAGTTGGAGGCGGAAGCGTAAACTTTCAGCCAAACTCGACTGTTTCGGCGGCGCATTCCAAGTTCAATTTTCCATTCCAATATGCCGCGCTTTCGCAGTTACCCAGTAGAAGTGTTTTTGTTATTATCAGCAGTCTTGCCCTATGAGCACTTTTCCAAGTTTCCCAACAGGGTTTGCAAAGTTTCTGAAATACAATATTGCTTCGCTTTGCACGTAGATTCCCACCTCAGACTGCACTATGACGTCAGTCGAAGCCATCCGGACTCCTATTTCCCACATGGGTGATTTCCCTTTGTTGAGCGCCGAAGTTCTGGAAAGTCTGTGTCTTCTGTCCGGCATTTCCGACTTCGATGAAGAGGATGAAACAGAAATACCAGTAAGAACTTCTTACAACTGATCCCAGTTTTAACTTGTTTCAATGTGGAACCAGACCCGTAGCCACGGGGGGCATTCGGGGACAGTGTCCACCAATATTTTGTGCCCCAAAAACTGTTGTTCCCAGAAAAATTTGTTTTAAACATACAATGAAAACAAAAATCTTTCCCCCCCTAAAATGTATTTTCCTCCTCCAAACCTTGAAAGCTGGCTACGGGACAGTGCGGAAACCTAACTCCATCTTAAAAACGACCCCATTGCAAAAGTTGAGCCCCAAATCCTCTCCGGCCGCCAATACCTTGGCGGGGTTTTTCTTTTGGAGATATATTAGAATCCCACGTTGATCCAAAGCAGTGATTCTCGACGTGGTCCAGGTGGACCACCGGTGGTCCACAGTGTTCCATAAATCTTTGTTGAAATGTTCCCTGACCTGTGTGCAACACAGTTTCGACTAATTGTTAATGAGGCGTCACCATAACAAAGTGGTCCATCGGATATTTTTTCAAAAGATGTCCCATGGGCCAAAAAAGGTTGAGAGCCACTGGTCTAAAGTCTGTTGGCTCATTCTCCTACGAAGGAGAAACAGCGTCATCGTCCTCATTGACTCACGGAGGTCTCAGAGCATTGACAGGCGGCACAGGGGTTAAGCGCCACTGCATGCGCGTCCGTGCTCCTTGACATTAAACGTCGAAACGAGAACCTTTGAATTTTAGTGACAGAAAACTTCTGATCAAACGCTGGCGATCGAGTCACCCACCGTGAAGTGATGTGTGTTATAAAACGTTTGCTGAGGCTGACGGCGCTTGTTGTGAACAGAAAGATGAAATCGAAAAAGAGCTGGACGCCGACATTGCGAACGTGATGGACGCCGAGTACGGTCGTCATAGCAACGATGCAGCGGGCGCAACCTCCCGCCAAGACGAATCGCGAGACGCTGGGATGACGTCGGAAGTAAAGGAACCGTCAAGCACAATTTTCGATTACAAAGAAACCAATGAGAGTGAGAGGATACGTTGTTGCTGAGCATCGCTGTGTGTTTTGGTGATGTTTTGCTCAGAAACATTTTTTCTGCGCCAGAGAAGGACGAAAGTGCACCTGCACACTTTGATATGGCAGCAAAACAAAAAATCCAGCAATCCACAACTTACGAAAGTTTCCCCAGGAACATGATATCAATCAGCTGCATTTTCCAAATCGCTTGAAATTTTCAGGTTTAGGTGATAGTTGTTGTTGCCTGGCTTCCTTCATCTCAGCAAGATTTTCTACATTTGGGATTTTGTATTGTCAGAAGTTCATAATCTACGAGTAGAATTATAATTTTTCTGGAAAAGCGCAACCCACACCCTACCATAGAATGAAAAATCCAAAGATTCTATAACAATTTTGGCCAAATCTAGAAAAACAGTGCTATGCACGTTGAACGCCACCCATTAGCAGTGTTTTTTTAAGGTTTTGAAAAGGGTGTCGTGGTGGAGCTTTAGGGTGTCAACACCATTTTCCCTTCTATTTTTGATACTTTTAACTGAGTTTCGCAAAAACGCAAGTTTCCTCCCAAATATGCTAATTATGTGAATACGGCATTCGTTTTTGGCAAACAAACCAAAGACAATTTTATATGTAGAAAGGTTCAATGCAGGTCTACATACTCATTCATTCACTCATTTTCGTGCCCGCTTTTCCTCTGGGGACTCGCGCGGGCAGCAGCCCTAAGAGGACCCGAAATACCTCACGATCAACAGAAATTTCAGATATTTCTGCTGGCTTCCACACCTACACGGGACCAAGCGAGGTTGCAGATGTAGTCACGCCATGTGGCCCTTGGGCGACCTCTGGGCCGCTTCCCCGTGGGTGTCGACTGTATCCCGAAGGACTTCATTCTTTCCTGGGACATTCTGGATACATGGCCCAACTAACATAGCTGGGATCTGTCAATTTGGAAAGTAGCTTGACATCCTGGCTTTTACGCATTCCAGACCTGTGCTCTTCGTCACGAAGTGTCACACCGGGAACTCTTCGCAAACTTTCCATCTCTGCCGTTTGTTCTTTTGACAGTATTTTTTCATTTGTCACCTAAGATTCATGACGACAGGTGAGGCTCGGAAGAAAGACCGATTTAAAAACTGAAAGCTTTGCGGTGTTTGAAAGCTCCCGTTTTGTCGCCACAGAGCGATAAAGCTCACGCAGAACTGCGCTTGCTTCACTAATCCGTGTATCAAACCCTTTGTTCGTATTTTCGTCACGAGTGCATACCACGCCAAGGTACTTGAACGTCTCCACCTGCTGCAGTGTATTTTCGCTCACTTGCAGAAAACACTGCCTTCGGTGTCTTGAGAGACAAAATACAACGATCTTTTTAGTGCTGATTTTCGTTCCTGCTTGGTCGCATGCTGCAGAAAATCGACCTAATGTCTGCTGAAAGCCCTGTTGAGAAGATCCATCCATGCATGCAGTACCAATTCTTCCGCAAAAAGCTATTGGTTAATCCTGCAGTTCCCAACAGTGACACCCATAACGACGCGCCTGTGACTGTCTATCATCCAATTCAAAAACACCAGGGCTCTCCAAAGTTTTTGGGAGAGGACCACATAAGCTATCGCACGACTGTTCGAGGTAGGCCTACGGACTCTTGCATAATGTGTATTTTTGGCATAGGTTCCATCTACCAAAACAACACATTTTTCGTAAATACATTATTTTTCATTATTGGCAAAATGTATTTTGCGTCCGGGTGAAATGGCTTCGCAGGGCGGATTTGGCCCGCGGGCCGCAGTGTGGAGAATCCTGATATAGACTACGAAGAGGAGTGGTGACAGCACACAACATTGTCGGAGTCCAACACCAACGCTGAATCGTTGTGATTTAACTCAATCATCGACACGGACACAATCTTCTGAGCAGGAATACAGTTGCTTGACTGGCAGCAAGAGGCACCCGCCAACACCGTCTTCCCACAACCCCTAAAGCTTTTCATGAGGAACCCAACCATATACTTCTCTGAGGTCGACTAAACATGTGTATACGCTTTTGGAATGCTCCCAGGATTTCTCGAAAATTTGTTGGAGAGTAGAAATTTTGTCTGCAGTGCTGTGGCCGCAACGAAAACCGCACTGGGTATCATCCAGCTTTGGTTCAATTATTTTTGCCACATCTTGGCATACACTCTTTCTGGGAGACCAAGCACAGAGATGCCGCGGTAGTTGGTTCATTCACTCCTGTCTCCCTTTGTGTGTATGGGGATGATCAATTTGCCAATCTTTCGGTGCCCTTGCAAAACGCCATGACACTTGACGCACACGAATCAGCCGAACCACCTGGTGTTCTAAGTTCCCCTAATTCACTATCACACTTTTTGCAATTACAGTAGCTTTAAGCTCGGGTTGAGCAGCGGCATCAGAGAGCTTATTGATGCACAATTCTGCGGAAGCTTTCATCTGTTCAAAGTTAAAACACCTCGCCTCAAAAACGTTGCTCAGCTCTGTCAGTTGAGGTGCCAACGTTGACAAAAGCAAAGCAGCATGTCGAAATTTTTGTTTTCATAAGTCGCAGTAAAGTAACGCACATTGCATCATTTTTATTTTCTGACAGCTGCTTCAGTTCGGCCCAAAAATCCAAAATCTTGCTCCTTGCTGTCACTGTTGCCTCACTCGACAACCACTTTCTTTTCTTCCATGCGCGCTGCAGCTGCCGACCTTTTGTCTTCATTGTAGGCTGATGCATCGCTAGGCAAGCCGATCGCAACAGTGAAACAGTGAAACACTTCCATAATTGTATTAAAGTACTTTCGCAGTTTCGTACACCATACTGTACAAATCTGCGGCAGTACAGTAAGTGGCCGAAGAGAGGCGGTGCACATGACAATGCACAGCGACCAAACTTACAGTTTTCGCTTCCAACTTCTGTGCCAGAAAATTGTGCCCGCCTATAACATTGCAGCCGTTTGTTGCAATAGCCACGTGCAAGAAAATGTGCTTTCCCCAAGTTGTTTTACTTCAAGGCAAGGCAAAACCACATCTTGGCTTTCAAAATTTAGGGTGTCATTGGAAAATTTTAAGGTGTCATTTTGACACCCAAAAACGGCTTAAAAAACACTGCAGCAGTGATCCTGAACAGGGTTGTGTGGCGTGGTGATTCACTACATATAACGTTGAATTAGTAGCACCAATAGTAGAGTCTACCTAGTCGAGTGGAGAAAACTATCGTTGCTGTTACGCGGAGGATCGTGACGGTTTGACTCTCTCTTTAGGTGGCTCAAGCCATGGCGACGCAGCATTGTGGCTGCAACAGTTTCCAGGTGGTCATAAGAAAAACAAGCCATATTAATCACAAAAAGCCAGAAAGTACCCAAAAAAAGCCAAACACAAGATAAACGCACACCAACACTTTTAAACCCTGTGGTTCTGCCTCCAACGCCCTTGTAAAACGTTCTGTTAAAAGTGTTTGTAACCCTGTGATTCAACCTCCAATGCCGTTGTAAAACGTTCTGTTTTGTCTGGTTTTACCAACCTGCGTTGTGTTTGTACTATGGACTTCGTGTCTGCATGAAAACAAAATTCATTCATTCATAAATACCTATGCAGGTTGCACAGCACATTTAAAAGACAATATATTATTGTGTCTGATCTGACGTCTAAAAGGTTGTTTAGATGATTTTCAATTTCCTTTTTGAAAGCCTGAAACAGCAACACTAAAACTTAAAAAATCATAGCGCAGAATTGCCAGATAACAAATTAGCATTCTGCCAAACACTGTCTAGAAATCAGCCAAAATCATTTTTAAATCTGCCAAACCGACATAAAAATTAAATTGGCCAAAACAGCCAAATTTCATTTAGCCGTTTCACAAAAATAAGAATATCGAAAAGAGCTAAAATTACAAATTTGGCCCCAAAAAAGTGAAACTAGCAACACTGATACTGAAAAGTGAAGGTGAGGTCTGAAGACATTTGTGCTATATTACGCAACAAATCGGTTTGACTGATTTTTGCTAGGAGTTGTCGTAACAATACCCATTGTGCGAATAATGGTGAAGCAAGATTTTTGTGTAATGGTGTGGGATTAGTTAAATTGTGTAAACAATTTTACAATGTTTAACGAGTAATTTTGCGTTTTTCTCTATGAAATGCTTAGAAAAAAGCAATCCTTATCTTGGTCGTCTCTAAACCCAGAAGAAAGGAATGCGTTCACAGCAAGCCAACTGAATGTCCAGAATCAGAGAGTGAGACAAGATTTGCACTTGGTAAGAATTTTATACATATATTGTGTGTGTAACGTCTTCACTCCCACACGCAAAACGCTAGACTTTTAACATGCATCGCAGTAAAGAGAAAAAAAACACAAATACATGAAAGAAGACGAGGATGTATACTTTGCGGTAGTATGGAGTATACGCTTGATGGCGCTAATGCAGTTACCGCGTGATGGCGCTAATGCAGTCACTGTACTTTGATGAAATATAAGCTTTTTAAGACACACGCATGAATGACGCCATCATGATTATTATAATGAAGAACTGCAATGACTTCCAAGTACATCGGTGTATAGAATGCATGAG
>JGI24158J21664_10002638_pt1 | contig 21987 bp, 10 predicted proteins | sample Ectturendosymbi3_FD_21664 | JGI IMG/M metagenome (IMG submission 21664)
TTTTATTATTCACACAGGTACATCCTTTTGTTCAACGTTCCGCAAAAGACACTAATAGGGTCATGTTTATTTTGGGGAGATAAATTGAAAGATATCTTTGTTTCATATCAGTTGCAAGCTGCATAAACTGACTGTCACTCTCTGTGACTATTTGCAGGCTGATGCATCACCCATTCATCTACAAGCGAGTACATAAAGTTCATCACGAATGGACTGCACCAATCAGCTTGGCTGTAGTTTACGTGCACCCGTTTGAACACATTGTGAGTTGAAAAAATGATGTATCAGTCATTAGCAGAATACTGTATATTGCAGGGAACTTCAAACATACTGCTTTATTTTACAAAAATAAAAATCCACGTAATCTATTAGCTACTTTCATTAGTTTGGAAGTACACCTTGCTGCATATTTACTACAACCTGCGAAACAATCTTCCGGTCATGGCAACGTCAAAGTAAATTCAACTAAAAGAAACGAAATCGCATAAAAGAAATAGATAGATCATCGAGCCTTAGCCACATTTGCACATTGCAGTATCGTTTTCTAAAAATCATCCAATCCCCATTGGGCTGCATTTATCGCAGAACTTCTTTGTTGCTACGAAGAAGCCAATACGTATAGATCAGTGGTTTTCAACGTGGGCAAAATCGATCCCCAGGGGGAGATTTTATGCATTTTGGAGACGATTTTGTGACTTACCAGATTTGGGGGAATTTCAATTTCCAGGGGGGAGATTCTGCAGGTCAAAATTTACTAAAATTTTGAATTGATTCCAAAAATAAAAACACTATTTGCTACTTTGGAACCAAACCATTTGATGCACTGTCGACTCCATGGTTCATGACAAAGGTTATAAAACACATGATATCGCACTGGTGACGTAACAATCAAACTAACGTCGTCCTGTGTAACGCTTCATTGCACCATCCAAGGCCACGAAGATTATCTCTGGTTGGCAGTCAGGCACTGCGGTTCTGACGAAAATCAAGAATTAGCAGGAATTGTTGAGTCTAATATTTAAAATAAGACAAATGAGTAGAAAAACTCTTGCACTGAATAGTTTGTTAGGTTGGTTACATCAGTCGTTGCATGAGCACTGTCAAAAATGGACATCAAATTATCGCATTTGCTAGCCTGTAACGTATACATCAGCACGCGCGTGATTTTGTATTTTCTCGTAGAGCATGCATTAGTTCGTTGTATTATACTTTCATTGGTTGAAAACGACTAATATTGGTATAGTTATCGGAAAATACCCAATCGGTCAAACTCCATTTTTTAAAGAGGAAAAACTTCAGCTTTATTTAAGATAATCAAAACGGCCCAACAATCATAAAATTGCTACCACTAAATCGTCGCACTGACTTTCGCAGCGATCGGGAACATTGATCACAAGTTGCCATTAAGTTTAGCTTAATTATTTTTCGTCCTGTACTGTCACAAATCCCTCCAACCGTATACGTTATCATTGGCAAAATTGCCTTGAAACAAGAATTCACAGCCTGCGGTGGAGCATTGCCAAAGCATTGTTCGGCATAGGGAAAAAACCGTCACAGTCCGTTGTGTGTTTTATAATCTTTGTTTCATTATGAGTAAAAATATGAGCTCAGTGTGTTCTATATCAAAAGTGCTGGAAATATGGCTGTTGCAAGACGATTTCCATAGCAGTTTACGGCTATTGAATTAAGTACAGCTATTCTTAAGTTGAAAAACGTGCTTATCGTGTTTTTCGGTCAGCTCGAGTGTTTGCTGTCCTATGTGAATATAGCTGTACTTTGCTCATCTGACTTATGACAGAGTTTAACAGAATAGTAAAATAGGAAAAGGGTAACGCAGACCGGCGAGTAATCCCCATTTTGGCTAAACAACTAAAGAGTCCAAAAATCTTTTCCACTACCTGTTGTTTGAGGCTTCCTAAGAAGTCATTCTGTTGTGAAGATCACGCCAAAAGTTGGATTTCATAGAAAGGGACTGGGTCAAATGCCTTTTCGCCAGCTAACTAGCATTGACGAATCATGCGATTCCACGATCCAGGAACGTCTCATCGGTATCCAAAGCGACGATGGATTCCGTGCTACATGTTCACGCAAATGGTCAGATTTTTGGACCAAGTGCAGTGAGCGTTTCGGGAAAAGCAAAGCTAATATTAGTACTGGCTCTTCCCACGATGTATGTTGCTGAGCAAGGTTTCAACCAAATATTGCTAATACGTAACAAATACCGCAATCGTCTTGACATGAACAAGACCTAGGAAAACGTCATTCGACTTAAGCTGACCAACTTGCAACCTGCTTTGTAAACGCTTGCTGATAAACATCAGGCCTAAAGTTCGCATTAGTTGGAACCAGCTGTTTTTTTGGAAATGAATAACATTTATTCTACAAATGCATTTGTATCAATTTTTTTGTGCTAAGTTGCTAACTAGCTTGCCCGTTTATATTTCATTAGCTTTGATTTATTTTCAAAACAAACGAATACAGTATTTTCAGACAACGCTAAAATCACAGATAGGGGGAATTTTCAAGCAAAATTCCTGTAGATGGGTGATTGTGCAAAAAAGGTTGAAGACCACAGATCACTGCTAGATGAATGGGTGTACGTACGGGAAAGCTTTTCAGGGGGGGCGGAAAGGGTTTGCTTTGAAAAGTCTGTCAGTGCCTGACTTCTGTGTTTGAATTTGTTATATAAAGCGCTTTCAAAGCGTGTTGATTCTCTCAAAGATCACACATTGTGACCAACAAAAACAGTCACTTTCTTTTCCTAGAAAAGGTAAGTATTTTACAGTGATACCCAACAATTTCAACCACTAAAGAACCTTCGATATTTTGAACGAGTGAAGACCTTTTTAGTGCCCCCTGTTTGGCTTCCCCCCAAACGCCTGCCGGGTCCGCAACTGGATTAGTACGTAATGATCACACAAAATCTAAGACCTTCATTTCCAACATTCGTTAACAGCAACTTGCCATGCACTTCAATGCAGCATAGTCCCCTAAAAGATACGACTGTGCGCTTAATTTTCTTCAAAATATTAATCTTGGCAGCAAAATAAACAGCAAATGCGATCAGTCACCTTGCCACTTGCCTAGTGATCTGCGGCCTTTGACATTAACAAGGGCTGTAAGAGGAGTAAAGATTACTCACACCAAAGTCGATCACATTTGATTAATAACGATGTAGGTTACTGTCGCAGCGTTGTGCGCGACACACGATTTAAGAACTTTTTGTGCGCGACACACGATTTAAGAACTTTTTCAAAAGTGAGTAATCTTAGCTGTTGGAAGACAAATTATGTTTGAGGAGAACAAAGAGTTTGCTGTCGTTGAGTCGAAGCGTGGTAACTTTCGAATCGCTTTCTATTTATACTAACCACGGATTTTGCAATGAACTAATCAGATTTTTGTGCGTGTATTTAAACCAAATTTAACATTTAACGAACCATATAAAAGAAACTGTCAATGGGCTCATATTCATAGCGCGATTTATGAACAAACGATGTCTTTGGCACCCCACTTCTATTTAGAACTGTTTAGAAACACATTGCGTGCCATCTAATTCAGATGTATCATCTGTTATACACTGTTCCATAGGATTAACACATTGCTACTAACATTGCTTTCATTTTTGTCGTCTATTACATATTTGAAGGCTTTAAAATGACACGGAAATCTGATTTGAAAGATATTTGAACGGCAGTGTTGCAAATAATGCTCGTATTGTTTGCTTTTTCAAATGAACTTGCTGTTCTCAGGTAGTAAATATGATCACTGTGATGGCATCCCCTCTTCTCTTTGGTTCGCATCTTGCCCTGGCCTGGGCGTGGCACGCCACTGCAACCATCGTCGCAACAATTCATCACAGTGGGTATCACATTCCTGGACTACCGTCGCCACAGTTTCATGACTATCACCATCTCAAGTGAGGAAATATTTCTATTTATTTATTTTTCATGGGTTTCCGGTGATTCAATAAAACGCCACGTGCAGAGTTTATCAATACTTGGATATTTCGTCAATTTACTGGACAGTGGACATCGTTTGTCATTTTGTAGAACCGATTGGAAATCCCCGGCAAATCAGGAACAAGCCAACCAATTTAAATGCTACAATAAAGAAGTCTTTTCAGAGCTTTTTTTAATTTGAGTTTTAGGACGTTTTCAGTTCGACACTGAAGTTTGAATCATCTGCAGGCATGGGCGTCGTAAGGAAAGGGCAGGGGGTCCAAGGCCCCCCTGGATTTTGAAAATTTTAGCAAAAAAAGGTTGTTTTCTTAGTTTTGAGTGGGAAAAAACAAATTTCACCACTTTTGCCTCTCCCTGGAAAAATTTTGGAAAAATCCCCTGGTGCCCACCCCTGGAAAAATTCCTTCCGACGCCCATGTCTGCAGGTACCCGCCCGTGCAATCTCAAAGAATTCGAGTGGGAGCTGCGAACCGCACCGTTGCAGTGCGAACTATTGCAGACCACAGCACGATGGCTTAGCTGTTTAAGTTCGCACGCAGCAAGCATTAACATAATAAGAGCAGCGGGTGTAACCGTGGGCGTTGGAAGGATTTTTTCCAGGGGGAGCCACTAGGGAATTTTTCCAAAGTTTTTCCAGGGGGAGCCAAAAGTGGTTAAATTTGTTTTTCCCACTCGAAATCAAGAAAACAACCTTTTTTTGCTGAAATCTTCAAATCCAGGGGGGAAAGGCCCCCCCTTCAGACACCCATGGGTGTAACTGACAAAACTAACGAAACCTGGCCACAACAGTAAGATGAACTCTGCCGCTTGGTTTCAGGTTCAACCAATGTTTCGGCGTTTTGGGATTTCTGGATCGCTTGCACAGAACGGACGAGCAATATCGACGAACGAAAAACCACCAACACGACCACATGTTCTTCTCCACGACGCCCATCTGGCTCCAAAAGTAGACGACCTGCTTTGGCAGGAAGATGATGAAATGTTGAACTGGTACTGCACTGCTCTCTTCTTTACTTGTGACATCCAATCGCACTTAAGTTTGTCTTGTTTTGTGCATTATTTGCAACTTACAGCCGACGGCTCCTATCGTGCTTTTGCGTTTTGATTGATCAGGGGCATGGTGGGGCGGGAAGGCGTGGGAACGGCATACCCAATTTTGCTGGGTGTAATGTGTTTCCACACTTTTTTCATATTTTCGTTTGTAGTGTAATGAAACTGAATACTTCAACAAATATGAATTGAAGTGCTGTTGAAAATGACTAGTTTTCCAGGTGCGTTCCCGCACTTTGTAGGACTACCCTGAGGGGCGGATCCAGGGGGAGGGCGATCGCCGCCCCTACAACCTACAAAAGTAGCTTTATTGACCATAGGTTTGTACAATTCGGAAGAACATTCGCGATGCAAGGCCTTTTTGTCGTCCATTGTATTGTCACAGCAGTGTTGTAAATTGTAATTCATCCCTCTTAGTAGCGAGGCTTTTGTGATACTTGAAGACCAAATAATACTGAAATCGAACCTCCTAACTAATGACCTTACTCTCTGGACATAAGCGTCGGAATTGTTGGGCAGGGAGTCCTTGTCCCCCTGGAATTTGTAATTTTCTTATTAACATTTTAGCAAAAAAAGATCGTTTTCTTAGTTTCGAGTGGGCAAAATGAAATTTTGCCACTTTTGGGCCCCCTCTGGAAAAATATTTTTGGCTACGCTTGGAAAAATCCACTTTTGCCCCCCTGTGGTAAAAATCCTTCCGACGCCCATGTCACCCTTTGACTAATACATTCAGGGACACAGCGATATCTTCTACTTCATGGCAATCGCGCGTTTTCCCGTGTTGAAAATGATGATCTCAGCCAAGTTCATCGAAGTTAACTTTTGTTCGACATTGAATTAAGTGACACAGTTGGCTTTTATTATTAAAAATTCCTTGATACTGCCAAGGTACTAAACAATAGCCAATCAAGGCTGCCTGCGAAAAAGGTAAGAGGGCGGATGCGATATCCCAGCTGTCGCGACAGCACGACTGAATGACGATTCTTGGTGCCGCGACTAGGCGAGATCTGGTGATAGAGACAATTTCTCACCTGCGTTAATCCATCTGTCGATGAGCAACCGTCTTGTTGGTGAATTGCCACATTGCTGATTGCCATGAAAACGTGCAGACTTATTTGTTTTGATCTGATCAATAAGCAGTTAACCACCTCGCATCTTCTCATTGCCCGTCAATGGCGTAGCCAGCCCAAAATATTGGAGAGGACAAAATGTTTGACTTTAGGCGAGCAACAGTGTTTGTTTGAAACGCCGCTTCTCAAAACACAAAATGATTAGATATGCTAAGAATTGGGAGCTGCATGGCCCCCTGGCCTCCTGGCTACACCTATGTTGCGAGAAGTTCCCTAAACAACTTCAGCGCGCAATGATTTTTGCTTTCTTCTGCTGAGTCACGAGAGACGCGTTGTGGTTTTTATTTTTCGTGCACAGCAAATGCAGTGTAAAAATGCAATCGTTTTGCTTCTAACGTGAAACAAGCAAATAATGAAAAGTGAATATTGTGTCAAGCGATGCAACAATTCCTTGCAACTCAACAGTGGTTGGAAACGAAAAAACGCATTTGAGGGTGGGAAAAATCACACCCAAAACTGTTTCTGGCAAAGCAGTGGTCGGTGCGGGTAGGCGACTCTAGGATAGTAGTATTCCATCCAGTGGTTTGCGCCGTAGTCGTAATCGTACGGATCCCACTCCATTGTAACGTGCGGAGACGACACTTCGTAACCGGAAACGGTTGCTGGGCGTGGCCGGATAAAACTTTGGAAGGAGCTTGTTCCGTTGTCGGAAAAATGGGCAATCATGGGAAGGTATCTGCAATGCATGCTTAGCAATAAATCGAACAAAGCTACCGTAGCATTTTTTCAATAGCACAAAACGGTGTGCCTTAAAAGTTACAAACATCGATCAAACTCTATACTGGTAGTTTACCAGAAGCCGAGCAGACGAACAGTACGTGTGGATGCGTCAAACTAACTAACTATTCCTATTCGCTTTTCATACTACAATGCATTGCTATAGCGACCGCGGGCATGCTCTGTGCTTAAGAGATAAACATAGATGACTGCACTATGATGCTGGTTTCCTTTGCTGCATTCGCAGCACAAAAGGTTTGCTTAAAGTGGCTTGTAAAAAACAACGGAAACGAAACTAGCAGTGGCAGCAAAAGAACAAGCTTGTCATGTTTCGTCTCAGTTTACAAGGGTAATTTATAATGTAAAATACAAGGTGTTGCAACAGTGTTTGTTAAGTTAATAGCCTGTGGTGAAGTTTGTGGCAACACTTAATAAAGATTAGTGAAATTGCGGAGTAAACCTGGAGAAAGGCTGCAGCTCGACATCACGCAAGCTTCGATTGTTACTTTGACATTGTTCCAAGTTGGGACTTGAGCAAGCCTGTAGCGATGGGGGAACATTCGGGGCAGTCAGTGCCCCCCAAATTGAGTTGTGCCCAGGAAATTTGTTTTAAACATTAAATATAAACGAAAATCTTGCCCCCTGAAACAGGTATTTTGCCCCACCAAACCTCAACACCTGGCTTCGGGCCTGTACTTGAGCATATTACGAGCCTTCTGAGTTGCTAAGATAGGCGCCAAATAGTAACAGATCATCAGCTTCACCGCAGGTAGTGGTGTGCTGGGTGTGAAACATTAACTTCCATGTTTGGCCAGTAAAGGTCTACAGTGCAATACTGAGCAATGTATCATCTTGGCTTCTAACCTTATTTGACGCCAGAATCCCTTTAAGCAAAGTATTGGCATCCTCGCTCCGTGTCCAGCATATTTCGCAACAGTGAACAGTAAGTGCCAACTGGTAAACCTGAAGCGTTCTACGGCAGCGAGTATCGCGATGTTAGGAAAATCACATACGAAATAATGTGATTGCGGTATGTGTCACACAGTTAACAAAAGTTTGTATGAAATTTGCATCCACGCAGAAGCTGTAAATAAGCGATCCAAAAAATCACAGGCCGTGGATTCACCGTGGTTCCAAAACACAGGTGGCTTAATCAGAATTCACGCCACGCATTATTTTTCTGAATTTTAGCACGAGCCCTGGTTTCCTGGGTAAGAAAACAGGTAACGATTGTTGTAAATGGATGTTTGTGAATGAATACGTCACAAATGAGTTCGAAAACATGTCTGTACATAGAGTTAATGTAGTTTGCTGCATGGTACCAGCAGAGGAGACCTCTAAGAAATGAAGCCCCGGTACAAAATGTAAATTAGGCACGAACCCGGCCCGAGATCACAAGCACAGAACCCAGCACAAGCCCGATTTAGGCCCGAAAACTGAATTTATCGAGTGGTCAAGATATGGACAACTGCGGGGTATTGGTGGCGTAGTAAACTAATGACTAAAATTTCACAATTAACCATTTCATTGAAGATTTACACAACTTGGTTGTTTCCACAGGAACTGACAGCAAAAATGTCCACTCTTGCGAACAAATTTTACATGCAGGTAAGAAATTGGCCCAAAGCATGAAAACTTAAGTTTAACCTGACCCGACACGGTAAGTCCTGCCTGATTTACCTCTCTGCCCCAGTGCGTCATTTTCGGTTGGAAATTTATTTGTTTTTTTTCTGATTTCAGGAAATCATTGCTCTGAGGGGAATTTAAATGTACGTGTTGACCTTATCATCATTGTTGTCGCAGATAAAAGTTTAAGCGTGCAAAACAAGAAAAACAAATAAATCTTACCTTTCACTTACGAAAACATCATCTTCTACCACTCCACTCCCCTTTCCAAGAGAAAAAACAGAGTTTCGTGGTCTTATGTGTGATTCAGAACCATGCCTATTTTCTGGCATAGAGATTCTTTGTGCAATGAGAGCTTTCTGCTCGGAGTTGTCGTTTGGTGCTGAACAGTCCGAAGAGACGATTCTCATTTCGACGCCTGCGCTTGCCCCGAAGTCGCTGTCCAATCCCGGTCCTCCGCTGGGGTCGTTCTGGTTCAATGGCGATGTGCTTTACAAATTAATCGCATTAAATTAGGAAATAGTTTTACGATTGGCAGTGAAAAGCATGCGATAGGAGAAAAGTTTGCATCACAGCACTTGGGGGTCTGCGTCATGCAATAGAAGTAAAGAGATTGAATCATTGGTCAGCAGTGGCAATATGCTGCTTAGCGGCAGGGATTACATTGGGACGCTTGCTTGTAGAGGCAATAACCTTAATACAGGACTCCCAGCTATGAGGGAACATCCAACTGCCTCACCCCAGTGTAACTATTGCGGAATAATTGAACGTTTAGGCTATATATTACAGTCATGCTCTGGAACACACCAACAATAGTTCGTCGTTCTTACAAGAGCTAAAATGTCTTACGACAACTTCCAAGCTGTTCAGAGATGATAAGTAGTACTTCAAAGTATTAAATTTGATCACACAAAGATACTTATGTGCAGGACTTGTAACACGAATTGTCACAGCAACATTCATGTTCAGCAAGCCTGCCAGTGAAAGAAAACCATCTGGCACACTTCAGATCACAGTAGCACTATAAAGAGATGACAATTGCTTGTGACCAGTAACCACAGCTGGACACTCTACTACCGAATCAATGATATGCGACTTGTTCCCTACAGTGAACCGTCTTGGAGAGCGCTCTTTAAATAATTTGCTTTTCAATCATTTTTACACGGAAAGACACAGGTTCTGGTTTAAGCTGCGTCCTTAAAGAAGGCGTAAAAGCTTGTTCCAAACAGAAGTGAACGCAACATTCGTAAATTAGCAAAAATATTTTAGTATGGCTTGCAGGGCCGCAACCAGCTGGTATTTTTGGGGCGGACATAATGATTTTAACTTGTTGCACCTAAAAACTAAAATGTTTTTGAAAATTTCGGAGAGGCAATTGCCCGGTTGCTCCCCCTGGTTGCGGGCCTGATGGCATGTTTGAAAAACTAAAATCTTGGTATTTCATTTTGAAAGCAGATTTGTTGAGGCACGTGTGGCTGCTTCATTGCTTCAAGCAAGTTTTCAGCGGAAACGAAAGTATGGCGACTTGTGCTTGACCAGAGATAAAATCAGTCAGGGATAATAAAAAAATATGTTCGGAGTGCTAGAACGGAGTCAGAAAACCTTACGAACATATTCAGCAATGCTACGATTTGCCTGATGGCGAAACAAATGCGAACATATGTACCTTCGGGAAACCCTTTCCACGGAGTTGCAGTGTACCCGCCGTGACGGAGGAAGCAGGCTGCTATTGTTGTTGATCTTGTGATGATTATTGATCAAACGACTTCTCAAACGGAAAGCTTGGCTCGGTGGAAGGTCGGCGTAGTAACAAGCTGCGTCGTGACCGGGGTCAGGTGCAAACACGGAGTCGTTATTCACGTTGTTGTTCTCTGCATCTGGAAGACTCTCAAGTGGAGCGATTCCTGCAAAATACAGCGATAGCAATGAACAAGGTCACGAAGATTAAGTTTGACCTGCTTGGTAGAAATTTTTGTTCGCCTGCCTGTTTTTTTGTCAATGCTATTTTTGCCGCTTTGTTGCTGTGGCGAATAGTGTTCCTTACTGCTCAGTGTGCTTCAGCACAACTGGGTCCAAATTTTAAAGCACGTCGGAAATGTGCCCCGATATTTAGCAATAACGTGGCTCCTGTCAAATGCATTTTATTTGCTTCATGTATTGACAATGATAAAATATAAGGTAAAATATAAGGTAACGACAAAGGAAATGTTTGAGACAACGTTCTGGCTAAAAGGTCTGTGGGCGACCATTTGTACCTTAAAGAATTGGTATTGATATTTGGTTTCTGTTTGGAAATTTGCACAGATGTACATGGTGACCGTACGCCTTCGCGCAGCAGAGGTTGAGCTATTGTTTTCCTCAATTGCAATAATATACGGGAAGTCCAAAAGGATGTATGCATTTTATTATAGCTATCATTTCATATAAAATGTACCCGGGTTCCTGTTTTCCAGGTAAATAATAGTTTAGATTCCCAAAGTTGTGTTTCCCAGGTTCACTGGATCAAGCAACAAAGTATTCCGTGCAGGAGAATATCAAGACTGTCAAGACTTATTTTGCGACGAAATTTGTTGTCCAAACACGAGTTTGGAGGAACCTTCCTAGCAGAAACGCTCCAACCCGACTCACAATATAGCGCCTCCTGAATAAATCCAGGGAAACGGCAAGTATACAGGATAACACCGCAGTGGCCGGCCGCGGTCAGTCTGGACAGAACATCACATGACTGAGACAACGCAGGCCCGTAACCAGGGGTTCGAAGCCCCCCTTAAAATTTTCTTCTCCCCTCCTGGAAAAATGTGCTGGGCATAGTTTAAAACTATTGGCCATAGTTAAAAAATTTGGGCCCCTCTCAGAAAACTCTTCGCCCCTCCTGGTGTCCCAAGCTGGTTAGGAGCCTGAGACAACGTCTCTGCATCAGTCAAGGAAATCCACAAGATGTTTGTTCCGGGAAAAAGATCTTTTTTTTGGGAAACAGATCTTTTAAGGAATTCAGTTACGCATATAATGCACCAGGATCTTCACCTGTCTGGAGGTGTCTTTGATTCTTTTTCATTTAACTTTTCAGATGTTACCTTTTTCAAATCCGGTTATTCCAGAACGAATATGAAACGCATCTATGTTGTGAAAAAGCGAAACATGCAAAAGGGACCCAACACCTGCCCCAGTATGTATAATATGCAGATTTTACAACTTCCGACCGATGCAAATAAGGCTGAGAAACGTGGACGTGCCTTTGAGCAAACCACCAGTAAGCGAATCGAAGGCCATCCTGATTTTTTGGAATTCATTTTTTTCAGCGACGAACAAAATTCTACCTTAGTGGTCAGGCCCACAAGTGCGGCGAAAGTGACTGTTTGGTGCGCGTTGGGTAGTGATGGCATTATGGGGTCCTGCTGGTTCGAGGATGCTGATGGACGTCCTGTTACTGTGAACACATAGCGATACATTGAATTAACAAGAAAATTCATCCCGGCACTGAGGCGGCAACGAGAATGGACATTCATGCTTTGATTTATAAGCAGGATAGAGCAACACCGCCTAGCTAGCGCAATGCTTCACCCGAGTACCTCCATCGTTACTTCCAGGTCGTACGGACCAACCGTGGCCTGCACATTCTCCAAATCTATCGCCCGTTGGATTATTTTATGTGGGGATACCTGTAAGACAGGTTTTACACTAACCTAAGCTATTGATGCGGTCAAGAATATAGCATTCCAACCGAGATCGGAACTGAGAATTCCCCATGGAGGTGGACAGGCTTGTTACCAACTTCAAAGTGTGAGTAGCCACAATGATTCAGCACTAAGGAGATTGCGTCGAGCACATTATAAACTATTGAGCTGTGCTCGCAAAATGGTGGTGCTCGAGGAAAAACTTCACCGCACTAGCGCATGTCTGTAAGACAGACCTACAGAAAAAATGGCAAAGTATTCCTATCAATACAAAAGGCTAATTCATCAAAATTGGATACGTCTTTTTTGGACCACCCTGTAGTATACTTAGAAGATCCGGTGTCCGCATGAGGTAAACGGAAAAAAACAAGAAACGCAAGAAAGATAGGGAAATTTTGAACTCACCAGCAGGGCATTTTGAACTCACCAGCAGGGCTTTAAAATTAACATTGCTCCCGAGACTAAATGAGTACTTCTATAATAATCCAATAGCCGCATTATGAGCTTATTTTCCGCATTACAGCTATTTTCTGCAACTTGTATCTTGAGATGCAGGCGCATCATTTTGGTTCGTACCTACTTTCGATTTAATGGAACTTGTTAACTTGCTGGTCGGACAATCTAAACAACGGTAAATCAAATCGTTGCTTTGCACGATGATTTCGCATGAGATTGTGCCAACAGTATACCGGTACTGCAGAGGTGCCCTGTAAAAGGCGGAGCTCCGTAAATAGCGGAGCTTGGTTGCGGAGGTTTGATGACGTAACCGGAGTCACTAAAACCGATATTTTGCGTTGAGCAATGAGAACTAAACGGTAGTAAAAATAATTTTACTGCAAAAGGTGATATTACACTACGGTCAAAAAAGTCTATTTTCAAGCATAATTTTTGGTCATCTGAGTTTCACAACGGTTCGTGGACAAAAAAAAGGTTAACAGTTGTGAATGTACAAAATGTTTAAACATCGCAAACTTTCATGCATTCTATGTTTGGGGGAAACGCATATTAAGTTGCAATGATACAACATTTTCCTTACTTTTTATCTTTTTTTTGCCTTTTTTTTCACTTACGTCATCAAACATCCGCAACCAACCTCCGCTAGTTACGGAGCTCCGCCTTTTACAAGACACCTACCACAGAAACTTATCAGTCAGTCCTGGGAATTTAAGCGACATGTCAAGATTCTTACACAATTCATGTAAAGCACAACTTGTACTTATAAATGACGTGTGCAGTCACATTTCTGTGATCTGCTTTTAACTAAAATCCTACATACCAAGAGCGGGCAATTTTCACACGGAACTCCGGGTTTTGCTACTTACCTGAAATGAAAAAGCTGTTGACCGAATTCGGAGGGACTGTCATAGGTGTCGTTGCAGACGACGTTTGTTCATGATGGTGTGCTTGGGAGTGGCAGCTTTGCTGTTCGTCTGGCGTTATTATATTGACAGGATAGGGCGCTGTATCAAGAGTGGGCAGGCCATTGCGTAGTGCAGTAGCGTGACTTCGAGACGTTCTCATTGAGATCGTTGATATTTCTGGACACTCCGAAATTTCAACTACGCTCTCCGCTGGCTATTTGAAGAAAAGAAAAGCTAAAATAATGCTATCCCTAAACTTCCGTGCAAGGTAATTCGCCAGGAAAACAGTTTATGCTGTCGTCGAAAACAATGGAGTTTTACTTCCGGACACTAACAGTGATAAAGTAATAAATACGCAGTAGTTGACATTTTCGCAGAATTCTTACGATTCTCTGCGTTGTGGCTGGATTTGGTGAATTACATGTAGGTTTCCTGTGACGAAAAACTTCAGGTTTTTCTGCACGAAGCTGCGCTTTCGGATTTTTTCCTTCCTCCTCAGATCTACTTTTCTGATACGTGAAACTGGATTGGTGTTCATCGCAAGAAACTGCAAATAAAACGTCAATGTTCCAACTCGTTACGACACTGTGGCCTTGTCTTATTAGCTCTAATCAAAAATAATTGTTTCAACATTTTCACGAAAACAAACCAGCCTGTACGCCTTAATATCTCAGAACACATGATGATGGACAGGGCCGTGGCTGAGGTTTCGGTTTAGGGGAAACCAAACATCACTCGGGAATTGCAATCTACCAGGGATGTACGGATCGCAGATTTTCAAAATCCATATCCGAAATAATTCTATATCCAATACTTAACCGAATCCAAAAAAAATTTCCCAACTCGATCCGGTCCAAAATCCGAATCATACTTAGCAATCTTGCATTCCGTGAAATAATTCAGGCTGTAACGAATTGAAAACAAGGCGACTACGGAAAAATGTGGAACTACCACACGGTTACAAATGCCGCTACTGCAGAAATTCAGCAAAGATTCGATCCGGATCCGATCCAAAGCCAAAATCAATATCCATAATACCATCCGAAACGCAAAAATCTGCAAAATCCTGATCCGAAATTTGGATAGTCCGATCCGTGTACACCTCTGCAATCTGCAACTCCAGCAGTAGCGTCGCCAGCACAAAAATTTGTCGGGGCCAAATGTTCGACTTAGGCAAAAACACTATTTTGTTTGGGATACCGCCTCTTCAAAGCACAAAATGACTATATATTCCAAGCCCCTTTGCCCCCCCTGGCTACGCCTATGAACTCCAGCGGTGTGCACAAACATTGCGAGCAGAACGTTCCCGCAAATAACGCGAATTGAACAAAGGAGGCCCGGTATATTGCACAGACGGCGCTGAACAGCATTTGTTTACGCTTAAAACTTATTGAACCTTGAAGGCTCGCAGCATTACACAATTTTTGGTTGCTGTTCAAATGTCATTGCCAGCGAGTGAACAAAGGGCAAAATGCCAACGTGGAACTGACTTTCATTCATTCAGAAAGCTGTGGCAAGTCCAACGCACGCGAAGAAAATTTGCTTCATATACAACTGCGCTTTTCTAACGTGGAGCAAACTTTGTTTCTCTATGGTGTGAACAAAAACTTTATTTCCAATAGGGNCGTGTAAGCAGACGTCTTCTTTCCGAATTTGCAGATACATGTGACACCATTGGCACTAACACCGCAGATTCTTATAACTTTCCCGAAAAATCGGGATTGGAAGAATTTTTAGACGACATTAAAAGGAAATGTAATTTGTTTGCTTTGGAACGTAAATGATTGAAAAGTTCATTTTACATCGTCACAAACGCCTAACAATCCAGCGCGACGTAGAGTAGTAACATCGATGTGTCGCCACCGCAAACAAATCCACGCGATTCGCATCAACTCTAAAAAGAACAGATTTTTCTGAAGAAACGCTTCACTGAGTCACGATTCAAATCTCAAAAGTCAGGAAGTAATGATTTTATCAAACAATCAAGATCTGACTTAACTACCTCTGATTTAGAGAGACCACGAGCCTTGTTCAGTTCATAGCGGTGTACATTCATCTTGAGTTCAAAATATTTCGATTGCAAGCCATAGCATCAGGGCTGCAAGGGCATTATTGTCGAAATCCAGCTGTACTTCAGTTGAAATATTGTAACGGAACAGGCGTGCGGTGGCAAACTGGGCAATTTACCAGCTATCAGAAAGATGCCGGTGGTTTTACTTAGCTCTGAAAAAATTGTGGGTGCAAGGTTCTCTTCATAGCGGTATGAGTGTTTTGCAAGTTTTTGCGAGTTATAAAATCATTTACGACTATAATGATTTTAACTTGCTGCAACACCCATGCGCAAGTTATCGTGGAATAAAATACTTCCCAAAACCGTTTTTGAACAGGATAGCGCTTAAATTGCTTAATAAATTGCGCAATGGATAAGCGCGAAAGAAAACAGTGCGAGATATGTTTATAAAATAATTATGATAGTAAATGCAGTATCTTAAGTGATCAGACGGTTTCTGTATCGAGCTTTGTGGCCTCAGTGGGACACGGAATGAAGCCACAACAAAAACGTGTTTCTATAGCTACCTCTTGTGAGGTGCGTCCTACCACTAAGTTTTCCTTCACTGCCCCTAGTGATGGAGACTTCGAAAAAAGTAACACACAAAGAATAAGTTTAACAAAAGTTTAGGTGAAATCGATAAAGTCAATCAGCGGAAGACAGAACACTTCAATCGTTTTGAGTCGACCAAAAGGCTAAAGTTTGTCTGTTACAATTTTTATGGTCTGTTAATATAGGGATCGCGGTTGTTTTTTCTTTGGTCTTTCCCTGGAATGACCTTGGTCAACCTTTTTTTCAAAATTAACGCAGTCAGATACTCACAAGTCCGGGTAACAGAGATGGAAGGATTTGCTCGCTTTTTATCGCAGCAAGCTGCTTCAGACCGGGAGTTGATGGGCTGTATCCGGAAATGCTGATGAGCGTTGGAAGGAAGAAATGCGGACGGAGGAATCGACTCGTAAAATGAATCGCCATACATATTTCTAACGTAACTTCGTCTTGGCCGACGTTTCAACTTTCGACGATGTGAACGGCATGGTGCGCAAGAAAGAGAACTCATTTTGGAACCCATGACCGGCAGCTTATTGTTGTAAAGAAACTTAAAACGTTGTCACAAACCCCTAAAACTTTTATCAACACAGCAATTTTAGCAGTTAAAATACGCTACGCCACGCTGTAGATTTTTCGAAAAACAAACTAAAGGTCATTGTTCTTCGTTCGCAGATTTTTTGCTCCGTGTTAAAAATGGGAGTATAATCTGCGAATTACGACAAAAACATATGCATTTTGTTTGCTCCACTACATATTATGTTATTAGAAACTGATCCATGCAAATATATTGGCAACCTGCAAGTAAAAGATTACATTACTGACTATAAAACAGAACCTGTGGTAAAAGATGAAGTCCCCTAATTCCTAAATCGCTCCCTGATGCAAATTTTTTATCTTCTAAATTTTATGTTGATGTCCAATTTAATAAATGCGAGAAGCGTCGTATACAATTAAGATAAAGGTCAACAAAACTTTTAGCCCGTCAGCACGCTGCTGAGGAATAAGATAAAGGTCATAAAGAAATAACTAGTCTCAGGTTAAAAATATCGGTTGAAGATTGATTTACAATTACTTATTCCTTCCAAGAAGCAGAAACTTTTACATCCAAAAACTAGTCACCTGAAACAGTGGTTTTCAACCTTTTTTATGCAGCAACCCATTTTGCAACTCAATTTAACAAACCTAATGACCCCCTAAAGAAAATTTCCAGTCAGGCGTATGAAAAGCAGTTGTGTTTGCGCAATAGACAATCACAATGACTAAAAAAAACGTACGATATCACTATGTTGGACAAAGTCTCATTTCTTAAATTCATGCACATAGCAGCATCACTGAGCGATCCCGTGCCGTATCCAAATCACTCCACAGCACAACTCACTGAAAACTAGAATAACCACAAAGTTTGCATGTCTAATTTACAAACACAGAACATTCTTTCGTCAAAGTTATTCGTCCGTTGCCAAATGCAACAGTACTGTAATGGTCATAATTACGCTCAAAACTTTGTAATGGTCATAATCACACTTAAAACAATTTTGAATGAAAAAGCAGGCTATCATTTTTGCCAGCCGATCATAGTATATTGGTTACGACAAAAACTGGTTCCATATACGAAATATAAAACCAAGAAGTAGTTATGAATATTTTATCACAAGCTCTCGCAACCCCTAGAAAACAAGCAAACGACCCCCAGGTTTAAAACTACTGTCCTAGAACCACACTTTTTGTTGCCCTACCGCAATCGGATACTATACTTTTTTCGCTTCTGCACTTGATGTGGGAGGCAATTAAAGCAACGTTGACTTTTACAAGTTGTATTTGCAATCAAATACATCCTGGAAAGTTCCTTTTTCTCAGCACATGATTTAAACGTTGCATTGTAGCAGCAGTGGTAGAAATTACAATTTGCCACAAACGTGTTATAACTGGTGTGTCGCTTGAAAGTGCTTTCATTTCCGTGCGTTTTTGAATCAAAAAACCTCGAAAACAAAACAGTTTTTGTTATTTGAGTGAAGAGCTGAGCTGTGCGTAATTAATAAGATTGAAGCGCTCCCACTCCTGCTTGCTGCTTGCGTTTCGAGAAAATTTCGACAAGTCAGGGTCTCGTCGGCTGCAATCAGGCAATTTTTTTGACTACCAAACCATTCAGAGCAGCAGCAATCATTTAACTTTGCGCCATAACGATTTCGTCATCAAAAATAGCGGCAAAAACAGACGGGCGCAATCAGCTTCAATTGGTCACCAGTCGTCCTCTGTAGCAACGACTGTCACCGAGTATGGTACAGGGTTGCACAAAGCTCTTGCATCATATGAATGACTTAAAGCATTTTGCACTGCCCCACAGCAATTTCCTTACGTTTAAAAGTATGCCACGTTCGTTGTTTTATACGCTTAGCTGGAAGGGAAAACTTGGCATGTGTAGTACTGTCTATAGAGCTTAATCAAAAAATCAAGGGAAATCAATTCCATATTGACGGTATTACTGAGGGTTGACGATATTGCGTGGGCACTGAGAAACCTTAGCTGACTGATGCAATCCCTATTACATGCATTCGCAAGCCGACAAGCAACCAATTATTCTGCTGTAGCTTTCTGATGGAAATTCAGGGCAACTATATGCAGGATATTCTAAAAAATGCGTTGACATTATGTAATCTATTAGAATGAATTGTTTCTCGAACGATCTTTGATGCCATAAGTCTACGTAGACAGAACCTACAACATTTCAAGGCTAAAATTTTTTGGAACACCCTGTATAGACTTTCGCAACATTGTACAGGTATACTGCACAAACTTCCTTTCCTACAGTCTGTTGCATAAATGTTGCGAAATCGTATCGAGTGGCAGTTGCTGGCAGTCATCGCAATCTTGCTAGCAACTGTGTGGAAACATGTGTCTTGAACTGGTAAGACTCAGCAACTGGGATACAGTGGCCTTCTATGATCTTAACTAAGTCTCAGAGCAACCTAACCACAATAAATTCCTGGTTTAACGATTGCGAGAGATCTCCAAGATAGTCACAATGCAGGAGTTTAAGCTGGCTTTAACAATAGCCATATGTTTCGGTGAAAATCAAGAGCAACAATGGACAAATGTGGGCCAGCTAATCGCTCACTGCGCGTCAGGGAGACGCCGCAAGGGCACAACGAACAATCAAGAAGTTTGCCGAAATGTGGCGTAGGGAATAATCAACGCTTGGTTTCAAAACCTTGACCATTTCGAGGTAACATGACCCTTTTTCGGTGACCAACTCGTGATGGCCTGGTGATAAGTGCGTCCGCTTCTGTGCTGGGAGGTCTGGAGTTCGACTCTCGACCGGGTCTTACCGAGACTTTGCAAATTGGTACTGTGACTAGCAAAAAGCAAGAAAACGAGTAAAATGTTATCAGTCAATCGCGTCGCTAAAAGACCGCTGTTATAAAGCAACATCAAAACACTATCTCCAAAAAAGTCTCTTCGGTGTCCATTTAACGCACATGACCAGCCCGTGGCATGTGTTTCCGTCTGCTGATGCTGATAGGTAGAGTTCGACTATTTACCGCGTCCCACCAAGTGGTTTTCTGCAATTTCTGTTATTATTTTTAGGTCAACATGTTTGATGAGCAGAAACAAACGTAGTTGGTAACGATTTTTTTGTTTTTTGTAAGTTTCCACTGCCCTCAACTCATTTACTGAACCCCTGCCCTGCCGCTGCTTCGCCGTTCCTGTCTGTTCTGCCCCCCAGTAGTTGTACATATAACAGCAACATAATAAAAAACGACTGTTTTCTTGCGTACTTTATGCTCATTCTCATTTCTTGTGTAGTTTAGCAAGTTACCAACTGTCAACCCGCCATCCCAGCCGCATATCTTCTCCGCTCTTCGAGACATTCGCGCAGCCTGATGTTTTTGCAGTTGTTAACTGCACTGTCGTAGCGTTGAGTGTGTTTTACTCCACTGTTTTAATGCGCAGCCGTATATTTTCCAATTGTGGACTGCGCTGACGTAGCACTGTGTGTTCTACTCTCCTGTTTTAACGCGCTGCCAGATGTTTTTGCATTTTTTAATTGCTCTGTCCTAGCGTTGAGTGCTGTGTTTTGCTCCGGTCTCGAAACGTGGAGCGCAGATGATTTATTTTCATTACAGTGTCACATTGTACAACAACGGGTAAGAAGAGTGCGTGTAGAACAATATGCATGTTGTGTCAACCAGAGTTGTAAACGGGCCTCATTTGCAAGCCCGAACCCGTCCCGAGTCCGACATTTTTTTGAAGCCCGATTTAGGCCCGGTGTCAAGCGAAATTTTTGACTTGCGAAATTTCTGACTTCACGCCATGTGCGCATGCACATAGTATTATTCTACATATCGAATATGCTGACAAAACTGGCGATTAGGGCTTAGGGTTTCGGCAAATGTAACGGTTTAGATCTGGGCTAGAAAAAGAAATATAATTTCGGTCTAACACAGGATTTTTTTAAGGAAAATATTAGGAACCCAGTTTGGATTTGTAGGGACCCGATTTCTCTGATTATAGGGACCCGATGTTCTCTGATTTTGGGGACCCGATGATAATTTTCTCTGATTCTAGGGACCCGAATCGGGTTCCTAAAACGCCTTAAAAAAAGCCCTGGTCTAACAATAAGTCCAATATTTTTCAGTGGTTATAGTTATTCCCGTACTGTAGCTTGGTGTGGGTATCTGACATCTAACCAAAAAGTTTTAATTTACATAACACACATTAAAAAATAATCGCCAAATTTCATTTCTTTACTCTGAGAAGCAAAACAACAGTCAAACAATAATAGGTCAGAGATCAGAGAGATCAGAAATTTCGCTTGACACCGGAATCCAACTTTACCGAGTGAGTCAAGATATGCGCAACTGCGGGCTGCCAAAAAACGTAGTGTACGGGTGTAGCTGCAGGTACATGGTTTCATCGCACCCAAAATAGCAATCACCTTGACCAAAACATTGGCTTAAACAAGCACAAACCTAGCTTGTTAGTCAACGATAATACTGCGGAATGTATGTTTGTCAAAAAAAAAAAACTATCACGATACTACATCCACGATGGCGATATAGGCATAAAAGAAACTATCTAGGATAGCGCTATAGGCATGAAAAGCCGGTTTGTAGGCCATCGTTTCTTAAAACAAGTCAATAATCGCGTGATTGATCTTTTCGAAGCAACGCCATCGCGTGCTAATTTCCTCACCGATGACGCCTTCTCAAAAAGAGCGTCAGAATAACCCGGGCAGAGAACAAAAGAACGCAGTTGTTGAGGCGCTTCACTTCGCGCGGAAGTAATCGGCCAAAGGAAGCTCTATAACAGCGATTTGGTTACACTGTTTAACCTTAATTATTTCGGTTTGTATAACCTCATTGTATTTTGGAACACTGTATCTCAATGCGGTCAAGGGTTAACATCTAACAGTTGTTCCAACGACAATTATCATCTTGTGCACAACTAACTGCGAAGACTTAATCGACCTATCTCAGCTATGACCTCTCAACGTATACATCTAGCACAATAACATCATTTGTATTAATGTTTTATTGTCAGAGGGTTAAGCAATAAGCGAAATTAATTACAATTACCATTTCATAATTTTATCTGACAGAGTTTTTCGCCTTTTAGTTTTATTGTAAAGAGTTCTCTTTCTCATTCTATTTGAATAAGTTCACCAAAGGTTGTTAGTTTTTGTTTAAATCTTACCTGTGTAATTTCTATGAATCAATATGGCTACAAGAAGCAAGAAAACGTCGCGAGATGATCTGGAAAGTATTGCTGAAAAGCTTGCAGACATGATGGACAGCAACAGCAAGTCCACAGAATCTTCACTACAAGAACTGGTGAAAGAGATTCGTGAACTACGCAAAAGCCAAGAAT
>JGI24158J21664_10002640_pt1 | contig 21972 bp, 19 predicted proteins | sample Ectturendosymbi3_FD_21664 | JGI IMG/M metagenome (IMG submission 21664)
AAACTTATAACATCCAAGCACGCATATAGGTTTATTTCATGAGCCTCAGACAACAAAAGTTCAGTTTTCTGTCTCACCGGCTAATAAGTCTCGTGAAAGCATTATACCAAAACTTGCTCCCAGAATGCACAAAAATGCGTATTTTTAGGTGTAATTTTGCAACAGTTTCCCGGGGTCATGCCCCCGGACCCCCTAGAATGGTCGTGCCTTCGGCACTTCCCCTAAATTGATTTGTGACGTCACACGATTGTGACGAAACTTTGCCCCCCTTCGGAAATATTCTGCGTACGCCACTGCATGTGCCTGTGTTACTGTCAGACGTTATCACCCCAGTTTGACCAAAGGTTCCGCGGTCGAAACTAAGGAACCGCAACAACCAGTTCTGCGGCTGTATTTGATACGAAAATGATTTGAGGAATGTGCCACTTTTTTCTCAGAAACTTTGTCTTTGGAAAGTGGGCTTGAAGAAGACACTACACCTTTGGTTGATCCTACCTCTGATCCATTTAATCCCCAAGAACGCTTGCTGAGCAAATACTCCGCAATGATATATACTTCAATTAACGGAGGTTTGTTCAGGTTCAAACACTTCCTTCATGGTTAATGTGCGTGTCAGTTTTTCCTACTGGTAATGGATGGATAATTTTAAAGTCTTTCACTTTTTCGATTTGAATCGATTGTCTCTGTTTTCTTGAAAAATCATAAGCTGAACCCCACGCAGAGTCACTTCTTTCGTGTCTGCCAAATTTCTAGCTGCACAGCAATTGTTTTGACATTTAATCGCAGTTTTTTGATGCAACTTTCTTCAGGTAAAACTTTTGATGAGATATCTTGGGCGAAATTTTGCGCCAGCTGCGGTGAGAAAACTGCCGTATGTCCTCACAAAATCACCAAAAGCGATCTGTTAGTGGTGCTACCTGCTGGTTGCACTCACATCAAATTGGCGCGACCAACCGTTCGAGTTTCTCTACCAAGTTTGCAGGCTCAAAGGTACTACCAATGTCTTATCTTAAAGATTTTTAGTAAACGCTTTGAAAAATGCTTGAGTGATTTCATGAGAGACTTCAAAGTATTGTGGCGTACGGGACAGCCATCGACAATGTTTCGAACTGCACGTTGTGACTGTGCTGCGTTGTAAAAAGTTTCTTCTAAAAAAAGTTAAAATTTGTATGGAATTTGCACAAAAGTTCACTCTACAAAAGTTATCGATAAAAACCCTTTTAGAACGAGTGTTTATTTTCGTTTGATAAAGTTCTTACAGCTCGCGCTTGTAAAGCGTAGCTTCACCTGTAAGAAGGTCTGTTGAAATCAGTGAACGATTGGTTAGATTGCTTTGTACAAATCAAGCTTAAAATGTACTCCTCTTGCGTCCCGACTCTTCGTGAGTAGACAGTTCTACGCGGTTCGAGGATCAGTGTTAGTGGGGCATTGCAACGCGACAAATCTGTGTTTGGTGATGAGCTCAATCGTGTTCTGGTGCAATTTTATTCACAGTTCGCACGAACAGATTTTGTTTGGCCATCCTGGAAAATGGTACGACGCACCTTCGGATAGCAGAGGCTGGGAAACTTCTGGTACGAGCGTTTAACAACCATTTGAACAGAAATAATTCGGAGCAAATGCACGTGACCATTTGTTTTTGCAGACGATTCAAGCGACGCGTCTCCCATTCGCCGGCAACTGACGCCACTATTGCAAGACGCCAAGCGCAGAGCAGGCATTGACAGCATGTCGAGCTCGACCGCGTGGGCTGCTCGAGACCTTTCGTTGCAACGCGTGTTGTCTCTGCTCGAGCAATTCTACGCCAGCGTTTTGTGGCGAGACGAGCATTCTGGTCCGGATGACGACACGACCACTTTTAAGTTAGTGCCAATGCTTCAGAACCGGTGTGTGTTGAGGTCGGGGTCACGCACACCCGCGGGAAAGTGGCCCAAGGGGAAAAAGGTTATGAAAATGATTAAAATGAACCGCGCGAATTCCTATGAAACGAAGGTCAATTAACCTTGCTTAGGGCTAAAAGAAAATCTAACACCGTTGGTAATATAGCCGTAATTGGGCAAATCTTATTCCCACCATAACCGAGGTGTTTTTCAAAAACTCAATTATTTTCAAGCTCATCTGACCGAAGAAACGAGCTTGTATTTCGAAATATTTTTATTTTGTCAAAATAAAACATAATTACTCCCCCAAAAATGGTGGAGGTAGGCGTACTGAAACACGAAAACGACAGGAAAAATGCGGAAATTCCGCCAGTAGCCTTTATTGACGGTCGGTTGATGATCAAAATGGTATTCTACTCGAAGCTCGCGGTTCTACATGCAACAGAATAAATTATGTTGAGGCATGAAGAATGAAGATATGCTATTTTCAAATATATTTCACAGCCACCTAAGGTTTAGAGGCCCAAAGAGGGCAAATGATAAATACGGTGACAAGTCCGATCACTAACATGTGAAGTTGTGTGGAGCACTGTTCCTGTATGTGTAAATTCTGCTTTGAGCACTGTAACTTTTCATGTCAAACTTCCAGACGATTTGCCCAAATTAGCCTTGCTGCACGTCGGTTATGCTAGGCCAAATTGAATAATTCTTCTCCGTACTCGAAAAATATAAAACTTATGCAAATTTCGAAAAGACTGCTCGACAGAGCGTAAAAACTCAGCTGCTGTAAGAATCAGCCTTAAACGTTAAATGACTTGCCTAAACTGGGCAGGTGTGCCTGAACCGAGTCTTTTGGTGTATGCGATGCGTAGTGGATTTTTTTCCATGGTGCTGACCAGCCCACGTTTGCAAATGGAGTGATTTTTTTTTATTTTTCAGAGAATATATGTACAATTTTCTTTCGGAGAGATACCAGGAAGACGAAATATCGCCGATGGCTACTTATGACCTCATCACAGCGATTGTAAAATATGCGGTGAAGGACAAGGTACGCTAGGAAAACAATATAACGTCAAATTATGGGGGCGACAAAAATTTCAGACAAAAATTACTCCGTGTATTAAAAATGCGGAAAAGCACGCTGATTATGTGCAAGGCTGCAATCTACTTCACGACCATAAGAACTGTATTGTAATGGCTCTCACAAGTCATGTAAAGTATACATGTTGTGTACGGTGCAACGTTGTGCAAATGCNGACCATTGTACTACCTTCNATGTGCTTACAAGGAATTTACTCGAATAAGTTGTAATATAACATAGAAAGANACTTGAATTGTGAAATAGATGTTTCTAAAGAAATGCCATAGAAAACGTTGACACCAGTGACAACCGTAGGTTTGTTGGGACCACAGTTAGGTAAGTTCGTGACTTGCCCCTGCTTTATGACAGTCAAGTCTTTTTGAAACTCAACGGAGCATCGCTGCTATAACACGTTGACGAAGTCGATTTTCATTCATTGGTGGCGCTGTGTCAAGACTGAAGATCAAATTGTCAAGTATTCTTTTTGCTCCCATAAGACTGTTTCATTGCCGACATTCACAGTCCTATTCATAAGTTCCCTGCTTCTCTATCTCGCTTATACTTTGAAACCAGTTGTTTGACTGAAAGTCTCCTAGACTTCTCAAATAAACTTTTGACTTGAGTCAGTGGTGCAGGAGGTGCAAGCGCAACCCCAAAAGTTTTGATTTGTCGAAAATCCCCGAAAATCTGGGCAAAATTGGCGCCCAACGTTTGACTCCTTTTCTCCCAAATCAAAATAACACATGAAGACCTTTTTTGGAGGTCACACTCAACAACAAATTTTTTGTGTGATCTACGCAAATAGGTCTTCGTGATCTTCGTGAGAGAAAATTTGTAGGAAAATGTCGCACAAACACTTTTCGGGCAAGTTGGGGATATTCGGGCAGAAATCCCTGGTACCCCCATAAGTTTGCCTGCTCCTACACCTATGACTTGAATTACTAATAATGAGGAATTCTTTTTTGGACGATTTCGACTGTGATCATCCTGTTGTTGCATCAACAGTGAAGTTTCTCATGTGACGTTTTATAAATTGTTTCATTGAGGGAAGCTCTTTATATTCTAATGGGTATAATTTCTAGATATATTTTTCTGTATAAGCCTGAAGTAGTTTTGTCATTGTTTTAGATATTATTATTTTTTTGAGCGTGTAAGTGGCAAATACACTTGTTTCGTATAAACCTTCCCTTACAGATTGTGCAAGTGCTTGGGCTTGCCTTAGCTGGTGTTATCGACGGTAGCGTTGCTCGTTATGTTCATCTTGTCGCTGATATGATCGACACTGTTGAGTGGAAAGAAGTATCCGATTTCCGCGCATTTTCTGAAGTTTTGTATCCATTTTTGCACGTAAGTTGTGNTAGATGTGATTTCTTCGAACCAGCGATCGTTCAGTAAACGTGGACANTTATTTCCAAAACGTTTGTGACAAATGCGAAGTTGTATCGTTTCGATTTGATTACATGTCGAAATTAGGGTTGCCAGATGTGTTTTGTAGAAATACCGGCCTTTTTGTCAACAGTGACAAAAATCTTATCATCGAAAAAATAATAGCAATAAGTCGTCAGCCAAGTTGTTGTAGATTATTTGTGAACACTGAGCGTTCAATCACAGCCTATCCGTATCTCTGCCATTGGCGATAGTAACAATGATTAAGGTAAAAACTTTATCCGAGAGATTAATCTTTGTACATTAATCACGTGCACGATGAAAACTGCTTTCTACGAAAAGAAATTTAAGAAAACACTGGTTCAACAAAAATTGGTAAGACTTTTTACGTCTTTTTACGCAGTGGATTCTAAGGTTCACTAGTCGCTGCCATGTTACTCTCCTCCTGTCTTTTTCTATGATTTTCCTGTATTCTTCTGCAACAGCCTGTAGTAGTTCAGACAACATTTCCATCAGCGCTGGTTTCACGATTAATTGCCAAAAAAATGCTTATACAGATCACGTTTAAGACGAAGGAGTATGCTTACTATGACTTGACAAAGGAACAGAGAAAACAAAGAGATTATGAGTATTATTAAGTTACAAGTAATAATAATTTTCCCCCATTTTGGACTAAATGAACTGCGCTGAAGTAACTGTCCTGACAAGTTTCACTACTAGAGTCATTATAATTTGAGAAGTTCTGCGTTCGTTCTTTTTGGAATTACTCCAACGCAAAATACTGGCTTCAGGCACAGAATTTCAAAATACCGGCTTCTGCTAAATTAGCAGTAAAATACCGGCCAGGCCGGTGAAATACCGGCCATTTGGCAACCCTAGTCGAGATGCTGATGAAGGCCTAGTAAAAAAGCAGAACCGTCGCCAGAAAGTTTTCAATAGGGGGCCTTTGCGTTTGTTCAGGGGGACTTTACATTCCGAAATATGATAAAAACTACACCGATTTGTAGTGCTTCATAATTCAATTTGAGGGGATTAGAGCTTTGTTTGAGGGGATAAAGCCCCCCGTGGCGATGGGACTGTAAAAAGTCTTCACACTGCAAAAATTGCTGCCCCATAACTGGCAAAAAATTCCTATCATCGGAACTGCGTGTAGTTGGATCTGTAACGTTAATATTGATGCGTACAGTGTTACCATGTAACACTGGTATGTGTGTCTGGGCGTGAGCCATCTTTTTAACAAGCCTGTTCCTCTCGTGACCTCTGATGTTTTTTTACATAACGCTTTTAAATTAGCATAATCAAGCGAACACATTGAGTCTCACCTTTCTATATCACGAGGCACCTTTGTCGTGTTTACCACGTGACTTGAAAGCGAGTGGCACCCTCATAAAATTTTGTGACATCCAGTTATTCAGTTTGTTTTGCAAGGATTTTGTGGCGCCCTTGGCCACACCGCGATGGGGGGTGGTTGCGTTAAAATTCATATCCGCTTGATTTATTCAATTCAGACAAACTCTGTAAATATCTCAAAGAAGATAGTTGTTCCACTTTAACAATACAACGAAAGCATTCAAAACTTGCTTATGTTGGTTTGCCGTAGTTTATTTATCATTCACGTAAGTTACAGCTGTATTATGACATGAATTTCGTTTGCAGGAGGATGATGTGGAATCACTCGTGATGGAATACACGGCTTTTAGCGAAAATAAAATTTCCAAAACTTTGGTGATGAATTACATTATACACATCACTATTAAAAATAAGGAACCGAGAATCACGGTAATTGTAATGCTCAGTTTTCTTTGTAAATTGCTTTTCATGCGTGGGTAGACCTGTTCCGTCCGATTGAAGTGACGGAATTTACAGAAAGTTTTCAACTTTTGCTGAAAAGCGGCTGTTTTCTTTGCTACCAGCATCAAAATGAAACTCAGCCAAGTAGTTTCAGACCCGCAGCGTTCCCAACTGAATGTTTCGCAGCATGTACACCACGCAAGATTGCAATTGTGGCGGCCTGGAGATGGCGCCACATGAAAATAAATGGTCACCGCTAGATGGTGCCCATAAGTTAGAAGTCACTGTGATATTCACCACAAGCGAATTATCGTAGTTCACTTATCCCTATATAATGATAGTGCAACCTAGTAGTAGTAGGGTGAACTCGATGGGTGATCTACTGATACGATGGTTGCGATTGATGGTTGAATGTGATGACCAATGAAAGCAAAGAGTGAACTCAGCGAGGGAGCTGTATTGCTGCCGGTTGCTTTCCTGTTAGTTAATGCCCCGAATTGTCATCTTTGCCTTGTACTTGCCTCAGTAGTTCAAGGCGATGCAGTCAACTGCAACACGATACCATTGTTACCATGCGCGCATTGGTAGGTTCAGAGAATTTTAAATGAAATCTGTCCCCCACCGCGGCAATTGGGATGAAGGACCAAAACTGTGTAGAAAACCTGAACTCAGCAGCTTAATTTCGATTATGAGACAGTTCATTTGCCGATGTGACACTCACACTGCATATGAACCAGGTTTACTGTTGTGGTGTAATACAGTGATGAGGGTTTGTGTCCACTCCTTTCCCGGTAAGAGTAGGTTGCGAAACCTGCGTGCGGATTGTTCTACTGTTGGTCTTTATTGTGTAACAATAACATGACAACGAATCTTCAAAGCTTTTCTTCAAGTTCCGGTAGTAGGTGTTTTACCGCATATGGTGACTGTTGAACGCAGTCATCTTGACAAGTAATGCAGCGAGAGAGTTACTGCTGATAGCGGTATACCACATAGTTTTATACTGTTCGAAAAGAAGCAGGAGTAAACCCGTAGCAAAGGTTCCACAAGTTTGAAAAGTCCATTATTAGTGTGAGACTGTGACCAACGTACCTGAGTGAACAGCTTAATCAAACAATGCGTATGCAGGCGAGTTTTCATTACGTATGTAAAGCCAGGGATGTAGTAATGTTAACAAAAAAGGTGTGGGAACGCATCCAAAAAACAGCCATTTAAAAACAGCTTTATATCAATTTTGAAGCAAAACGTCAAAAAGGTGTGAAACGCCGTTTCCATGCGTTCTTGCACCACTACACCCCTGCATAAACCTACGTGGCTTGTTAGAATACGTCCAGGCAGGCTTGTGGGAATGCGTATTAATCATTTAGTACTTTGCGAAGAGTGAAAGCATGGCTTCAGTCGACAACGTCAGATGAACGCTTGCCCGGTTTATATATGATGAGCGTTCACCGAGAAAAAATCAGCAAAGACAAGCAAGGTTGTATTGAAAGGGTGCTTGATCGCTTTGGACGACATATCAGACGTTTGCAGCTCTAAGTGAGTCTTTCCAGGTAAAATAGTCATAATTTATAGTTTCGTTAACGACCATCGCAATCCTTCATTTGAAAGAAGTAACCTGCTTGGAACATCTGCAGATAGGCTATTGTGTAAATTATCGTAAAATACCTGGTTACCGATCCTAACGAAGCGCATTATTTCCTGTTGCCGCAACCTGGGCGTCGGAAGGAATTTGTAAGGGTAGACCAGTTGTGGATTTTTCCAGGGGTAGCCAAAAAGATTTTTCCAGATGGGGCCAAAAGTGGTGAAGTTCCATTTTGCACACTCGAAACCAAAAAATTAATTTTTTTGCTAAAATTATAATAGGAAAATGTCAAATTTCAAAATCTAAGGGGAGCCTTGGCCCCTCCGTTCCCCCTTCCGACACCCATGAACATGGGGCATTATTTTGGGGCGTAGAAAAGAGTAAAGCGTTTTGTTAACGTCCGTTTGCATTGCATCGTCAGCAATTTGAAAAAGATGATCAAAATGTTGATGTTGCCCTCCTGGAAAAATTCCTGCGGACGCCCATGTGCGTCTGCCTTCTAGACCGTAAGCCAAGACGGACAACAGTGATCTCTCAAGAGCGTGGGACACCGATCTGCCACAGTGTTTGGGTTTGATTTTGTTGTGGGTCATGTAGATCGCAAGTACGCCGAGCGCCAGGTCAAAGGTTTGCCCAGGATAAGCGCTTCCCACTGGGTTCCATGACCACCGAATCCGGTGGAACGCATGGCGTGAAGGTGATTGGGGACTGTCCTTCAGCGGTTGAGGTCTTTATCTGACCCGCAGACCTGTCTGGCCGTGCCAGGAGTAGAAACTCCCACCAACATAGCTCAAAGTTTCGAAAAACACTGCTTGAAACAAAAGTGGTTCAATCGCGAATCAACCCGAGTCAGGTGATTTTAAGCTTGTGGCACCGACAGTGTGTCTGCAAGGAATCAATTTAATGCAGTAGTCACAAATATTTTGTGACGACAAAACCTCCGGTTTGCAACAGAAACATATTAGCAAAACTATTAGGTCTCGCAATGAAGTAGAAATTGCAAGGTATACGCAAAAAAAAGATGATTGCGAGTTCTACATTTTAGACATTATAGGCGCAAATACTTCTTTTGCAATGCCTCACGCTGTCAAGCACGTTATCTTTTTCATTTTAGGATGCTGAAAGCAGATTGAATGGCATGCCAATGAAGGAAAAAGCTCAAATGAATTCAGATGAATTTTTGGCGGCGATGGAAAGCATTGCACCTTTGGCTAAAGATGCTTTGGTGAAACGTTTGACATACGAGTGCATGTTCACAATGGGATACACAGTAGCGCCGACGAAGAAGTTAGCAGGTAGTTTTGTTCTGTCGATTTTTAGTCAGTTGTCTACCGACGCGGCTTGAATTCAGAACCGTCGCCAGAAAGTCGTCCACAAGGGGCTTTACGTTTGTGCGAGTTACCGGATCTAGTTATTACAAATGCCAAGATGTAGATACCAGCATGTGCATTTGTATAATCAGATGCTGTTTAACGAACGTTGTACCGCTTGAAACACGACTGCACGAACCAGTCTTGTGCATGTGGAGGTCCTGAAGTGTTTTCTTTTCGCAAATCGACAGTTTCAGGAACACATCCAATGTGTGATCAATCGATCATTTGTGGCGGTTTGCAGCCTTTGATGCAACACCCGTTTTCTTTCGTTCTTGGCTGAAAACATTCGTACACAATTTACTGATTCTTTGCTGAGAAAGGATTTCTTTCCATAGACAGTGTACTTAGAATAATTGAAGAATAGTAAATTTTGTACCTTGCAATGGTAAACACCGTTGCTGTTTCCAAGACATATTTCACATGACCCGTTGACGAGAATTAATTTGATGGTGTGGTCGCCCAATGCACGGAGCTAAGAATTTGATTGACCACATCAAGTAACCCAATCAGACTTTCGTGATTCGAGGTGAAAACCAACATAGATACAATTAAAGCCGCGGCTTCGCAACAATAAATTTGTTTCATTTTTTCAGGCGTCACTGCTTACGTTGCATTGCTGCAAGTTTTTGCTCTGGTGAAAAGTCAAGTCGCACAGAAAGTTGAAGAAGCAAGAAACCAACGCGAAGAAGGTAGAACTTTCACAAAAATAAACCATTTCTTTTAGATGAACCCATAAAATACGTCGCGTTGAATTTCAGTTCATTGACTCTATTCTTTCTGCAGTCGCCACTAAGCTTCACACTTCTCCAACACTAGTCCCCGAGAAAGCTCCTCTCATCACAATGACACAGGTACACGCGGTAGCACACAAATCCAAACATTTCTTAAAAAAGCCTGCGATGTATTTTTATTTCAAATATTTTTTGCAAGATAAAACTTCTGGCGTCCAACATAGCAAGACAAAGACAAGCGGGAAACCGACCATCGCAACATTCGTTCGAGGAGGACTTCTGGCATTCAAGACCAAACACAAGAGACAGTCTGCTTTGACGCGATGGAGCATGGTCTCTTTCATTGTTTTATTCACAGATATTATCATGCGTATGCGATACGTTAGCATACGATTTTTGCAATAACGCCCAAGATCCCATTTCTGATCCTACTGATCAACAATATACATATTCTGATTCTTCAACAAGGAACTGCACAACAGGTTGTTGCTGCCTTTGGCGCATAATGTCCCAGATTGCTGGGAAAACAGAATTGAAACAAACGCGTGAAAAGCGATGCGGGTCCAACTTGGAATAATAACCGTACTGTACACGTTAATGTTGTTCTTGTTCAACATGATAAGAACGGCAGTGCGCAATGGTTTTTCACGATTTCTTCTAGCCTTTGTAAGACCGCAGTTAACAGCATGGTTAACAATCGCGAGTGTTGCGCTACAGGCAGGCACGTTGATCCGTGTTCACAGATTATTTCCTGTTGCCGCCATTTCTTACTCGCGAATACAGTTAGCAGATCAGTACGGCTGTTGTTGTTGTATTCTCCGAATGTCCATCTGCATTGGCTGTTGGTATTGTTGCTGCAACAAACACACGCTTTAGAGCAGGATTCCCAACCTGGGGTACATTTATTGTACAGCTGCAACAAATCAACTTTGAGACATAAAAATTGAGTCTACCTAAAGTTCTATTAAAAATTCAGTGGATTTTCGTTATTTTACTCAGCCTTTATATCATTAGAAACTTTAGGGGTACAAGCTCGCCTGCCGAAGGGGTACATGGTCAGAGAAAGGTTGGGAACCCCTGCTTTAGAGTCAGGTGAAACACCTGGTTTAATCACTTTCGAGGTTCTGCATATCCACAAGGCAGCAAGGTTGTACACAGCCAGGAGTTTAGTGGCGAATGTTTGGCCTTTATACTATAGTACCGTTTATGCTGGTACACGGTGAACAATACCTTGGATCTTGAGCGGTATCTCTTTTTAATCAGAGCGCAAGGTTTCCGTATAATAGTGGCATTTGAATTGGTAATTAACGGTAACATGTGAGCATTAGCGCAGCCAAGAATTTTGTTCTGGGGGAGTCAGTCAATGACGCCGTCGGCAATAGCACAGTGGTTAAAAGTGTCCGCCTCCCAATTGGAAGGTTGGGATTTCGATTCAACAGTCACTGAGTGAATTGCCGTAGCGCTCCTTGGGCAAAGAGCGTTCACCTCAACCGCCCCGGCAAGAAGCACAATTCAGGCTTCGGCATGCCACCAATTGCCGTCACCAAAAATTCAAAAAAATGTCTTGAGTTCGACTGTTACTTCCGTTAATTGATACAAAGCACCAGCAAAAATCTTAGCAGGTTTGTTTCGATGGGGGTGTTGACATGGCCTCTTCGGCCTCATTCTGGCTGCGCTACTGCATGTGAGATAAAAATGCAGCAACTACTTCCCAACAATCACGCAATTAATGGCTTTCGCGGTCGTAGACTTTGCTTCCTAATATAGCTATCGTTCAGCGTATGTTAATTTGAGTACAAGAAAATGGACAATAGAAAACAGGATAAAACCGCCTGCCGTGGTTGACCTCACATGCTTTTGGAAGTGAGAAGCCTCTTGCAAGGCATAACTTTCATTTTAACATGATCAAACCTTACATGAGAATCTATTTGACTTGCTAGCACAATGCCTTAAGTTCGCAGCGAACCTTTCTGACAGTACTGTTTTTACAATTGACATACTCACCCTCTGACAACTTATTTTGAAATAACTCATTGTCACACTTCATGCTAATATTCAACCAAATTATCTTCACCACGTATCTTAGCACAACCTATCTACATAAAACTAATCGTGATCGGGCCAATTCCTACGTAGATATGCTCCGCAGCTTAATCAAACACAACTCATGTAGTCGCCAAGCCATCCACATACTTTGTTACTGCACGTCACTAGATAATAACCTAAATCCGAATTTACGTTTGAAAAACACCAGTCCTTTGTCCCACGTCATGTACAAAAATATCTACTCAACGACGCGTCTTGAACGTCGTGCGCAATACAAAATGCAGAAATTTTCGTTCCGGTGTTAAAGGAAAGTTTCTGATTCGCTTGGCTGAGTGACACGTTGAAATTTAATAACACGTTGTATTGCTTGGGGTTTTTTTCAGAAACATACTATCAGGTCTCGATAATGAGAACAAATAACAACGTTAACATATCGGTTTACACTTTAATTTACATATGACTGAAAATAATGCCAAATGTCAAAACGCATGTTTTGACAGACTACTTCTGTTACGCTGTCATCCAATTGTAACACAGTAAAACTAAAAGGTAATTCGCCGATTCTTTTTGGAGTCCACTATATTCCCAGCAAACTGTACAAAGAAGCTCACCGCATACCTTATAACTTCATAAGAAGTTTAACGAAACCATGTTGACTTTTGTAGAGAGTAGCTGGAAACAAGCATTATGCAGTAAACAGTTTTACGATACCAAACATAAATGAAAACATCGCTCAACCTGCTGTCTCATCATGACTGTTTGCTGTCCCATCATTTGCTGTTGCTGCTGGTTCATTGCACTTGCGTTTTGCTGCATGGTGTTGCCGCCGGTCATCGCGTGGACTCGCCCGCCGGTCATCTGCGTTTGCTGCGACCCCATCCTGCAGTAAAATAATTTATAATTTCAAAAGCATTTCATTTGCGTTTTCCGTAAATAAAGGAAGAGGTTTTGTGAGAAGTCCAAAAACCTTGTTGCGTAAACGCCAGTTTACGTGACCTGTTTAGTTGAAATTGTGAAATGTCTGTCACGTGAGCGACAAATTGAATGCTAGTGTAGGGTGTGAAACGGTGGTAACAGCAAGAACAAGACTTGGATGGATGAAATTCAGAGAGTGTATGGGAAAAAAGTTCTCACTGAAATTAAAGGGTCTGTCGGACAGTTTCCTTTAACAAATCTACAATTAAGTAAAAATGAAAATAAGCAGCACACTTGTGCATTTAATCAAACAAAACGAACAGCAATGAAATTTGAAGGACTTGAAACAAAACATAAGGATAAATCGAACAGTTTTTGAGTAATTCTATTGAACCAGACAGTAGGTGTAGAAGCAGGCAAATTTTTGGGGGGTTTCAAAAGATTTTTGCCGAATTTTCTCAAACCTGCCAGAACAATTTTTGGGCCACTTTTGTGCGAATATTTTCTCATTACGACCGTGTTTGGAATGACCTCCAAAAAAAGGTCATGTGATTTTGGGACCCATTTTTTTCAAGTCAAAACACGTTGGACGCCATTTGCCTGCATTTTCAGGGAGTTTGCACAGATTCAGAGATTTTGCGAAGGTTTTCACAGATTTTCGCGGATGTTGATCACATGTTCAGGAATTTTCCCCGGGTTTTCACCAAATCAAAACTTTTGGGGGCGCGCTTGCACTCCCTGCACCCAGGCCCGTCGCCAGGATTTTGCAGTAGGGGGGGACCAAAAACCACAAGGGGGGTCCACATTTTTAAAATACAATATTGGATGTATGCAGCAATCGGGGAGCCAAACATGAAATGGGGTGGCGCTGAAATCAAATGGGGGGGGCCGGGCACCATGGGCCACCCCGCTGGCGACGACCCTGCCTGCACCCCGCCTGAATTACATGTAACATCACGGAAAGCGATGGTCTTCTTGCAGCCACTTCATTGCTCGACTACGGTAACTATCTCGCTGTATGTTGTGTTTGGATGCATCATCATTATTACAGGTATATCTAACTGACTTGAGAACCTTACTTTTCCGAACCATACGGTTCTGATAAAAAAAGAAAAAGCACTGCGAAGGAGAAAAAAGCTTTCAACAGTTACGTCATAACCACTCGATTATGGCATGAGGTTCCATTTGAATAAGAGTTGATGATGCCTACCCAGTAGACGAAATATACACTTTGAGTGTGATAAGATTGTGTTGTTTGGCTCTTGGCTGTGAAAGGTTTCTTTTCGACAGTGTTACATTTTAACCAACCCATCGCAGGCGCAGACATTTCATTGGGGGTCATTGGGAAAGTCAATCATGTAACTTGTGGATCAGAAACTTCCCTGACGAAATTTTGCATGCACGTGGGGGCCAAGCATGATTTTAGCAGAAGGCACTCTTAGAACCCCCGATCTCCGGTCACATTCCTTGGGAAAACTGCCTGTCAGTGCCAACTAGCATTTTCCACTTTACCGTTAAACAAAACCTAAAATGAGAATATGGTGCAAGTGACCGTCCAACATGTAGTCCCGTGAAGTTAACCCACCTCATTGATGTGGATCAATTGCTACAAAAATAAATTTAATGAAGGAGTAATCTTTTTCACACGCTTCAACATTCAACCTCTATAATTTACTGCATGGGCAACTACGTTTCATGCACTTACCTCCCCATGGGCAGGTTTCTTAGAGACATTTGGTTGAACTGATTGGGTTGAGGTTGACTTTGCTGGCCCTGCATGGCCATCATCCCCATGGACTGCTGCACTGGCTGCTGGTTACTGTACGTGCGACCAGTTTGGTTCCCGGACAACGACATGCTGTTCATGCCGTAACTTTGGTTTTGCTGCTGATGACTCAGGTACTGCTGGCCCTGCTGACCAACGTTTACGTTGGACTGTTGGTAGTTTATGTGATTTGCTTGTGCATATGGTTGATGCCTATACATTCCGGTATATCCTGCACACAAAAAATAAATTTATGCCGACATTTCACGCTTCAGCCCGTTTGGTTCATACCACAAAAAAGCTTCCGGAGTCAAACAAACATTAAAAAAGAACGATTTTCTTCGCGGACGTACGGACACAAGCCATGATGTGCGGTTTCAATGTAACAGGTCCTCGTGGACAACTTTTGACTGACCGCAAGGTGCAGATATTGTTTCTACATTAGCACCAACAAACAAGGGTGACTCTTTTCAAAAAAAAAAAAAACGCTGCACCACATCAGCTACCCACTGAATTCAAACGCATGACGCACCTGCCATGCTGTGCTGTTGATTCTGTTGGGGAGTGATGGTGGTGCTTGGCTGGCTGTTAATGTACTGACCACCAACAACTCGGTGCTGTTGGATGCCGCCGTGGCGCTGCAAAAAAAGTGCCGAGTAATCTGCAGTAAGCGCATCAGCTGATCGCTGTTTGGATAGCGCTTGTTTTCGGCGAAAAGCAGTCTCAAACACCCGAAGCATCGACTCTTTCGCGAACACACGCCAGTCTCTGAGAAACTATCCTTGAGCGGAAAACATGAGACGCCAGTCGAGGTGCGTCGCTGCTATCAGGTCACTTCCGCAACAACAAATCACGTGAAAACACTTGAGCCAGCTTTCAACATACCACAAATCCTCCCAATCTCTGCCTCACTTCTGGGTTGGACATCGCATACGCCGCCGTTCTCTCGGTGATGGGCTGGCGAGGAAGAACGCCTTGACGAGACTGCACTTTTTTCAGAATATGCTGTTTTATGTTGATCGCATGTGGCACTTTACCTGCAAATTGTATTGCATGTCATGAAACTTAAAAAAGGGTATTTTCTTCGTGGCAGTGTTTATGAATGCTGCCAATCAATCATCCCTGTATTGACAATGTAATGTTCACAGCTACAGAGTAATGCGTTTGTTGCAGACGGGGCATAGTACAAGAACGTATGCAACAGCTGGAACACGGTGGCTTGTTGGCTACCACAGTATCAGCGAAAGGCCTTGGGATTGGATTCCCATATTGGGCACAGAAAAAAGCGACAAGAAATACAGCTCGTAGAGGCAAAGTACACACAAAAAATAAAAATATAACAACCAACCTCTACAAACCACGTCTAAATCCTTATAACTAACAAACAGAATTTAAAAACTCAGCAAATTGTAGAAACGATGATCATGGTTCCATCTTTAAAAACCGAAGTCTGCATGTTAAGTTTCAACGTTGCACAAAGGTACTTGTGGAAGTGTATAATGCTGGTTATTAGTCCGGTCCGGTCAGAACACGACCGCAACACAAAATGCATGCAGGTAGCATTGGGGTTAAACGTAACCGCGTCAAAGCAATCATCACTTCACCGAGGTCACCACAGTTCATGAAGCATAAGATCAACACTTGAAAGTAACCGAGTACCTGGTGGTTGCTGAAACGCAGCATTTGATTGTGACTGGTAAGGAGCTCCTGCCAGCGGATTATGGCTGGCCGCTTGGGCATTCTGGTATGCAGTATATTGGTTCTGGTTGGCCTGCATGTATCCCTGGTTCTGGTTGGCTGGCATGTACACTGGCTGGTTCATAGACATTTGTTTTTGGATGCCTCCCCCGACCGGCATGGAGGGGCCAGCGAGACTGGCGTGCGCGGCGCGATGACCAGTCAAGGATTGCTCCAAAACCTGAAGCGATTTCTTTAGTAAAACAAACATTCCGAAGATGAAGAAGGCGAGCGACCACCGTGACATGAAACCATGCGAGCGATCGAGCGTCAACTGCAGCACGAAAAAAATGACACTATCGCAGCAAAGAATGAAGTTTTAAAAAAATCTAATCAAAGCGCAGTCCAAAAATCACACAATTTTGAAAGACAGTTCACTCAGAAATTTTCTGTTGGCAATGAAAGTTCAGCGCAGTTGCGTTTAGCAAGAAAGGCTTTTTCAAGAATAGAGCTTAACGCCAACTTGATTCATAGCTTATTTGAGGAACCTAACCGTTGAGTGGACCAAGTCAATTTGGAGCGAAATTGAGTTAAAATTATGATAGGAAACAAGAGCATCAACTTGTTTTTCTGACAAAAGTGCAGAGCTGAACAAATAAACATGTTAAACAAACATGTTTTGGTCCATTTTTTTCTTTAATATCAAACAATACAATATCAAACAAACAGAACTGCGTTCAGATGGGCCAGTTTACGAAAAGTCGATATGACAAAATCACTGCATGATTCAATGCACCAAGTACATATGGATACTGGTTATTAACACTTTAAAGAAGTTGAATACATCTCATGCAAGATTTATTTTGCACCATGTGGCCCAGTAGCTTTTCTGCTTCAATTATCATTACTACCAGAATGAGAGATATTATGGAACCTTTTATCAAATGATATAAATTCGTTCTGTCGAATGCAGAGATGGTGTTTGCATAATCCACTCGTGCACATCACATAGTATCGGCACACGTCGTTGCAACCGCATCAGCAACATGTAGGCGCTCAACTCGTCGCGTCAGTGCTTGAATTTAAGAGATGAATGAGGAAAACGGCGTTATCAACAAAGGAGTGCCAGGAATGACCCGGCCCGTAAATAGGTGGGATTAACCCATCTGGAAAAATGTGTTGGACCTAGTTTAAAAAATTCGGGCCCCTATCAGAAAACTCTTCTCCCTCCCCGGTGTCCCAAGCTGGTTACGGGCCTGGGCATTCCACGCCACGATTCGTAAAAATAAATTCTCATTGAACAAGTCCAAGGAGAAAATTTTACGGAAACAGTTGTTGAGGCAGGTCTCACAAAAGTATCAAGCAGGGTTTGAAAGTTGATGAGCCAAAGAATCAGCGACTGAAGTCGGCAATGCAGTTGGTGATTTGTGACAAGCGCCCACATTTTCGGAACCAGTCTGCACCAACACGCATGGTTCAACTCACTTTAGGTGTTTTAGACTTGTTCCGCTTTTTGGTTGTTTTCGGGCGCTTCTCTTCGCTCTTCGAGACTGAAGATACGCCCTGATTTCCATACTGCTTTGTTGTTGAAGGTTTAATGTCAGGCTTCTTCTGAGGGGGAGGAGCTGGCTCTTCCTCCTCCTCCGGAGGAAGTTGAGGCGGAGCTAAGAAATCGCGGCGATACCTGCAGCACACGAAGTTCTTCACAAGCAGCAGCTTTCACTTTTTCACAAAGTTATTTGAGTCAAACAATTTATCGGAAATCAAGCGCAAGCCAAGCACTGCGCACAATCTCGTTGCTTTCATTCTCCACAGTGGACTTCTTGCAAAGAGACAGCGCCGAGAAAACCTACTTTTTGTCGCCATGCTGGTGATGGAGCATCAGCGCTTGTTGCTGTTCATAACGGAGAGCTTTGCGTTCAGTCTTCCTGGCGCCAAACCAGGCAAAACAAAGCGGCGCTGGTTGCTTGAGACCCTCGATAATTTCCCAAGCGTTCAGTTTTTGCTTGGACGTCACCTGCAGAAAATGTCATGGAACGTTTACGCGTAACAAAAAAAGCTTGCTTTCACTAAGAACAAACAGAACAATGAAAGCTTGTTTGTTCAACGATGTTGACACTTCATCAAAAAATCAACACAAGCAAATGACAAATGTTATTCCTTCACAGCATCCAACCTGCAAACCCTGCGCACTGTCGACGGCCATCTTGCTGCCTTTCGCATCAGCGTGCGGTCCCGATGGTTCGCAGCAAACAACGTAGACCTCGGCGCGAGGCACAGGCATCAACTGGCGCAATCTCTTTGTGCTTTCAGTTTGTCGTTCGCTTAGAACTTTCTGTGACATCACACGGAAAGCTTTATCAGATAACACGCAGTTGTTGCCGAAAGATGACAACCTGTCAGCGCAACACGCGTCGTGGGAAGCTAGGACGAGTAGCGATGGGCATCTGCTCGGGTTTTTCTTCACCTCCCCACCATAATTTTGACAAACTCGAGTTTTTCGTAGGTGGTGCGTTTTCAGTGGTTAGATGTTTGCTTGTGTTCAGAGCACATTGCGTGCAACAGCAAAAGATTCTGTGCTTTTCACTTCCTTGATAAGGTCTTAAAATGCCAGTGAGCCCCGCTAGATGTCTATGCGCTATACAGAAATAGCATCTAGCAACACTCCCTGTGGGAAATGGATATGTGACGTATGAATTACGTCGTGCTGAACAATAACGTAAACTTTTCCTGAGCAGGGTTGCGGAGTCAGAGGTAACATGTCCGACTTCGACCTTTCCAAAATATCCGACTCCGACTCTTTAGAAGTTTGCCTGTCAACAATTTTGTAGCAGCTAGACATCAATGGAAATCGTGGTACACAGCAATTCTGTTTCAATAAAAGTTTCAAAAGAAATTGTACCATTTCAACAGGAATTCCCAATTTAGGAGTGTGATGTAAAAAATGATTCAGTTGGACTTCCGGAGTCGGACAATAAAATCCGACTCTAACTTCTGTGTTCTCAGAAATCCTACTCCGACTCCACCCAAACACCCCCGACTCTTTGCGACTCCGAAACCCTGTACATGAGTCTCTCATTTCCTGTTACGCGTTCCTATAAAGATTTAATCGAAACGACTGCGTTCTGTCATTCTCCAGAAATCAGGTGGAATGCAACTGCGTAAGCTTTGAATATTTCATAAAAATACAAAACGACTTGAACCGGTCTCCTGGGCGTCTAAATCGAAATAGAAAAAAAATAACGAAACTGTGACGTCGTTTACCAAATGCTCTGATGAGTTTCAATCCATCTACGCACAGACAGCAAACGCTGGATCTTCCAGAAACTCACATTCATCTTTTTCACAATGTTGGTGTATTCCCTTTTGTTGCATTCAGCTCTGCTGGGAGCGTCGCCTCCAAGAGTATGATGCAGAAGTACAGCGATCATGTCAAAAACGATGTCGTATAGTTCCGCATTCACCTTCGGAGTGAAAGACAACTTCTAAAAAGCACGCTGAATAAAGGTAAACCAGCACAAACATCGCTCGAAACAACATTCCAGCAACTGGAAAAACAAACGGATCCGCGATCAAAAAAATCCAGTCGGGAACATACTTGGGCATCAACCATCCCTGAACTGATCAGTTGCGTCAACAACACAGCTACGTCACTTGTCCATGTTGTATTGCTCTCCACTGTGTCAAACATCCCCCCCACCTGTAAAAGTAACTTTGCATTGAGCTGAAGACGCGATTAACTAGAATGTTTAAACACGCCAGCCAAATACTTTTCCTGGCGCACTCCTCCACAGTCAAGGCGTTTCGTCAGTTAGTGAGATGCTTGATACTCTTCAATGTCTTTCGCTGATAAATAAATTATGTCGACCGGCAACTTCGTCAGGGGCCAAAAAATGATTTAGTAAATAGGATTTGTTTGTTTGTTTCCTTATGTCATGCAGCACTGCACGTAGGTTCAATTTGGTGACGACTGCAACCCAAATGATCCCTGGTCCTTCGCAGACTCCCGCTCCCATTTTACGAATGAGTTTACTTCGACCTTATAACCAGTGTTCCCTCTCAGAAAATTTTACACGGCGCAAATGTTTGTTTTCGTGAGCATGCAATTGCCCAACCATGCAGACACACACAAATAGTGAAGCATTTTAAGTGGTAAAGGGCTGTGTGATATATATATATATACGATATAAATATTGAGATGTGGCAAGTGCGCGATATTGAGAGTTCACTGCGCAATTGGTCGGGTGGCACTGCACAATTGCGCACCATAGAAGGAATATTGCTTATCACAGCTGCATAGAACGGTACCAAGTGTCAAATTTAATGTCAACGCCATCTGTGTATGTGTTCCTTGTTAGCGCCATATGTGCATGTGCTGTACTTCATTATGCGTGGGTAGTAAGTCAACCCTTTAACGCCCGCGCCGGCCACGATAGTGGCGATAGTGGCCGGCACTCTTTTGGCCATAAATCGCCAGCCGCTATAGCTCGAGAGCTGTTCAATCCATCTACGGATTCGGCAAGTCTTCTAGTTTCGATTTAAAAAAATTATTTGATTTGGGTTTGGAGTTTTCTCTTGGTGACCTCACAAAGAGGGCATGTTTTTGAATTTTTTACCAACTTTACCTGGCTCTGGGCGCCAATCCAATGAGCCCTTTTTTGTTTCAAACTTTTTTTGGAAACTAGACGAACATCCGCGTCTTTAGAGCCCTTGACTGACATTCCAGCTAGCATATCTGGAACCAGAATCATGGCCCAAAGACCCCATTTTGCACAAAAATCCAAAAATTGCAGAAAAAGCATGAGCTTTCCACTAACGGCTAGTTCAACCAGCGATAATTCGCCAGCAGCTTATGCTAGAGAGCTATTCAAACCCTTGAAAGACTCGTGTTACGGCCAAAAGAGTACCGGCCACTACAGTGGCCGGCGCGGCAGAGTAACAGTTAGCAAGGTGCATTTAAACAGTTTTCATACCGGGAAAAATACAGAGCAAATAAACCATATGCAACGTTAACGAAACATGAGAGACATGAACATTCTTGCGGTTTCGCAGTATCGCAGACATGATTCAAGCCCAAACAAAACTGGGAAATATTTTGAATCTGCAGATCGGATCAAGAGAGGACATGTTCAGAACTCACCAGGCTCAAGCGCAACTGCAACGCTTCGTGGACATCCTGCAGCGTGGTCATGTAAGACACATCCTTCCCAGAGTCGCGCTGGTTGCGCACACTCGTCCATTCCGTGTGGAGCATTATGATCTGCGATTGCAGGGATTCCAGCAGCGAGTCGCGCTGCTCGTCCTGACCCTGGCAAAGTGGAAAACAAGCGGTGCAACAAACTTCGTCGCAGCAAAACTTGTAAAACTTTTTCTCGAGCAGCCATAAAGCAAGCAGACCTTCAAACAAGTCAAGATCAACGTCAGGAAAGGTTGGTGGTTGAGGAGCGAGGAGCAGCCCTGCCTCTGCTCGGAGCGATCCCCGCGCGCCACACTTCCGCTTCGAGTCGCTGTAGACAAATGAAGCGGGGCGTCGAGAATTGTACTAGCTTCTTGAAGAACACGACCTTGCACCTGCGAAAAGCAACACGTTCGCCGTCTGACTGATAAACGCAGTTGACAAAATAAGAACGATGGCCCGCTTTATCTTTAATTTTTATTTTAATTTATTTGTTTATAGCAGACACGAAGTCCATAGTATGAACACACACACTCTGCAGAACGCAGGTTGATAAAACAGACAATACAGAA
>JGI24158J21664_10002641_pt1 | contig 21969 bp, 16 predicted proteins | sample Ectturendosymbi3_FD_21664 | JGI IMG/M metagenome (IMG submission 21664)
GATCTTGAGGCCCTAGGCTTAAGCGTATATAGCCTATAGGGTATATTCGGCCCTGCATCCACATCCGGATTCACCATCATTTGTCATGTTTTTTTTCTGAGTGTTGTCTAGTGGGCTCCTCACAGTGGCCTGTGGGCTTCTTTCAGCTAAGTTTTCCCACTGACTCAAACTTCTACTTACGCAAAGGGTTTGTTTTCTGCACAAACATGCTAATGAACAGTTAATGTGAACTTTATTTTTTTCAGGATTTTAACCGTTACAGATTGGTAACTTCGTTTATTGCATTCATTCATATCTTTTGTTGTCTCAAATTACACTTTCCTGAAACCACGAAAATGAGTTTTGTTTTCTTTCTGAGAATATTTCAAAACAAATGCAATCGCGATTCTAATCGTGATCACTTTTAACGTAATCGTAATCGCACTAGTCGAATACAACGTCATTTTGCTGATTACTATCGCAATCGAGCACGCGGCAAGTAATCGTAATCGCATTCGATTACATTTGTAATAGAATGGCCACATGCCTGTCTGCAATTGAAAAAAAGGAAATTTATTTGGTCTGTAACGTTCTGCAAACAATATTTCTTTTGCTTGGTCAGAAAAAATAATCTCACATATCAAACTTGTTTGTTTTTATTTGAAAAATTTCTTGATAAGAAGTGACAACGAATCATTGAAATCAACGTTTTTTCATTTCAAGACTTGTTTTCTCGTTTTCATTGAACAATTCTTCAAAACCCAAACAAGTATTTCGTAGATGCACTCCTTATTAACAAAAGATATTTTAGACATATGTATCCTTCATGTCATCAAACATAATAATCTGGAAATACAGCAACATACATGGATTGATTTTAAGTTTTTTCCAACAAAAACATATTTCTAACGCACTTGTCATACATTCCTATAATTTTAGGGCTTTGCGTAAATTGAGCAAGAATGATTTGTCCAATCAGACCGAATGAAACATTGATAGGAAACATTATTCCAAGACGGAGTGATAAAACGTATAAAGTTCAAATATAAAACAAACTACTTTTATGCTTTATTGCCTATAAATGTGATTGACAAAATAAAAATATTTCAAAAAAAAACAAATAAAAAGCATAAGCCCTAACCAAAGAACTTGAACTCAATCAAGAGTACTATTTAAAGTTCAAAAATAATATCACCATTGATCTTTTGTGAAAAAATAGACATAATATCGCGTGTTCAACTGAGAAAGAAGCAGTTGTTTCATTGAAAGGAAAGCACAAGCGATGAAAAGCTCATGTTCTTCAATTGCTTCTGCGTATTTGAACCACAAACCCGTGCGCATTATACTGTCGAAGTAACAAATTTGGGGTAGATATTAAATTCTCTAAGTGCACCCTTTTTCAAAATTCTTCAAGCTTTGCGTTTGCAGTGCAACACTCACAGCATGCGCATATGTGCCGTGTAACACTATAATATGCGCATAAACTAGAGACCTGTGCGGGTTTGTTACTTTGTGTCCGCTCCAGCTCCGCTCCCTCAAAATTCAAAACTGTCCCGCACCCGACGGAGTTTGAGAAATCTTGCCCGCATTCCGCAACGCGCACCCGCCACGCACTTCTTGCGTCTCAAACCTGCACATGTCACTGTGTGTCTGAAACGTACTAAAAACTCATGCAACTTGGTCAAAGGTTACTGGCACCTTATTCAGTGGTTCATTTTGAAGCCAAAAGAAGCTTTCGAAAGACAGTATATCGGTTTTGACAAATGAGTATATCGCTCAATGACAAAAGCTTTAAAATTTGCTCTTCTGCTCTTCACGACAAGCCTTGCCTTACTAAACGCTCGTTCATTAGCAGCGCTATTTGCCATTATGAATGACGTATCCTTGCAAGGTCACTAAGAACTGCAAACTCCAATTTGGTCTCCGCCACCAATGGAGAATGTTGCCATACCCTTGTACCACAAGCCCTCTGTAGTATTGAATTTCTTGCTCATGTCACTTTCACCTGCATTGGGTGAATGCTCAGTTACCCGCTCAAAGAATTTCTTATCCTGAGCCTGCACCAAGTTGAAACCGCACCCGCACCGCAAGTGAGGGTACCCGCAACTATGGCCTGTGAGAGATGGGTACTAAAGGTACGTTTTACAAGGTCTGGGTAGGTCCTGGGTCTCAGAAAAATGAAAGTTCACACACGAAGCTTTTCTGTAATCAAGACCAAAATTCATATTCCATTTCTTCCACTGGAGCGCTAGTGGCTATAACCAGTGTTCTCTCTAAGATCGGTCTTGACAAATGCGAAATTGCCGAAATGGTGATGAAATTTTGCCTGAAAAATTTGGCAAAGCCTTTAGGCACTTTCACACATTTTGTATTTCTGTATTCTTTCCTTGTGTTGCAATATTTTTTGACTCATATATCATACACACCAAATAAGGTTGAAACTAAGATACAGTGAAGTTTATGAATAGCGTGTCGTCTATCTAGATTTCATTCAGTAAATCTGTAATGAGCCGCTTGAAAAAGGCGGTGTCACATCTCACAGAAGCTCGGGGGCTTTAAAAGAACCAGCGACAAACTTTACTGCCACATCATGCATTGCACACCACATGGGTTGTCAAATAAAAAAAAAAAACAGGCTCTTGCCAAAGTTGTCCAAGACAAGACTGTGTGATTCGCAACCATCAGCAGAGAAATGTTTCTTATGTTCCTGGTTTCCCTTTTTGTGTATGAAAGCAATTACGTAAAACTTAATTGAAACTACTTCAATACGTATGCTACTTTGAAACACCGTCTGTTTCTTGTCCATATTCCTACAATTACTTTAAGTGGAATTAGAAAACAAAGAGCTGAACTCTCCATAAGAAATGGGGACGTCGTTGTAGCACATTGTCATCACAGGAATAAACGAATTTCATTAGCTATGAAAATAACCGAGTGATTAGCAATTGTGTTTGGAATTGCCGTATGTCTCTCACAGATGTTNAAATATTGTTCTGGGGTGAAGAAGATTTGCAGAGTAAATATGTCATTCATTTATTCATTCCTTTTCACACATGATTTTTCTCACGGGAGCGTCTCGGGGGCAGAACACCTAGAAGGATGCCGAATACCTCCCGGTTTTCAGCAGTTTCTGGTAGCTCTTTTGGCTCCTCACTAATACGGGACCAAGTCATGCAAGAGATGTAATCACACCATATGTAAGTGTGTCAATCTCTACACAGCATTTCTTTGGGTATAATGCGCATCAGTGATTCGTCCAACATATCCTGGTCCTTCGTCTTCACGTGGCCGAATCATCAAATCTGGCTTCTAGCTGTTGAGAAAGGTTGTAGCTCTGATTCATGGTTGCGGAGTCGAAGCCGGAGTCGAAGTCGTCAGGAGTCGGAGTTTTTTTGGTGGAGTCGGATTCCTAACAGCACTGGGAGCCAGAGTCGGAATTTGTTGTCCGACTCCGACTCCCGATATCCAGTTGGATCATTTCTTACGTCACACTCTTAAATTGGGAATTCCTGTTGAAATGGTACAATTTCTTTTGAAACTTTTGTTGAAACAGAGATTTCTTACTGTGTACCACGAATTCCATTGATTTTAACAACCAATTTTCGTTCCCATTACGTTAAAGAGTCGGCATCGGGAGTCGGAGTCAGATATGTTACATCCGACTCCGCAATTCTGCCTGATGTTGAGGTTTTACGAGTTTACCAGCTGTGCACTTTGAAACTCCGCAAACTTTTTGCAAATATATACTCACCGCCGTTTTTTCCTTAGAAAGAACTTTTCAGTCTTTGCTCAGAATTCGAGACTCTAGGTAAGGGACGAATCAAACACCGACTTAGGAACTGGTAGATCTGCGTTTTTGAAAGATCCCGTTATGTGACTACGGAACGACAGAGATCACCTAATACTGTGTTTACTTTGTCAATACGAACATCAATCTCTTTGTTCTACCTTCTGTCACGTTAATACCATCCGAGGTACGTGAACCTCCCGACCTGCTTAAGTTCATTCCTTGTTGCTAACGCATAGCATACAATAACCTGACATTCTGGAGAGGCATAATACCTACGATTTTCGGTATTAATTTTCATTCTAGCTTGATTGCATGAAGCTGAAAACAGATCAAGTGCTTGCTATAAGCATTGTTTAGATCAAGCGTCTCCAAACTACGGCCCGCGAAGGCATTTCATCCAATCCGAGAAGACATTTTTTCAGCAATGAAAAAAACATATTCTACAAAAACATGTCGATTTAGTAGAATGTAACCTCCTCCGAAACAATCACGTTACGTAAGATCTCCTACCCTCCAACCGTTGTGTAATGTTTCATGTGGCCCTCAGACAAAAATGTTTGGAAACCCCTTTTCAGATCAGTGCTTTTCAAACTATGGGTCACAATCCAGAATGGGGTCCCAAAATGTAATTTTGAGTCCGCAAAACAAATTGGCTTGACGAATCAAAAGAAAACTTTTCTGTAGACTTTACAAGAAAATCAAAAGTATACCTGCAGTGCATTTATTTCTGCTGCACTTTTATGGGAAAAATCGTGTTTTAAGCTGTAAGCTGTTAACTAGGATGTCTGCCTGAGCTATCAAATGACAATAATCAGCCAACAACAACAAATTATGCGTTGTTACATCATCATGGTGGTAAAATTCTGACCGATATTGACCTTGTGGCATTCATTACAAAATGAGGGGAACTGGAATTTTCAAAGCAGAGTTTATTTGAATTTTGGATAAAAAGCAAAACTTAGTAACCAGCCATTTCTGAACTAGTCATTCACAAATTCTTGTCCTTTTGTACAGCAAATTTGTTTGAAGCGGCATTCTCAAAATTGACAAGCATTAAGACCAAAAATCGATACGTTTGGAAAAATGTTGAGAACGTTCTTTGTCCAGCGTTTTCTACGAATGGGTGATCTGTGAAACTGTCATCAAATGCATCCATTCCATTAGCTGTGTTTGATAAATTTTATAAACTTTATTTTTTTATTTATTTTTTTTTTCAGTTTACTGTGTCCATTGCCAAGTTCTTTCATTGCTTTATGGTTATTTTCGAGGATTGTGTGCATTTGTATGATATGCAGACAAAATTCCCACTTGCGATTTCTAACGGGACGTTTATACGTATCATTAATTCTAGGCTATCCACTAACGGGGTCGCATAGAAAATTCTTTTTTGAAGTGGGGCGCAGAACAAAAACGTTTGTGAAGCCCTGGTCTATAAGTGACCTTCAACATTCTCCATTCGCACCGCGAGGTACCGTGGGACAGTCAGGCCGGGTGTGTCCAGGTGATGAATCATGAAGCGTAGGCCCGCGGGAAACTCCAGCTGATTGTTCATATTTGCTCTCGCTAGTAAANGATTCTATAGNTCCGAATGAATTTCTTGAATGTCGATTGGCGTTTTCAATTTCATTCTTGGGATGTTGTTGCGTTCAATGCTGATTTCTGATTACTGTTCTTATGCGGTCTTCATCTGACGATTGGACAGCAATTCAGTGCGCTGTTTGCTTTGTTGGGAGCAGGGACGTAACTAGGGAAGGCGCAAGGGGGAGCTTGGCCCCATGAAAAAATTTTTGCATCCCCTGTAAAACTGTGTTGAACATAGTTAAAAAAATTCGGCCCCACTCAGAAAACACTTCGCCCCACCTGGGGTCCCAAGCTGGTTGTGGGCCTGGTTAGGAGACATTCTAATTGACTGAAACACAAATTTTATGTAATGTCAAAGCTTTACGCTGTCTTCTAGCGCTACCGGATCAAGTTGTGAAAATTCTTATTTCACACTAACAAAACCTGCATACTATTCGTACTGTATGGTTAGTAAATATAGTTCTGAAGAACACCTAATCAAATGCAAGAAGAATGCAAGGAAAATCCAAGTCAAGAACACAATGTTCTCAAAAATAATGAGTTCAGGCTGTTTTCATGGGAAAAATTAAAGGGTTAAGAAATGTTGGTTGGGTCGATTGAGTTCCTGATAACCTTTTCGGGTCCTGAAAAAAGAGTACAAGACTTAGTGACTTGCTTTGTTGTTTAAAATGTTTTAGGAGCTATTCTGAAGCTTTAGAAACCTTGAATAGCCTGTTAGCGTAAGGGGTTGTGGAGATATGACCAAAATTAGACCAAGAAATTGGCTTAGTCACTTAGTGGCTATTTTGATTTTCTTCAAGAATAAAATTGTCTTGTCAATATTTTAGTTTGAAATAGGGTGGGATGTTGTAAAACATCCAAATAAATTTTGAAGTAGGCGTTTTGTTGCAACTGAGGGTTGTAGGCAGACGCCTTGACAAGTAATGCAAACAGTGTCTGCTGAGCAGTAATCTACATAGTTCTACATAATAAATCTACACTGTGTGACGCAACGAAGCGCAATTTCTGTGACTGTTAAAGCATTTTCTTTGTGGTGTACAAAACGGAAGAGCGTTTTGTTAACGTCTACTTTCATTGTATTGTCAACAATATGAATAGCATAACCAAAATGTCGACACTGCCCCCCATGGAAAAATTTCTGTGGACGACCATGATCAGAGCTAGGGAACCTATTTATTGTCACGGGTCACATTTATTGTGGAGTATTGCTAGCGGGCTGCAGAAGTAGTTGATTTTATATTAAAAATATTCCTTCGTTTTTTTTAGGAAAACAAGGAGAGAAAACTATGAGGAGTGAGAAATACATCTCTTGATCTGCTGTCTAAGTATCTGTATGCCAGAGAGTTTCGTTTTGACGCAAAGTTGCGTTCTACCTTCGGTATTGAAAATCGGCAGATTCCCCATCCCTGTTCTTGATCAGGCCAATGAAAACTAGTCTTTTCGTTGCAAGCGAATTGATGCGCTGCTTCAATCAATCATGAAACAAACAGCAAATATATCCGTTATGTTCCACGTTTTTATATATCACAAGTTTTATCAACATTTAAACAAAGCGATGCACTTCTAACATAGGATATAAATGCATATAAATGATTGCATGAGCCATGAACTCGAGCTGACCTTCGTTCTTTTTCTTTGTTGTTTGTTGTGATGCTGTCATAGATCAAAGATTTCGTATCGCATCGATAAAAACAAATTACAAACTTTTCAACCGGGATTGAGTTGTGGTTATTAATTTTGCAACAAGTAGATTTATGTCCCTTTGACAAGACATACATCATGTAGCAACTGCTTGATTGCGCTAAAGCGAAAATTCCGGATGCTTTCCCAAGACAATTCACGTGAAGGAGATTCCTTGGGCAATAAATGGAATGTGGTACACGAGGACATATGAGAAAAGTTTTTTTTCCCTTCATTAATCAAGTGCTGTTTCATTGTTAGCTGTTACAGGCAGTATTTTTACGGTTCAGATTTTTGTGTGTTTATCAGCAATTAATACAGGTTTGATTTGGATATCTATCGATTTGAAATGAAGATTCTTCTGTTTTCCTCTTTTCCCTCAAACAAAAAGCTGTGAAACAAGTACTGGAGAGCGAAAACACTTGCATTGCTAGATCGGAAGACGAAACACTGTCTGCAGTCGCACAGAATTTCACAGTGATTTGTGAGAAAGTTGTTTCAAAAAAGAAATTGAAAATAATTTGATGGACGTGCAGTTGAAAGCTCTAAATTTCTGTAAGTTTGCGAGGAATCAGCAAACCGCGCACTGCTTTCATAGTTTGTGATGATTCAAACTTGCACATACCTGTATTCAAATAACTGCTCTCCACATGTAAGACAAGCAAGGAATCGATTGGAAATTTTTAATAGGAAATCTTTTTCACGTTACACGACGTATCACTTAAAACTATTAATCTTATTCAAATAGGTTCAAGGACTGACGATGCGTAGCGTTACGTGAAATCAATTTTCTAAATTCGCAGATAGATTTATTGCTTATCTCACGTGTGGAGAGCATCTATCTGATTGGTGAGATCCCATGCCCGTTCAAATAACTGTGCAGCAACGCAACAATATCAAAAATCATGCCGCGAAGCGGAATTAGGGTGGAATGTTTCTTAAAAGGAACCGCCTTGTCAAATCAACATGAGAAACTTAACAACATTTTTTATTGAGGTTGTAGGATTCCAGAAAAATTAACCATGTTTTCCAGATTGAAAAACCTCTGAGCAGCGTGCTGCACATTCATGACAAACTGACAAGGAAGTTTACACTCGGCCCTAGCTGCTCATCTTAAATACTTCCGTTTGATCCTCAGTGCTTGCAAATGTCACTGACCTTGTGCGAATAAAAGGTACGAAAAATCGACGTCACAATGTCTTTCCTCAACAATACATTGTTACGTCACAAGTAAAGCCGCACCAATATCAAATTTTGATTGTTTACCACAAAATTGGTCTCCAAACTATGACCCACAGGCCAAATTCTGCCCGGAAAGCCATTTCGTCTGGCCAGCAGAAACAAACATTACGTCAGTAATGAAAAAATAACATATTCACGTAAAAATTTGTTAATTTGATAGAATGTAACATATCCCGAAACAATCACATGACGTAAGTTGTCCGGCCTGTGAACTATTGCGTATTACCATATGTGGTCCTCGGACACAGAAGTAAAGGCCCTGGTTTAAAGCCATCAAAAATCACATTTGTCGCAGAACGAGCTTCTCCAAAATAGCTTCTTCGGGCAAACTGCAAGCCCAAGTCCCATCTTGGCCATGTAGAAATTGAAATCAAACGCCAGGTGAAATGAATCCACGATAGAGCCCAGCGCGGGCGCATGTTGGGTGCGACGTAGCGGCATTTCACTTTATGACGCGTGCGTCACGGCAGGCGTCACAACGTGATCTCGCGTAAAAATACACACTTAAAAATACCACCAGAAAAGTTAATCTGTTATTCGAATTGATCACGCAGACAGTTCGCGGCTGGCCTGACGTACTTGCGATGCATTTTTTCTGGTTGAAAGAGATTTGCGTGACTCGGAGAATAAAGAGATAAGCGGAAGAGCAGTTTGCGTCAAACCATGGCGTTAAACACAACTGCATGCTTCGATAAACTCGTTTCACATTGAAATCCAACCTAGTTCGATTGGGTTAGTTTTTTGCTGTTAAAGATTTAATAATACTTCGATATTTTCGGTAAACTACAGTTTATTTCCAGGTTCAAACATGAATAGCTTGAGTGCTGTGCGTGCTGCACAAGTGGTGATGAATGAGATCTCAGACGAAGCGGACGAGCTCATAAATGACGCAAAGACATTCGGCTGTACTGCTTGTGGGGTTTCACTGTGCATGATACCATGCTTCAATGAATATCGCACCTTGAAACATGTGTGATTTCCCTTTTATCTGTCGTGCCACAAAACGTTTTTGTTGCGTACCACAATCCATTGTTTATTTGCTGAATTACAACTCAATGCATTGTGCGCCCGCGTTTCACGCAAACAAAGCGATAGATGTTGACGTTTACTGTCAACAACATGCAATAAAAACTGTTGTACTGATTGCAGTGCCTGATTTTCATCACAGTCATTTGCCAATGTTTTAGCTAAACGTTTTTCAAACAGGATGTGCCGACTAGGGAGCTGTGTTTGCCGCGATGCAATACGTCACAGTGACGGCGCAGAAGCAACAAAATGACACTAATGCAGATGTTATGAAACAAGCTTTCTTGTCATGTCTCAGTTTTGTACGTAACTCCTCTGTTTCGTCAGTTATGGTCAAAAGAAATCGAAAGCCATAAAGCAGTTTAAAGCCAGATTCGCTACGTAACTATTTCGGGGCAGACGCAACCTGTTTCGCTTCGCCGCTTCGCAGGCATTGACACGAGACGCGACGACAAACCGCGGCAAACAACCTGAGAGACTACCTCATCGCGAAAGCAAATCTTTGGCATCTGCGTTATGTTCCCCAGCGCTCCAAAAACCTTCTCATTAACAGTTTCAATTTTGACCTTGGCACGGTTCAGTGTGGAAAAAACACGAGCGACAAAGGTAGATGAAACATTTTTGCCAACATCAAGTACATTACATGATCCAAACAATTTGGTTCTGACAGATGTGTTGGAGTAAGTTTTATCGCGTAAAGAATGGTTATTTTTTGCAGGATAATGGCTACAACGAAACTTTTTCTCATCTCCAATGGCATTCGTTTTCCCAGCAAATTTCTCAGTTAAAAATAACGTCTCACAGACAGTAGTTGAAAAAAGTTGAAAATTTTCGTGAAGTTTGTTGCAGTAATTTTTCAGTGGTGATCGAAACTGGGAAAGTCTGGGAATGAATTGAACCCCCTCCAATCCCCCTCCATTTGCATTTATCATTAACGCGGGATTGCCGGGATTGCCTTTTATCCTTTTCGAATCTACCGCTGCGGCATTCCTCGTGTGCAGTGAACTGAAAAAGGCAAATCTAAATTAGTGATTGTCACTACTAAAAAAGAACGAAGGTGTGGTTCATACAAATATGAATTCTCGCACGTTGAATTTGTCAGTGAATTGCCGAGGCGTAGTCGAGAGTTTAATCAAGCAGCACGCTCAAGAATTGATGTGCTACACGCTTCGGTCTGCGTTTGCTTTGATGTAGAAGTGACGAACTTTTGCAGATATTAAACGATGCATTTAGCTTAGTTGGATCTCTGAAGCATGTTTAGATCGGCTCTTAATTTGCCATTAAAGAAAGGATTCTTTGTCATTTTCTGTGAAGTGAAACGGCATTTCCTTTTGTAAACAGGTATTTTGATGAAGTGTCCTCGAGAGACTTTTAATGCTGGAAATTTCGAACGTAATCGATTCAAATGTGAAATCGATGTTGTTGATATTAAGTTCAAATTTTGCTCACTGAAAAAGTTTTTCGACAGCACAGTTTCGATAAATTGTTTGATAATTCTGTTGTGTAATTGTAAACAAGCAAGCTTGTCTACCACTTGGAAATTAACCTAAAAACATGAATTTTGCTTAATAAACAGATTCTTGAACCGTCAACTGACTTTTATAAAATGAAGCAACCGAGAAACAACTGTTGTACTGTGATAGTTTTGTCTTGCATAGCCGTTATACATTTCTTAAAAGTAAATGCAATTGGACCGTTATCGCCGCAAATGAACTGGGACGACCTTCTTACGTTTCCTTCCAAAGAAGACAAAGCTTTCTTGAGGGATATACGAATAAAAGCACATTACTTGATGGCGGCTACAAGAGGTCATAAACGGGTACGTTTGACTTTTTTTGCAAATAATCAAACATTTGAAGCATGTGACTCCTGATGCACATTTATCTAATTCAATTTTGTATTCGTGCTTCATAAAATAATTTGGCATTTAACTCTTGTAAAGGTGCATATATACACACATAGGTATGTTTAATTACCATTCTTCGTTTAAATTTAGATATACTGTATGAATATATAAAAATACATGATGAAAATACTGTTTTTCTTACACTTAGGTTTACCAGGCGACAAGNTGTATATAAAAGTTTGTGCCTTTGTTCTGATACTTTGTTGAGAATAGAGGGTATCTCCTTGTAATTCTGTGAACCACTTTCTTTCCGTATAGAGCATTTGATTGCAATTGCTTTAATCTTTATGGATCATTTGAAAACAAATCTTTGTCTCTAAGTTTGTTGTGTCAGGCATGTTGACCTGAAAAAAGCATAAAAATATTCAAATAAATTAAATTATTTTTCTTATATGAAAATTGGACCGAAAGTTGATGATTGCATTTTTTGCAGAGAAATTCTCTTCCGAAACCAACATGCGCCTTTTTTCCTCTTTTATCAAACAACAGAAGAACAGAACGGAAAATGAAAGATATCTCTGATCAGTTCAGGTATCTTGAAAAAAAGCAATCAACACTAAAAATTATTTTCTTTGCAAAGGTCTGATAAAATATATTACTGTAGAAAATGATTGTCTTTCAGGTTACTTGATCGAGTTCTCTTTTCGTTAACCAGCTCATTTCCGTCATCAGCATACATTGCGAAAACCTTAAGTCTTGGATTACAATTACGTTTATACCAAGAAAAATTGAACTCGGTAAGAAAACTATTTTAATTAATTTTAAGTAGTGAATAGACAGTTCATGGTCTATTGGGATGACCAGTTCATTCATACAACTTTGCTGCAAATGCGAAGTGGTGTACCGTATATGATAAACCATTTGTTCACAAAAGCACAAATCTTATGAATGAATACCAAGCAATTCGTCTGCAATGGGTACAAGCATGTCAATACATTGTTTTTGCATGATACGCCTTCTTACATGGTGACGAGGTTTGCCAAAAAAAAAAAAACAATAATAAAACAATAGAAAAACGAAATCTCAGTAACCTCCTTTTCTGTCGCTTCAGGACTATCATGATGACAACCGTTATAAGATATCAAGTGTTGAGGACCCGCAAACTTGTCTGAACGAAGTGGCGAAGTATACCAGGAAACTGTCGCTTGCATTGTCACGTGATCAAACGTGCGAACTTGTATCTGTGAAAAGATTGTGCGGATATTTTTTCACCAACTGTAGGTGTCTTTGGCATAAGAACGATTTTTTTCAACGATAAATTTTTTTTTGGTTTTGTGACAATTGCGCTTTCCAAAATAACTAACTCGTTAGCCTGCGAGCTTTTACTTTTATTATGAGAGATAAAAGCTTTCGGGCCTCTCAGTGTCTATCAAAATTTTTTTTCGTTTTGACTATTTTTTTATATTTGCTGTTTGACTGCCTATTTATTCTCGTATATTAGTATTTGTTTTCATGGGCTATTTGCCTATATTTCGCCTGACTGACGATCTATTTGAGTAACGCACTTCGCCCGGGAAGCTATGTGCACCTTAGGTTGAGCTGAGGCATCATTCTTCGACATTGAAGAAGAAGTAACTCGTGGAAACGCGTTGTCATGTCATATAACAACACTTTGCCAGCAATGTTGCCGTCTATTCACGGCCTGCCGAAGCAACCGGTTTCAAACTTCATTGTTAATGCAGCGAAAGGATTTAACTTAGTTAGACTGGAGTCAACAAGCTAAAGGTGAATTCGCTTCGCCGGACGTCAATAAAAGCATACAGTAAACAGACACTGTACAACAGTAGTAGAAACGTACAGTGCTTCACCAATTATATCCGCAAATCGTTTTTCCGGCATTCCGTTATCCTGGCGCCATCCGCATTGGTACGACTTCGCGAGATAGCAGCTGAAAAACGCGAATCGTAGCGCAAAAATATACAATTGATTCATTTTTGATCTACTGTTGCAGTTGATATTTAAGTCGTAAATTTCTTAGCAAATTTTTGAATTTCCTAGCAAATATTTAAGTCGGAAATTTGTTAGCAAAAAATATTTTTGAATCAATTTTTAAATTGTATATGTATTATGTCTTTGTTTTTTTATGTTTCTTTCACTTACTTAAGTTCCATTATCCCTTTTTNTGCTTATCTGCTCTGTTTTCATTTCTAAGATTATTGCACCAGCTAGACCGGATAATTCTGAAATTGTTGCCCAAACTAGACCGGACGAAGCAGTTANTAATGAATCTGTTTCCAAAGTTCTATGCCAAACTATAACATTATTTTTCTATGTGGATTAGATACCGTTCACCCATTCTCTACTTGCAGNACTGTCAAATTTTGCAGTGCACCGTGCACTTTATGACAGAGCTATTTTTGTCCATTGCCGAATGCCTTTTTTGCGTGCTGAAAGGCTTGTGTTTACCATGTGCTATCATTCAACTACTCGACAATCCGCTTTTCAGTTTCCACAAAACGTTTTGATAGTATTTGGTCTCAATATTGGAGACCCTAAACTCGATAAGACAAATTCAAATACCAAGGAATAGCGGCTGTCTCATACTGTTTAGCGTCGACTGTCAATGCGAAGCAATACTGTTTGTGCGTATCGTATGCGTGTTTTATAACCTGCAACCTCATGCGTGCGTGCACGCGACCCCGTGTCGGTTTTTATCCAACATCTCGTGATTCTTGCCAAAATTTCTGTCTTTTTTCGTTTTTCTGCTTTGCGAGGCGAGCCACGCTGTGTTCATTAATGACCTTTTTCTTTACTGTATTACCGCTGTGCTGTTCAAATAAAATAGACGCAGCAAAAAACAAATAAAAGGCGACTGGTTCTTAGAGAGCTTCCAGGTCAGGGCTTCTCAAACTTATTTGTTCTGCGACCCATTTTCAAAATGTTTTTTCTATGCGAACCCATTAACGGATAGCCATGAGCCCTAGATGCGTGTAAATGTCCCATTACAAGACTCAAATCGCATTTTTGCCTATGGCGAAATCATAAAAATGCACACAATCCACGAAGGTAACTATACGGTAATAAAATTACCACGTAGTGGAAACAATAGGGCGAAAAAAATTAACAAAGAAGAATTCAGATTGTGGAAGTTATCAAACGTAACTAATGGGATGGAAGTACTCGATTTTTACACAGATCATCCATTCGTAGATTCATACAAGACAACGCAGGAGGATGGACATTCTCAACATTTTTCAAACAGGATCGGTTTTTGTAATTGATGACTCTCAATTTTGAGAATGCTGCCTCACGCAAACATGTTGTGCAAGAGTCTAAGAGGTTATGAGTGGCTAGGTCAGAAATGACTGGACATTCATTTCTTGTTCTTAACCAAAAGGACATAAACTCTCTTATGAAATATCCAGTTGCATATTTTTGTCGTTTATAATTCTGTATTTTCATCCTGGGCATGACAAGTGTGTGACCTCCTGAAATTTCAACTGTGTATTATAGGCGTAACCAGGGTGGAGGTAAAGGGCGCCATGCCCCCCGCAAATTTCTAGCTCATCTTGTTATTTTGTGCCGTGACCCAAACCAAATAATATTGCTCGCTTAACGTCAAAATATTTGGCGCCTCCCAAATTTTGGGCTGGTTTCGCTGCTGTTGTGTATGGTTTGTGGATCAAACTTTTCCGGAATCAAAGTCCAAAGTACTTCTGAAACTATACATATGAAGCTTTTAACTTTAGTCTAAAACTACTCAGTGTGCTGTCAACGCCGTTGGCCTAATCCTTAGACAACTAGACCTAGAGTTCTATGCACAAACATGGCTTCGTGTCAGAATGAATGCAATAAGGTTAATATTGGTCAATACGTTAAAACAATCACGACGTAACAACGCATTACTTGTTGTGCTTGGTTGATTATTATCATTTGATAGCTCAGGCAGTCATGCTAGTGGACAACTGACTGCATGAAACACGCTATTGCCGCTGAAATGCAACAGAAATAGATTCACTCCAAACTTACTGCAAAGTTATTTTGTAAAGTTTACAAAAATTTGTATACCTGATTTCTTAAGCCAATTCTTTCGCGACCCAAAATTAAATTCTGCGACCCATAGTTTGAGAAGACCTGCTCTAGGCTACATATAGATTCCCAAACTGGGCTCTCCACACAAATGTTTCCCATACAGGGGTTCTCTACTAAGGTAAATGCAAAACTGTACACATGCATGTTAGGGACCACTTTTATCCGCAAAATGAACCTACATCAAAAAAGATGAAGATGAAGAGAGCAAATACAAGAAGAAATATTCTTCTTTATGTAGTTGAGCAATTGTCTGTTATTGTTTATATGTAACTAGGTACTTGATACAGAAAGAGAAAACCAACCCCACGTTGCAGCTAATTATGGAATTGAGTAACTCTGACTAAAAATTGATAAACCAGAAAATAATTCAGTCCATTGAATCACACAACACCTAGCGATAGACTAATTGAAATAGACACCCGTCATTGGGACTGGAGGATGCTCACCATCTCTAGAATCAAGCTGGAAATCAAGTGTGGCTGAGGACAAGTAAGGCAGTGGCGACTCCGGAACAGGGCTCATAGAGCTTAGTCCGACGTGGATTACGATTTACATTGAAGGATGCGAGCTTGCGTGCATTGTGTATTTGTGGCACCACCCACTTCACTGATAAAGGTTGTTAAATCGGGCTCTATCACTTGGCCTTATCACTGCTCACATATTTTCATTCCATGTCCGGCCTTTCGCTTTTATATTGAAAGATGAATTGAATCAAAAACTGTTGTTCGCAGAAGGCGTTCTCTCGACTTCGTTCACTTGCGATTTACTTGGGCTCATGCGTTAGAACCCGAGCTGCCCTCTGCTATTAAGTATTTCTTAAAATATAATCATGTCAGATCGAATGGATTTGCATAGAGCATTGTTTTTAAATCCAATCTAAGGACGTTTGAGAAGAATTTCAAACGAACGACAACTTGCCCAATAACTTGGGCTGATATGAATGAGAATAGTATGCAGAGGTCCAACTGGCGTTACCATAGCTCTGTGACGTACGTTACGNAACAAGGGACGAGTTCTCACGAGGCCGCCGCAATCAAACTTGTCATTCATTGTTATGTAACTAACATCTGCAACAGNGCGTTTTGCTGTCTTTGGGGAAAATCCCAAGAGCACTGGTAAGGAAATTACCCCTGAAGAATCCCCCCATTAGCCAAAGGAGTGGGGGCAACTGCGTCACGTTCCACTACTGCTTTATAGTCAGGGGAGAATCCAGCGGGGGAGATCGCCCCCTTCTGAAACCTGCGAAGGCAACTTTATTGATCATAATTTTGTACAATTCGGAAAACAGCATTCACGATATCAGGCCATTTTGTCGTCCAATTTTTTGTCACAGAAGTGTTGTGAATAAACTTCATCTTTCTTACAGCAGTGAACCTATAATAAGACTTGACTACCAAATGTTATTGCAATCGCCCCCCCTATCTCTACTGGCTGGAACCGCCCCTGTTTATAGTTGACCCTCCAAAGATCGACTCTCTCAAGCTAACAGTTCAGATGTGTGTTAAGCTAATTACATTAACTTTATATGCAAGTCAATACATTAAGTCATCAATGAAAATACATCAGGGCTGTTAATACGATTTCAATAAAAAATTCTAGAGGGAAAGTTTGTCACCCAAAAGTTGGACTGTAATTATTTATGACTGGTTTTCAGATTACAAGACAATTTGACAACATGCCATTGCATACAATTTTGAAACTAACGGGGTAGTCCCTAGCTTGGAGGTTCCTTTGGGAACCTCTTCTCTAACCTGTGGGCTAGAGGAGAGAAGAGAGCGTCATATTGACCGGGAGCAGGGGACGAGCCGGCCCCCTGGCAAACAAAATGTAAAAACTGGGCCCCCTTTAGCTGACATTTTGATATTTAGTGCTTTTGTTTCTTATAGTTTGTTGTTTTGTGCGTTTTTCGGGGTGTTTTTGTTTTTTAGCTAGCAGAGACATCCACGACATCCGGATTCATCATTAAATTGCAACTTTTTTTCTGAGTGTTGGCTAGTGTCCCCCCTACGGTGGTTAATGAGCCATCTTCAGGTACGTTTTGCCCCCACTAGACTCAAACCTCCAGTTACGCCACTGGGAAAAGATTCTGGTGAGAGACAAACCTGACGGTGATCAGGAACAAAATGATTTTTTCGGGGAAATTAACGGATGTACTGCATATTGACTTCATCGGTTGAAGTTTTAACTCCACCCACTCGAGAAAGTTCCAACCACGCTGCAACTTTTTTCAGTGGCGAAATCTTATTGGTCGGCTTAGTTGAACGATACCACGTGAAGTCATGAGGAAGTTTTTACCTGGGAAAGTCCCAAGGGGAATTAACATTAGTACTTTGACGTGATAGCGTAGACCTCAAGATCATGACATACGCTTACGCAAGGTTGGCACATGAACTTTAGCACGAGCATTCAGGGACAGTGCCCCATAAATATATTTTGTGCCTCCCCAAATTGTTTTGTACCCAGGAAAATTTGTTTGAAGCATATAACAAATGCAAAAATTTTGCTCCCTGAAATTTTATTTTGCCCCACCAAACCTTAAAACCTGGCAACGGTCCTGCTTACGCATATGGCGTGTCAATACTCATGTAGAATAATGAGCTCAAATGCACTATATAGTTTTCAATATCGTTTGATAGTGAAAGGGAGATGGTGTTTTGTTCAAGTTCTTTTCTTTTGTTCGGCAAAAAGATTTCCATAACTGCCACGTCTTCTATTTCCAATCAACAACCAATTAACTGAAATTAATTGGCGTTTGACTGTCCGATGTTAGTTCAGAGCAATCCTCGTGTTCTCGTCCTTAAAGACACTATCTTGTCTTATAAACCCAAGTGTTCAGATTGATACCGGAGTATAGATGATTGATGTTGGGAATAAAACGGGATGCAACAAGGTCTCAACATTTAAATTGTATTTGTTTTGTTCTTACGCAACTAATACACTGCGGTAAAGGCAGGTTTATCTGTATTTTGGACAGTGAAACTCCAAGAACCGCCACCCTTCCTCGCAAAGCTCGACTTGGCTTCAATGTAACTCCCTTATTCAAACAGTTGTATAAGAGACTGTGTTCGTGGAGAGAATTGCGTTGTATACAACAACTGCATTGTCTGCTGTATACGTCAATATTTGATAATGCAATGTTGCATCACGTGGTCTTAGTTTCTTTTTGAGTCAGAACGGAATGCATTAATGTGTATTGAGACGTTTTCCTTACTTTTCGAACCTTCAATGTTTTCCTTTGCCCCACGGATACTTGATTTTCACGGCGAATATTCAGAAAATTGTGTTGGAAGCAGGCTGTTAGTACATTATTCTCATGTGATATTGAAATTTACGTACAGTAAGATAAATGTGTGAAGGTTAGGCGCAAAGTATAAGCTACTACTTCCCCCGTATTGATGTAGTAATAGTACAAAGTATTTAGTAACTTTTGAGACGGCAGAGTAACTTGTAGACGTATGGGTTGGTACCCTGTTTTTTTGTGCAAGGCGAACTAAAGAAGGTGGAGATGTTGTAGTGTTTTCTGTACCATGCTAAGGAGCAGTGGCGTGTTATATGTTGCTGTACGTTGTGTAGAATTGTGTTAATCGTGCGGTGAAGTATGGTACATATATGGAAGGATAATGCATTGCCACAGTTCCAGCGCCACGTGGGAGCTTCGGTGGGTTTAGCCCTCCAAACAAAACTCCAAAACCCCCAATTTGAAATATGAAGCAACACAAATCATAGAGGTTNCGTCAAAGTTTCAAGCTCTCCATGCACAAACGTAAAACCCCTGTATTGAAGACCTACTGGCGACGGTCCTGCATTACCAAAGTANTTATATGAGTTTGTGTAAAATTCAGCATCATATATAACAGTGTTACTGCAAATGCAGCTCGTTTTTTGAACACTATGACTTTATTTCGGTTTTTCATTTACGCGAACACAGGGGCCCTCCAAAATGTTCTGCATAGAGGCCCCCAAAGTGCCAAGACAACCATTGCATGAGAGGTAGCATGACGAAAAATTTTAACATATTTAGTGACCACTAATAAAGATTCAGAGTAGAAACCTGGCAATCTTAACAAAAGGTCTAAGATATGGATCGGCAACTTTTTTTTTGCAAAAAAAAGTATTCTGCCCCATCTTCCAGCAAATTTTGCCGGTGAGGAACCAAAAAATCTTGGAAGCGTTTTATTTTTCATGCGATTTATTAGGGGCCCAGGCTTAACAAACTTAATTGTCATTGTGATAATACGCTATTCGAACTTTTTTCATATCCAGAGATGACCACTGAGAGGAGCCAAAGAGACGCAGGCGGCTCCGGAGTCACAGGTTGCCGACACCTGCTTTAAGACAAAGAGACAGTCTTTTTTGTTCGATGCAAACCAATTTAATATCTTATATTCCGAAATCACAATCAAAACACATCACGAATACTATTACAAATGCGAGTAGTCGAAATCCGATAGCATGGTTGACATGGAATTATGTACCATATGTGTATTTCGTATGTTTCATGGGAGATTGTTATACACTGGTATCGATATAAAACCTTATCAATTAATTTTTGTTATTATAAATAGGCTACAAATTATGTAATGAAACTCTGCGAAATGATGCAATTGTCTTATTTGCGATATTTTTCTGAAGCCTTTGCAGTTGTTGAACAGTACAATCGTATGCATTTTATTGTGCATCAGTAGCTGATTGTGAAGAAGACCAAGGGGAGCATTGCTAGAGGAATACGTATAAGTCCTTCAGTGCAGTGAGGTGAAACACTATTATCTGCAATGTCTTTACCTGGCGAATTGTCTACCAAATTTATTGCTGTAGCAGGTCGTTAAAAATTTTGCAGTCGTACATGTTCTATGACGGCTACATGCATCGCAATGAAAAATCGTTTTCCTAACTTATATGTGCACATTGCATGCGAAAGCACTTGCTCTCCAAACGAAGATTGAACTAGGTTTCTTTTACTAAAAACACCAATGCTTTCATCAATAGATTGTTTGAACTAAAACTTCGATAAAAATTCTGTAACAATTTTGAACACCATTCTAAAAAATATGTTGCTATGGAAAATGCAACAAACCGATGATATCACACGATTCACAAATAATGCCAAAAAATGAAACTTTCCCACTGAAAATCGTATCGTAAACCATAGCTTTGTTTATTGTCACTTACAATACTGTATTATGTCAGGGGGAACAGCTAACAATTCCGTCCTTAAACGTTTCAAACCTTTTGCAGAACAATATATTTAGAATAATGACGTTATGTACTGTAATTACAGTTGTCATGTTTCTCCTTTATACGAACATCTTGATGCGTTGAATCAAAGTGATTTCCATCGACTTGAATTTGCACAATTCGTGCACAAACTGCATCGCGGTGCTTTGCCCAGAAGCAATGAAAATTTTTTCAAAACATTTCTAGTGTTCATTCTTACAAAACCAGATTCCTTGGCAACCAAAAAGTAGTTTGTACCACGGATTTTGCACATATTCCTGAAAACGTTTTTTTAGTGGGGCTGTGCTCTGGACAGAAATTGAACAGAGTATGAAATCTTTAGGTCATGTCACCTTCGCAACATTCTGCAAGCAATACAGGGTTGTTTCTTCTCATAATATGAATAGGTTTGTTTTTACTTAACCATGGTCAGCTATGTGCCTTTCTGCGGAATTGTGGTTGCATATATTTTTTCTCCAGAAGTGTCGTGCTTTCCTTTGTTTGTCTTCTTTTAATTTCCAGGGGGGGCGATCTCTCCAGGTTAAACGTATGTTGAGTTGATTCCACAATAACAAAATTTGTTACTTTGGAATCAAAGCATTAAAGGTACTTTCGACTCCATGGTTCGTAACAAAGTTTATAAAACACATATCCGACTGGTGAAGTAACAATCAAACTAACATCGTTCTGTGTGACGCTGCACTGAACCAACTATCCAAGACCACTGAGACTGTCACTGGTTGGGAATCGAGGAATGCAGTTCTCCAAAGGTTATAGGGCAACCGAATTTTTGACCCGAAGCTATGAAATTTTAACTTCATGATTTAGAACTTGTGACTTTTCAATTACCCGCGTTTACAACTACAAAATAATTCAGTGCTTGGTGTTGAGGTTAACTCAGAAGCATACTGTATTCAAGCAATGTACTTTAATCTTAGCCATGACGTATTTGGTAAGTGCATTGATAACTACAGTGGAGTTAAACCTGAGAACGTCATAAAGGTAAGCACTACATGCATAATGGATAGAGCATTTGCCAAACCAAGTAAGAACCGTAAGATCACGTTTCTTGCTTTCCCACGCTTAGGCTATGTGCAGTCGAAGTCGTTTAGTTGTGAACAAAACAAATATAATAGGTCAGAATTTGAAATAAACCAACTATTATTTCATAATTGCCACTAAGCTTGCAAAAGCATGTCAACATGAGTTGTTGCAACTTGAGTAAATATTGATATGAGAAAAAACGCTGTGTTGCAAGAAAAGTTGAAGTAACGATGAATTTTGACCTAATGATAAAATTTGACATTGTTTTGACCTAATAATAAATACTACGGCCAAAGCAAACGATACAACTGACATCTTGCAAACGTTTCGATAACAACTGTTATCATCTTCTGTGCATAGCAATAGCATAGCAGCATGATTGCTATGCACAGAAGATGATAACAGTTATTATCGAAACGTTTGCAAGATGTCAGTTGTATCGTTTGCTTTGGCCGTAGTATTTATTATAAGGCTA
>JGI24158J21664_10002642_pt1 | contig 21966 bp, 10 predicted proteins | sample Ectturendosymbi3_FD_21664 | JGI IMG/M metagenome (IMG submission 21664)
AGTTGCTTCATGATCCTGTCGTGTCGTTGCTATAGGACCCTTAACAACACTTGATTTTGAATATACTGCAAGTTCATTCAATATGTGCAGTGTGGTAATTTTGGAATGCAATGTAGAAACGAGTAAAACACTGCATATATTTTTATAGTCTTCGTTTTAGGATACCTAATTGCTGTTGCTACTTTCCGGTCACTGTATGTAGAAAAAGCATTCTTTCACATGTGTTACCTTGAGACAACCGTTGCTTTTGTCACATTCGTCAATGGCAATCATCACTGAAAGGAGGTAAGGAAACACGATGGCGTTTTGGTACCAATAACTGAAAAGTAATATTGGGCATTTTCAAATCATACAAAGAGTATACAAGAGATCGAAATGCGTTCTGTAAAAAGTTACCCGTAATCTTGATGCCATTCGAACGATCCTCCTCCACCACCTTCTTTCATATTTATCTTTGTGTGGTAGTGATATACTTCGCCGCCTAAAAGCTGAAGCAAAGCGTGAATATTGCAATGTACACAACTTGACCAAGTAGCTTTGCTCAGCACAACTGAGTCTGGACAGATTGCAATCAGAAACAAAATTTATGAGGATTGAAAATCGTCCGTCCTAAAGATGACGGCATCATAATTTTGGCGTATTTGTAAAATAATTCTGACATCGAACCGTTGCAAAATGTTTAGGGAACAGAACTAGACAAACAAAATCTGCGTTTTTTCTTCTAAAATCTTTCGTCGAGCGACTAGACGTTTAGTCTGCTCGTGAATTACACACTTTTTAATAAAATATTTCAGATCTTAAAATTTAAGGCCACTGATGCTCTTAGGCGCCGAGAGGGTTATGAAAGATTGTGTCTGCAGTGGCATACGTTGGATTGAAGCGATTTTAGAAGCAAATATTTAAAAAACTTTGATAAAATCCTGGCATAAGGTAGGAATTTAAAGAAAGAAGCCTATCGAAAATTCCAATAAAAATGCATGTTAACCCATCAAATGATCCCCTGGGCTTTGCGATCTGTTGCGTGTACAGGCAGTGGTGGGTTGAAGGGGAGGCGCTTGCCTCGGCCCCCCTTTTTCAGAGGCCCTCTTCTAGGTGTTTTGCGCCTAAAATTTCTTCATTTTTGGTGAAAAACTTATTATCCCCTCTTATATACTCCAAAGCAGATCATACCGTTAGTAAGTACTCTGCTTTCAAACGGACCCCCAACAGCCACTGTTACGTTTGCGTTCTCTGCTTTCAATTGGGCTCCCAATAGCAACTGTAATGTCTAAGTACTCGGCTTGATCACAAAATTCTATCACGGTTGACTAAGGAAGATTACGCCATCAGAGACCCCTTTTCAGGCTTGCCTTGGCCCCCAAACCCTAAGTCCACCCCTGTATATAGGCACAAGAAGGCAGGGTAGTGAGGTAAGACGTGTTTGGTTGTATTTTTAAGCTTTTCATCTTGCCAAATTAATCATAGTTTGATTCAAATAGCAACACTTACGGTTTCAGCTGTTTCTACAATACGTTTACATCTTCCTATCATCCCAGTGTAATCGTTTCCCGGATGGTTCCAAATCACCGCTCGAACTTTACTGTTGCCTCCATCAGGCACACCATAGGCATGTTTTACGATGTATCCGAGTTTTATGCAGTGCTCCAACTTTTCTATTTCAGGAACGGTCAAAAGTCCTCTGAAGCAGTGAGAAAAAACAAGTCGGACATTAAACGTAAACAAAAATTGCGATGAGAGTATGCTTGTCTCAAACGAAGTACTGTCAACAGTACGAATATCTAAAACAGTTGAAGATCTTGCAAACGCCGTATGGATTAACTTTAATTCCCAATTTCTTACCTGACTAAAATAAATCCATCTTGATCATAAGCTTTCTGCATTTCATCTGTCACCACAAGCTTTTCACCGGGGACATACCGAAACTCAGCCACAGATCCTGCAAACCGCATGTACCAGGTTTATTTTAACGCAATGAACGCACAAACGTATTTAGGCCATCAACATCGGGCCCATCGAGTGCATTCAGGCGAACTTCAACAAGGTTCGCCCGAATGCACTCACCACAGATCTACTTCGACCTACACTACATCTTCAAGACGGCGGCAGCTTTCCTGCTACAACAAGAGCTGCGGAGCCGGAGCCGGAGCTCAAATAAAATATCAAAAGGAACCGGAGCTCAGTTTAAAATTTAGTTGTGCAGGCCTGTCGTGGATACTAACTGTCTTACCAAATAGACTCACGTGTGCTCTTTATAACACACTAAACGCGATTGTTACGAGTAATAACACCAGACTGCAACAATGGATCTGCAAGCCTATGATGTTTCTTTGGCTTAATAATCGCTAAAGCTGTGACATCGTAGCTGGCAGGCGTGGTGTTCGTTCTTGAACAATGGTTCTCAAACACTGTTCTAAGAGCCGCATGCAGCTCCCAAGGATCCTTTGCGAGGCTTTTAGTAGTCTTTCAGTAACAGATTCTATTTGAATAAGAGCTGATGATCCCTACTTCGTAGGCAAAATAAATACTCTGTAAGAGCTTAGTGTCTGATTCTTAGCTGGGAAAGGATTCCTTTCGATAGACAGTGTCTTTCGGTAACACTTCTAATACTTTGTGTAACAGACTTCGTTAGTGCAATAAAACAAAATGTGTTAATTGACTTGCGGTAAACATTTTTGTGCGGCTCTCTAACAAAATTGTAGGTCTGGATTTGGCTCCCTAGCATATGTTGGAATTTGCTACGTGTGTTTTTTTGTTTGTTTTGTTTATTTAACGACGATGAGTGGCAGGCCGGAACCTGAATATGCCCTTCGTCGCGTCATGTCGAGCGAACAAGGCAGGGTCATGAATTCCCGATTATTCAAAGTGTATTGCGACGACCTTGGAAAAGATCATAAGTACCTTTTTTCCACACTGAAGTGCAATGGTTATCGCAGGGGAAAAATGCTATCCCGTGTTGTAGAACTTGTCACTGATGTTGCCGTGTTCCTTCATGAGTACGGGTCAGTGGAACTAGTTACATTATTTGATGACTATGGATTCCCGTTGAAGGTCTTTCAGTGGACAGGCATCTTCACTCTTTTGAATGAACGCAATCTTTCTCTGCAGGAGAAAAGCAAATATCAGGTTGAGGCTGCAGAGGTCTCCGTTATCAAACAGAAGTTATCCCTATGGAAAAAGAGTAAGAAACCAGAGCTCTGCAATGTTGTCACTGTTGGACAATAAAATTGGTGATCGGGAAACTAGCGAATGGATGGTTTGCTTAATTGATGATCACATAAGCAACCTCGAGAGGAAAATGGAAGATTATACTTTCCAACATCTAAAAATTCTCCAACATGGATTCAGGCGCCTGTATTGCTGAGATCAACGACAATGAGCAGCTCAACCTTCGAGCAACATATGGAATGGCTGAGTTCTCAAGGCGCAAAGACCAAGTTCAGCTCGTCCTCACTGTTGAACTTTTGGTGCAGCGTGTTGCAAGAATATCTTGAATTGGCAAAGAGAGCTCTCGACATAATAATTCCATTTCCAACGACATACCTCTGTGAAGCTGCCATGTCTGCTCTAGGTGGTTTCACAAAACTGTACGTATCGCAATGGCCTTAGAGTTGCATATGACATGAGAATTGCTCTCGCAGCAATATTAACCCTCGTATTGATGAGCTTGTTTCAAGAACAGGGGTCACTCTGGTTTCTGACTAAACATTTGTGTTGTACTTTTCCGAGTAAGTTGTTGTGGTGTAGAGATAACCACGAGTGTTGTGCTTTCATAAATACTGTTGAGGTTTATTCTACAGTAATTAATTGGAGTTCCAGTAGTGAGCAACTTACCCGCCTTATCACAGTAGTGTTTGCTCTTTCATCGTGCACCTCCTTTGTAGGTTGCGCAGATGAGGCGTCCTCACCAGTGCCGGATTAACAATAGTAGCAAATGTAGCAATTGCTACGGGCCCCGCGCTTTTGGGGGCCCCGCGGTTTTTTGTGTTAAATTTGTTTTTATGATATGCAAGGGTGGATATTCGAATTTAGGTGCTCGAGGGAAACTCTCAGAAAGGGACCTTATATTTTACACATGATATACAGAAATATTATTCGCTGAAAGAAAGTTTAATTTTTCATTTTGTCTGGGAATTTGCTTCTGCTTGAAAGTATATTTCACACTGTTATTTGTTTCAAGTCATTAGATTTTAAATTGTTCGTTGCTTACACATTAAGTTGTTGAGGGGCACCTTTATTCACACATAATTTTACTTCATTTTGGCAAACATATGACTTGCTTCAGAACTTAAATGTGGCTCGGCTCGAGAGTGATTAATAAGCTTTTTTCTTTGTCAAAACGCTAAGTGCGAAACACTCAAAAGGGGACCCATCACGGCATCTCTAAAAAAGGGGACACGAGGCGACCGCCTCCCCTTAAATCCACACCTGATTATATATGTGTAGAATTTAAAAAACCTCATTGGCAGCCCTGGATTTGGCATCTATTCACTGGCCTTTGAGTAGTGTACTTTGAGTCTACTTTTACAAATTTGGAAATGATTTGTGCATTTGTTAATCTCTCAAAATAACCAGCTGCAGTGGAGAACGCGTATTTTCTAAACTTAAGATGGAAGAATGAACAAAGGAAAAACCATTAGACAAAACAAGCTGAACAGCCTGATTCTAACGAATAATGCAAGAACTTCTATGTGAAACAGACACTAGCAGTCTCATAAACAAATTCACTATAGGAAAATCTAGAAAACACAATATTAAGCAATAGGTTTGCTGCTCTTGACAATCGACTTCGACACATACTGGGACTATACTGTTTAGATACAGCAATGATCAAATTTCTTGATGAGTCTGGAAGCATCAATTACTGCCTTTGTACTGTATATGTGAGCTGTATAGTGATGCAGTGCTTTTCAACATTTTTTTATGGTGCACCCTTCAAGACGTTTTGATGAACTCATGTACCCTATTTACTTAATAGGTAAACTGAGGTGAAAACCGACAGAAACAGTTAACAATCTTTCGCGGTCGATGGAAACTTGCAAAATGCTAAAAATAATTTTATCGAAGCTAAAATTAAAAAAAACATCAGATTCAGTGATACCACACCAAACTCTGTTTCAACATCAACTTGGCTATGTGTAACCTCAAATATGAAATGCTCTTCACACACAACGCGACCAGAGGCGGATCCAGGGGGGGCGATTGGGGCGATCTCCCCCCCTAAAACCTAAAAAAGTTACTTTATTCACCATGGTTTTGTACAGTTCGGAAAACAACATTCGCGATGTAAAGCCATTTTGTCGTCCATTGTTTTGTAACAGCAGTTTTGTAAAATATACTTCATCTCTCTTACAGTAGTGAAGCTGTTATGAGACTTGACTACCAAATATTACTGAAATCGCCCCCCCCCCTAAACTTACTGGATGGATCCGCCCCTGAACGCGACAAACGTCACTTTTATTTTTGAAACCTCTCCAAATGAAAAACCTAAAGAGAAAGAGATGGGGGGACATGGCATATTATATCCACACGAGGGTCTGAAAATGTGGACACGTTCCCCGTGACCCCAAATATATGCGCCCATGTTTGTAAGTACCCTGTTCTAAATAAGCAAGTACCCTAATTCAGTAACTCAACTACATAATTCAATTGATAATTGCTCATTGCCTGTTGCTTATGAATCACAAATAATCAACTAATTACAACAATTAGCATGACATGGTCTGATGCTTATGCACCACACTTTAGAATGTGCAAAGTCTAGGTTAAATCCTGAAAGTCATTGGTTGGTTAATGGTTAATTTTTGCTAACAGAAATTTTTTGAAAAAAGTATCTGTTTAGTGTGACAAGTTTGTGATCAGGGGTTTATCCAGCCAGTAGGGTTGGGGGTAGCGATTTCAGTAATATTTGGTGGGCAAACTTACAGAGGTTGTCCAAAATTCTCAAAAAAAGACTGATAATACCTTATCGATGATTATGAGCGAAATACAAGATGTAAGAAGAAAACAAGACTTCCTGAGTAGTGAGTAGTCCTGAGTAGTGCATATGAAGAAATAAAGAATGAGCTTCAAACTGTTAAAAGTGTCAACAGAGATTTGCAGTATCAGAATACCACTTTAAAAAGAAATTGTATCAACCTTGAAAAAACAAAATGAAAAAATAGATAGAAACTAAACAACCTTGAACAATATAGTAGAAGCTGTTGCCTCCAATTTCAAGGAATTGCACACCAACCAATGAATGCACAGTTGAAATTGTAGTAAACTTGGTCAAGAAACTTGGAGTAAACATTACAAATGACGATATCAGTATTTGTCATGGATTGGCACCTCCAACAAAAAAGCACCCCAATCCTATCATTATTGCGAAATTCAACAACCAAAAGTTAAGAGACAGCATTTACAGCAGGTGGATGAAACTGAAGAATATTGACAGAACTATGTCTGGTGGACAAACGTTGTACATAAATGAAAGCATAACCAAAACCAATAAACAAATTTTCAATGCAGCTCTACTGTATCTTTCAAAATGAAATATAACTACAAATACATCTGGACAAAACATGGATTAACTTATTTGAGAAAAACAGATGACAGCCAAGCAAAAATTGTAAGAAGTGTTGAAGACCTCTCGGCAGAGGCTGAAAAGAAGTCATAAATACAAGGTGACTTTATTATAAATGACTAACACGAATCATGTTTCTATGAATAATGTTATAAAATATGACTGATAATGAAATTCATTCTTTGTTAGAAAATTGTACAGTTTATGTTTGCTCCAACTGCCAGCACATAAATAATGATAGGTTACATGATTCACCACCCTCTATAAATCAGCAATTACCTTTGAATGTTAGCAATTGTAGTAAGCAAGAAGATGAGATGGAACTTTGGAGTGTATCTAAGCATCACACTTTGAATGAAAGCATTGACCTATTCAACCAATATGAAAAGGATAGTTTCTCTGTAGTACATATAAATATTAGAGGTGTAAGTAAAAATCTTTTCAAATCAATAGATTTTGTTAGTCAGTTAGGAAAACCACCTGATGTTATTGCTGTAAGCGAGACCAAACTCAAAAAGACCCATCAAATATCTTATAATGATTAGTCTTTGTGGATATAATTTTGTTCATGCTGACAATGACAAAAATGCTGGAGATGTTGGACTTCATATAAAAAATTCTATTGGCTTCCTTGTTTTATCCAACCTAACACTTAATATTGAAAACTGTGAAAAGACATGGATAGAATCATGGGCGCAATTAGGTGGGGGACGCGGGTGACGCGTCCTCACACTTTTTCAGACAGTGGGATATGGTATGTCATGTCCCCCCATATTTTTCTCTTTAGGTTTCGTAATGTATTGGTCTCACACCAAGCTGCCCCCTCACATGTTACAACAAAATTGCGCTCATGGATAGAATTACAGCTCGATAACAGAAAATGTGCAATTAGGGTTGTTTATAAACACCCTACTCCCAATTATGATCTCTTTTCAGATGAACATTTTGCAATTATTGATCATCTTAACAATGCAAATTTTATATATTACATTTGTGGAGATTTTAACATTAACCTATTGAAATACTTCAGTCAAAGGAGTGCTGCTAACTACGTGGATACTCTCCAAAGCCTGTCTTGTAAAGACTTCTGGATAAGCCAACTAGATTGTCTGAAACTTCAGCCACGCTCATAGATCATTTTTACACAAATGATCACACAAGTGAAATTATATTTGGAATATCTGTGTATAATTTATCAGATCACTTGCCAATATTTATTATTCTCAAATCAACTCAGCCACGTAAGACTTTTCATGGGTAGAAAATTAGAGATATGAGATCTTATCTTCCAAGTTAATTTTTGACAATTCTACTTCCATTAATGCACATCTTGAATTACTTTACAAAACCTTTCATGAAGTCCTAGAAATACAGCTCCTCTCTGTAATGCATCCAGAAAAAAAAACAATTGCTAAGAACACCTTGGTTAACATTCGAAATTTATAATCAGATTTTTAAAAAAACAAGATGTTCTCTAAAGTATGGAATAAAAAAATGCGTACAAATACACTATCTATAAGCAGTACAGAAATAAATTAAATCGATTATTTACATTTGCAAAACAAAATTATTATGAGACCACAATTGGTAACAGCATAAATGATCCAAAGCGCTTGTTGTATATGTAAAAAATGTAATAAATATCCAAAGTAAAAAAAAGATAGTTCCTCAGAAAAATTAAGTAGTGACAACAGAACGCTTCTTGAACCTATCGAAATTGCCAATGAATGTAATGCATATTTTTGTGAAATAGGGTCCAAGTTGGCAAAAAAATCTCAGGACGTTCAGACAAACCGCAATATTCTAACCCTTGCTGTCCGTCTTTACATATGCATGAAACTTCAGAGGAAGAAGTTTCACGTCTGATTGAAGACCTTTCAGATAATAAAGCTATACAATGTGGTGATATACACACCAAGTTTATTAAATTATTGGAGTCAATTTTAGCACCATTTCTGACACGTATTTTCAACAGATGTATAAATGAAGGCATATATCCAAGCTGTTTTGAAATATCTCAAAAAACACCCATTTACAAGTCAGGTGATCAAACCAGGTGCACCAACTATAGACCAATATCTACTGTATTTTACTGCAATTTAAGAACATTTTTGAAAACATTTTGCATACTAGAGTGTATTCATATCTACAAGAATTTAATTTATTATCAAAACATCAATATGGATACAGACCCATACCTACAACTCCTTATGTAGTAGAAACTATTAAATCCACTCTTTTAAATAACAAGTATAATGGTCTTTATACTTGTTCAATATTAATCGACTTATCAAAGGTGTTTGATACAGTTAACTTCAAAATTCTACTGGAAAAACTGTACCTCAACTTTAGTATACGAGGAATGCCACTATAACGATTCACCAGCTATCTTTCAAATCGTCAGCATTACACCACTATTAAAAATATCAAATCTCAGTTAGCAAATAGTTCTTGTGGGGTGTCACAAGGGTCAGTTCTAGGGCCACTCTTGTTTATAATCTAGGTGAATAATCTTCCAAACTACTCTGCTTTCAAAACCGTACTTTATGCAGATGACACGTATCATAGTTTGTCTCATACAAATTTACATGTCCTGAAAGACTTGGTAAATTCAAGGTTAGCTAATGTAGATAAGTGGATGCACCCTTTAAGGCCCGTGCCAGCCACTATAGTGGCCGGCACGTTTTTGGCCATAACTCGCTAGCCGCTATACCTAGAGAGCTGTTCAAACCCTGTACGGATGGGGCAAGTCTTCTAGTTTCGATTTTAAAAACATTCTGTGATTTGGGTTTGGGGCTTTCTTGGGGGGACGTTACAAAGTGGGAGTGTTTTTGAATATTTGACCAACTTTGACTGGCTCTGGACGCCAATCCAATGAGCCAAAAGTTTGGCTCAAATAGATGATCATCCGCGTCTATAGAGCCCTTGATTGACCTTCTGGTATGTCTGTAACCAAAGTTATGGCCCAAAAATCCCACTTTACCCCAAAATCAGGAAATTGCAGAAAAAGCACGAGTCTCCCACTGGCGGCTTGCGCGGATAGCGATAACTCGCCGCTAGAACATGATAGAGAACTATTCGAGCACTCGAAAGACTCATGAAGTCTTGTAGTTTGCACTGAAAAAAAAAACTGTTGAGATTTGGGCTTGGGGTTTTCGGTGGGTGTCGTCAGAGTGAGGGTAGGTTTTTCTTTTTTTTGGTTATTCTTTTACGATGTCATCACCCGGACAATCAGCCAAAATTGTGGCTCAAAGTTTGGTTGTATTCTAGGCTGGAATATGAATCTGTAGAGCTCTAGATCGACTTCCTGGCGTTGCTGGTGCCCACGTTATGGCCGAAAGACCCCAAATCTTGTTAGGATTCCTAGGGAATTAGTGGTGATTCCCCTAGTTAATTTCTGCTTATTTTGCCTTAACGTTTGAACCAGAAGTGCTAGAAAGTCCATCAAACCCTCTAAAGACTCGTATTGTAGCCTAGAATCCAAAAAACAATTTGAGCCACAAAATCGGCTCGATTGTTCGACTTCCAGGGGATGACGTCATCATCCAAATGTAAACATATATGCATAAACATCCTGTCATTATGTAAACATCAACAAAAAACTCAAGCTAAAAATTTGATTTTGCAGTCTAAACTACAAGTCTTCACGAGTCTTTAGAGGGCTTGAACAGCTCTCTAGCCTATTCTGGCGGCGAGTTACGGCCATATACAAACTGGGTGGTATTCACCCCAGGTTAGAGTTTGTAGGGGTAGAAATTTTGACCAATTTTTGGTTTTTGTGGAATAATTTTGGCTCCAGATATGCTAAAAAGCCAATCAAGAGCTCTAAAACTCGTATGATAGTCTAGTTTCCACAAAAATTGAGCAAAAAAATTTGGCTCGTTGGATTGGCGCCTAGGGCTAGGTAAAGTAGGCCATAAAAACGCCGAAACACCCCCACTTGTGACGTCTCCCAGGGGTGTCCCCAGTCTGGAAAAAAACAATTTTTTTTTTAGTCGGGACTAGAAGACTTGCTGAATCCGTAGAGGATTTGAACACCTCTCTAGCTGCAGCAGCTGGCGAGTTATGGCCAAAAGAGTACCGGCCACTACAGTGGCCAGCGCGGGCCTTAAAGGGTAATTATTCAAAGTCATTGTGCATGTTAACAAGGTCTATGAAATACTTATGCAGTCCCACTGAACCGACCTCTTTCAATGTTCATATTAACAATGTATTATTGCAGGGAATGACGTGTGTGATGTATTTGGGCGTGTTAATAGACAGTAGATTGAAATGGTCATCCTATGTTCAATTAATTAAAAGAAAACTTCTCTATGCCTGTAACATGTTTTTCAAAATTTGTAAATTTGTTCCCATTGACATTTTGAGATTATTATACTATAGCTTCGTTCATTTTCACTTACAATATTGCGTTATTTCGTGGGGTACAGCCAACAACTCTGTTCTACAACCATTGTCAGTGTTACAAAACAACATTGACTTAGCAAATACAGATGTCACATAACTCCTTTGTACAAGAACTTAAAAATATTGAAACAAAATGACATTTATCAATTTGAATTAGCAAAATTTATGCACAAATTTCACCACGAAGAATTACCAGAAATATATAAGGAATATTTTTAAGAAACCTCTTCTGTTCATTTTTATCAAACCAGGTTTGCTACTATGGAAAATTACTTTATTCATCGAGTGTCAAGTAATGCCGGTAAAAAATCAATTTCGTATAGGAGCGCTTCTGTTTGGAATAAGGTGGAACAAAATTTAAAGGCTGTACCCTTAAGCACAATTTGCAGTCAGTTACAAGAGTTCGTATTCTCACAGTATTTAGTAAGCAAAACAACTTTCATTTTCATTGGCTCCTATTAAATTCCATGAGGTATTACTTTCATTTTTTGTGGTTTGTTTCTTCGTAATTCTTTTTATAAGTTGGAACGTGTGAGTTTCTGTTACAATACTATTTACGTATTGGTCTTTAAGACATTTCACAGGACATCTTGACCAAATAACCTTAGAGTTGGTCGATAGCTGAGCTTCGAAAAATATATATACGTATATTTAAAATAAAATAACCCACTGTACATAGTAAAGACGGTGGGCATATTTCCTGTGTTTTGTTGTCAACTGCAGCGCTTGCTATGTATTATTTTCATTTTCTTCGTCTTTCTGTGAACATGTGTGTACTTTACTCACCGTCGCTAAATACATCTCTCTCTATTGTTACAAAACTGATTGAGCGCAATATGCATATGTGCATAGTGAGACTGTTGGTGATTTGGTTTAGGAATCAAACCATGCGGGTGAATTAGGGCAATTTCCTTTCAGACCCATTCATCGCAACGAACAAGGTAGCACAAGGGCGAGCCCTGACTCCATATCTATTCGCTGTTTACCTTGGTGAGCTTTCAGTACAGCTGGTCACAACTGAAGCAGGATGCACTGTGGGAAATATGGTTGTAACCCTGCTCAGGAAACTTTAAAATGCTATACGAGTCAGGAAAACTGGGGTAAAATGCTACCCATAATTTGATTACGTCTTCCTGGGACACGTGACATCCGTTATTTCCGGACCAAACTATTTTTACTTCCATATGCCCATTGTTAATCACTTTGGCAACAAAATTGTATCTGCGCACCGAAACATACATATCATACTGTACAAATTTTACCCACTGTACCACCAAAAACGGGAGTTTTTAGAGGGAATTTTTGTTTGTGGGTAGACAACGTCATACGCGTGTTAGATCCGTTTTTTCTTCATAGCAAGCATGGTGTAGCAAGACTCTTCACACATAAGGTATTGGTGGTCATATCTGGCCAAACAGGTTTTGCACTTGAAATCACATTGAAATATAAAGGTAGTAAGTGCCCAAAAGGTATTACACATCAGGTAATCATGGTTAGTATAGTACCCATATTTCCAACAGGTTTTCAGGGACATTTGTGTAATATAACTCAGGCACCATTCCATTTGTCTCTGAAAATCAGGAAAAGTCATGGAAGCACAGGTTGCTAACATTTTTCTAAGTATATAAAATCAATAAAAAACAAGCCCCTGGGTAGTGGACCACCCAGGATTCCTGAGCAGGGTTTTAATCGCCTGCTGTTTGCTGATGATTTTTGTGCATTTGGTCCCAGTCTCAGTCGTTTTCTAAGCCTTCTGAATATTTATTGTGATTATTCTGCTGAAAATGAAATTGCTTTTAACTGTAACAAAACAAGCGGTGTAATTTTTGTTCCCCAACAAATTCAAACAACCTGCCACACCAGTTGTTTCTCTGAATGCCGTAGGCTAAGCGTTAAGTTTTCCGATCAAGTCGAATATGTCGGTGTATTACTTCATGTCTCACTGAAAGATGTCAATGACACGCAGAGGCAAGTGAAATCACTTTGTTGTGCAGCAAACAAGCTCTGAGGCACCTTTTCACAGTGCCCTACCAGTGCTACCACAGCTAAAAACACTCTCTTTCCAGTGGCCTAGTGAGCCTAAACATTTGGAGGAGGCCAATCAATTTGGAGGTGCCAAAATGTTTGACTTTGGGCGAAAAACAGTATTTTGTTTGGGACACAGCTCCTCAAAGTATGAAATGACACGTTATGCTAAAAATTTTGGTGTCATGGCTCCCTGGACCCAGGTCCGGCCTTAAGCCAATGCAATCGATGCAACTGCATTGGGTCCCGCGCCTCTGGGGCCCCGCGCCATGGTGTTTGGGTAGATTGTTCATTTTTGCCAGATACACATTGCGCTTGAGAATTCAGTAGAAACGCCATATTAATTTCGTTGTTAACAAAGGACGCTCCCGTCAGAACTAGCAAATTTCCTCTCGAACGTTAGCAAACGTGCTCAATTCTCGTGTTAGTGCTCCACTGTATATCTTCGCTCTACCACTATCGTAACACGGTTGACTGAACACGATGACGTCATAAAATCACTGCTCAGAGGGGCCCCATGCCTAGGTCTTGCCTTGGGCGCCGCATCTGCTAGGGTCGGCCCTGCCTGGACCCCTGGCTACGCCTACGTCTGTTTCGTGCATATTGCATATCACTGCATGCCTGCAATTATGGCGCAGGTATACACAATCTAGTAATGAGCGACTCCGCGTTGCCTGCAACCTATCGAATTTTGCAGCATGTCCCCCAGGAACGTGAGTGTTCACCTACATCGAGTTAACTGTTTCGTCAGGACGTTTGATGCCTTGATAAGAAAAAATTTGTACGCTATTTTACACAATGCGCATTTTTATGCACCTTTTTTTATCCGCTCACTTCAATTGCATGACGGTTTTTATAAATCTCTATTTTTCTCCCATTATGCAACGCTTCTACGTGACGATGACCGAATACAGTAGTTACTTATACCTTGTTTCAGTGTTTGTTCCTCTTCAGTGTCGACTACGCGTGCCAACTAACGCCTGCTATGCGAAGTGTTGTGTGTAAGCACATCTGTTCCCTTGTGTTCTTTTAACTAATGTGATATGGACCTATTGTCTGAGACAAACGCGTAAATTAATAAAAATAAATAAAGGGGAACTCATAACCTGTCACTATTGGTTGAGACTTTGCCTTGCGCAAAGACTCGGACCTTAGATGTTTTCAACTCGCAGGCGTATGTTATAAGAAAAGATGCCTGACGACTGGGTAAAAATTTTTAGCCCACTCTATAACCTAAAACACAAGGTGATTGAAACGGTCTCGTATTTTTTCCTTTTTTTAAAGTATTTACCAAATTCCTTGACTGGTTTTACGCAAACATTAATGTGCTTAACATGGTTATAGCAGATGTAGATAACCCGACAACTAAATGAAGTTACTCAAAGCGATTCTAAATCGGTGGGCAAGTCAAGACGATTACCTAGACATGGGCATGGAATCAAATAAAATGAATTAGCGTACATGGCATAGTATAACCCGAATTAAGTATACAATACGAGGTTCATAGCACGCTGCAGACCGAAAAAAACAAGAAACTTACCAAACTTACGCACAGCCATGGTCCAAGATTCTTTCGATCTTCAGACAAATAAAAAGCTGTGCCCAGCTATCAAACAGCTACAGTATAAGGTTGACAGCAAAGTTTCACGCTTCGCGCAGCAAACACAACATCGCTCCCTGAGCACAGAGCAAACATTTGTTTTGACCTTTAGAATCTAAGCCCGTTGTCTCGACCTCATATATTAGCTCAAGCGTTATTGCAGTCATCAATGCAGCTCCGGCATTGAATGAAATGACACACTGTAAAAAAAGAAAAATGTTTGAAGAAGACCCTGAACTTGACTGGGTAATTGTGATTGAAAATGTTTCGGTTCGACTAAGAAGATTGAGCTAAAATTTTTTATTGCACTTTTCAGATTAGCTTGGAGTTATTTTGGAACTTTACTCAGGGTTTGGAAGTAACTCAAGTTTTGACTGGTTTGGTTTACAAATTGGTTTGTTGGCTATCAATGCAGCATTCACTGCAAAAGTAGCGCGTGGCGCAAGGAAGCGAAGATGGGCGTCGCAGACCACTCGTGATACTCCGAAAGTAGTACTAAAAGCGAATGTAACTAAACGGAACTGTTGCTTCATTAGCCGTACTTCATGTTTTGTGATAATGATCTATTGCTGAGCACAGGTAACACACATGTACCAGATATTATCTGCAGAATTACAGAACTAAAAATAGCATTTCCAAGATTAAATTGTACAGTGGGTTAAGTACACGCCACTACAGTTGGCTCATGCCGAAGACTTGAAGAATGAAACTTTCAGCCTTTCCAGCCTCGTGCTTGGCGTTAAGTGCAAGGAAATGTATCATGTACGGTGCTGCCACCAATCCAGCATTCACTACAAGTAGCTGCGCGGTCTCTGGCGCAAGTAAATGGAGATACGCGCCCGTAAACTGCTTATGACGCTCCAACTGGACTGAGAAAGCGAATGCAATGAAATTTAACTGATTTGCGAGTCCTCCAATTTGCGAAAATCCCCCTATTGCAGTTCTTCCCAAGTTAATGACAGCGCAGCAGCAACTACGTTTCAAGTGCGCAATGACGTTGTGGACGAAGATCTTTTTCCAGCGTAAATGGCAGCAAATAGCTTTTGCATTTTACTGAACTTTCATGTGCTTCACCATGCAAAAGCAAGTTTCCATAGGTGTCATTTGCGCTTTTTGAAAAAACGCCAATCTTGCGAAACGCTAGTTTTGGCGTCCAAATGCACTTAAACTTTTTGATGCATGTCTTCCGCGGCTTTCTTCTGATACGTTGTATGGAGAACATTGATGTAAAAGTCAACACCAGGATCAGCAATGAGCTTACGCAGGGTAAACCTGGCAATGCCAGGTCCGCTGGATTAATTTCAAAATATAAATATGCACTTATTGGCTACAAATATGTAAGGTTTACAGTGCAACCAAGATTCCTCACATCGCTATATTAGTCCCCATACCTCTAAATCGGTCTCCAGACACCTACACGCGCGTCCATCAGACACTACACATATATTCATAATTCTTCAGAAGTTTCAAATTTTTGGAACAAAATTTGTCACTGGATTGTCAAATCAGTGAAACAACTATAATATCTTCGAAGCATGCGTGGGATATATGCGTAAAGTATGTTTGATTGTCACTTTGGTAGTCAGTTAGGAACATATAAAATGTAACATTTTGTGATTGGTGCGGTAGGTTTATTGTTTTGTTTCTGCCTTCAACCAAGCAAAAAATCATTTTGGTAAAGACCATGATTTATAAGCAAAGTTGACGTCTTCCAACTCACCATCAGTAGTCTAATCTCAAAACCAGTACAATGAATGATTGTACTTAGACTATGAGCTTAGATGAGCTTATTCTTGCTCGTTTTCTTGTCATATCTATGACGACTCGCAAACAAAAAGAATCAGACGAAAATGGGAAATCGCAACTTAGCTTTGTTATTTTAAATATCTTGCACAAATTGTGTTGTCTTTCCAGTATTGCGGAACACTGTTTAATACTTTCTGTTTTTTTCTGACCTTGCGTTATGCCCACATGAAATACTGTTAGGTTATTATGATTATAATGGTTCATGATGAGTTTGTTTTGCACAGACACGGAAAATTTCCGCAATGTGCACAATAGAAGATGCTTATGATGATGATGATACCATCGCTCTTACGATCAGCAGTTACTGCATTTGAATATACCTGCAGTATGACTGAATCACTCAAGTTTCACTCAAGCTTTGAAGAATTCCACGGTGTAATTGAACATTAGACAATTTTTCTGCCACTTGGTATTTTCAAAATAAGGCACAAAGTATATTTAGCACGTGTTCAAAATTATTTTTTTAGTTGTTTCGAGATTATTCACTTATCCCGTCGTTTAATTACTGGATGTGTTTCCAGTCTCTTGGAAGTATATGCACTTTAACGTCTGGTTTGGCTAGATTACCAGCACTTTTTCCTTTGAAACAGTTGTTTAAAATATGAAGAAAATCCAAGACCTATTTTTTCAGTCAATTTTATGCTAACGACGTCGAACAAAGTCTGAAAACGTCGTCTACATTTTAGCCAACAAAATGATGTTCAGCATGAATGATGACCCCAAAAGAATGCTTTCAGTTCACTGCCTAATCCATCCCAAAGCAAAAATCTGTCGCTATCGCTTTTCACTTTTCAAAAGACAGATTACTTTCAAAATTTGTTGTGCCTTTCAAATGGTCGTCAAATTCTACCACTTTTGTATAAAAATATTTGTATCGCGTTTATCAAATTTTGCTTTTTATGTTTTTTCTCAAGATTCGCAAACTGGCGTTTGCAGGCTTGGTAAAATCTATTGCGAAACACAAGCTCCGTGATAGGCTTTATGGCACAGTAAAGCGCCCAGTTAAACTTTTATCATCAACCCTCTACGTACCGCGTGCCCCACTTTTTTGCAGTTTTTGAAAAGTTTGCAACGCCGTGACTCGCCAGTCGATTGAGCTAGAGAGCTGTTCAAAGCCTCTACGGATTGCGCAAGTCTTCGACTGCCGAGTTTAAAAAATGTTTTTTCGGCTCAAGTTTCTTTGGAAATTAGGCCAAAACCCGCTTGTTTAGAGTCCTTGATTGACTTTCTAGAGTATCTTTCTAGCATATCTGTGGTTGGATTACACCCATATTCTATATGGCCATACTCGCCAGCAGATTGAGCTAGAGAGCTTTTCAAACCCTCTATAGATGAGGAAAGTCTTGTAGTTTAGAATTAAAAAACAATTTTTAGTGTGGGTTTTCGGCCTTTTTAGTGATGTTCACATAACCACAGGATGTTTTGACAAGTTTGTCAAGTTTGTCAAAACATTGGATGACGTCAACATCCTGTGGGAGTTCAACAATAGAGCCGATTTCGTGGCTTAAAGTTTTATTGGATTTAATTGGATTCTACGCTATAATACGAGTCTTTAGATAGTTTGAATGACTTTGTAGCGTTTCTGGTTGAAAAGTTATGGCAAAAATTGCCGAATATTAATTAGGGAAATCCCCGAAAATTACTCAGCAAATTCCTGAAATATTTCGAATTTTTTGGCATAACTTTTGAACCAGAAACATTAGAAGGTCGATCAAGGGCTCTAAAGACTCGTATCATAGCCTAGAATCCAAAAAAACTTTGAGTCACAATATCTGCTCGTTAGGGCGCTGATGATGTCATCAAAAGAAAGCCAAAACACACCCCACTCATGACGTCATCAACCAAAAACCCCAGGTCCAAAACTTAATTTTTTTTCATTCTAATGTACAAGACTTCACGAGTCTTTACAGGGTTTGAATAGCTCTCTAACTCAATCTGCTCCCGAGTTATGGCTGGCTAAAGTTTGACCTGAAATGGCTAATGGTACCTTTGTGAAACTTTTTGATTTTTGTCAAAAGCTGGGTTTTTGAGCTATAATTTCGGCTCCAGATATGCTAGCAAGTCAATCAAGGGCTCTAAAGACACGGATCACAGCCTAGTTTCCAAAATAAACTTCAGCCAAAAAATGGCTCATTGGGTTGGCGCCCAGGTCCAGGCAAACTCGCCAAAAATGCAAAAACATGCCCTCATTGTGACGTCACCCCCAGAAAACCCCAAACGAAAAAAAACATTTTAAATCCACAGTCGAAGACTTTCTGAATCCGTAGAGGGTTTGAACAGCTCTCTAGCTCAATCTGCTGGCGAGTCATGGCGTTGCAAACTTTTCAAAAAATACAAAAAAGTGGCGGACGCAGGACTTCGAGGGTCAAGCCCAGCTTTCATCTCAAAGTCTCGATTGGACTCGTTTCAAATAATCTTGTTATTCGCGGGCACGTGTCTGCAACAACCCCATGCAAACAACATAACTGTTGTTTAATTGCATCACGGCTTCTTACTCGTTCATTTCAACCACGGAACTTTCTGAAGGTCGACGAAACATTCTTAAGTTCTGACCAAACCTTCTGAAAGTCTGTTTACCAATTATAAAATCGGTGAAAGCTTGTTTTGAAATAAAATCATTTATTAACTTTTACGATCTCCGAAACATGAAGCAAAGTTAAGGACGTTTTCGCTGAGTCTCCAATGCGGTTGAAATTACGCTGATGTCCACAAATAACTATAGTAAAAAACGCTGTGGAAAATGGATGCAAGAAAAGTTTACGTCTGCTGGGGTAAGCGTTTCACTGTGATGTGCAGCAACAAACTAAGACAGGCGCGTGGACAAACCAATATGAGTTACTTTTGCAACGCATCGCTTCCGAAGCGCTTTAACCAATTCTCAAATTAGATTTAATTTTGCACTATCTCTGACTGAGTTTTTTCGTCCAGCTTTTTTGCAGTAATTGTTTTGTCAATGCTGGGATCCATGAACCACTTCCCAGAAATATCTTCGTACTCCTCGCAAGCCATCAGAACACTGTCTTCAACCTGCAACACAATCAAAAGATGCTGTGAGATATTTAGCTGGAATGCGTTTCCCGAAAAAATGGATTACGCCTCGTTCTCAGCCTGTTTAGTTTTTTTGTGACACACATTGCAACTGTACACTAATCGCACAACTGAAGTGACGCAATTCCATCAAGATTCTGGTTGTTTAATTTGCGCGCTCCACATTAGTCAATATTGCAACTTGGTTTATCAAATGAACGCATTATGCATACTCGTATAATATTTCATACTCAGAGCAAAGCACTTTACTTATGTTTATTCTTCACTTATTTTCTATCTGTTCCCTTCACACTAAAAGTAAAAGGTTCACCTTGGGGAGGACTGCAGGCCAAATGACCGATTGGTTTTCGCAGATTCCCACATTCTTTTTACGCATCTGTCAACTTGGATTTTATCACAGCAGTATAGTCGAAGACTATGCTAAGGATCAAAGTTACCGTTTCAGCGCCAGTTATCTGGTGTTCTTTCTTAGCGCCATGTGTGCGCGAGTTGCACTTCGTAGTATGTGTGTTACGTCTTCGTTGTGCGCTCACACCGTGTTTTAGACTTAACATGGGGAAAATTCAACACTCCACCAGAAACCGTCACACTCCGTTTACTTCAAATCGAAATAACGGTCGACACACGACAACATGACCACGTTCCGGTGCGGTTTTTAGTAGTTGTGGAACCGCGTGCAAATGGTTAAAACCACGCTATTCAGGAAACTGGCAACAAAATCAAATCGAGTCGAGACTGCTTAAGAGACCGTCGCAACAAAGTAACACAAGGCAATCATTGCGAGGGAGGAATGCGGGATCGCCAAATCACACCAAACGAGACTTCAACAAGCAACGCAGGAATTTGCGATGTAACAATATGGGTGCAAAGAAATAAACAATTTAGGAATGTTAAAAGGATGGCAGTTGCAGATCAATTTGTAAGGGGCTTTGACTTGGAACCAAATGCCTGAAGAAAACCCAAGGGAGCTGAGCTGGTGTTATTGATGAGTGACGTAAATGGCAGAAACATCAGCCGCTCTGTCTGAATCTAGGAAAAAATTGTTTCAAAGGACCTAAAGTGTAAGAGCGTCACTTGCATTTGATTTACCAGTTATAATATTCATATATTGAAAGCAATAGCAAAAGAATCTCCGTGTACATTTCTAGTAAGTGATGCGTTTAAAATTTTTGAAATTGTGCGACTGCATTAAAAAGTTTGTGGAGTGTCAAGATGAACCATGATATTTACAAATACAGGACATGTCGCGAAACCTCTGCTTTGCTTTCTCGTGTTGTGTCTCTTATTTGCCGGTAGTACGAAGCTAGTCACTCTAACCATTATTGTGAGTGCACGATGGCGACCCATGCATGGCATCCACGAAACTTGTTTCCTAAATATTTTACAAAACTTTCCTCTAAAAATCATTTTGTGGTGAAGAGCTTTTATAACTTGTGAAACGTTACAAGAAACAGTTGTGAATTTAAAATATTTTTCATATAAAGACATTGGACAGAAATGTAACAATCTCATTTAAATTTCATCGAAAAATGCGGTATTAAAATAATCACTTCGTCTTCTGTTCCCGTTGGTGACGTTTACGGCTCTAGTGTAGGCTATAGCCCAAATTCTGCCATTTGAAACGGCGAGTTTCTTTGATGGTTTTTCTGATCAAACGTAAAGATCAAAATCTTACCTGTGCAATCACATTGTTTGGTACGTAACGTCTAATTCATTACGGCTATGCTTTATTATGTGCAGTATGAGGATAAGTGTGCACTCTAATTAGCATTTACGCCGAATCAGGATTGCAATTACGTATTTTATTTGCGTGTAAAATTTACTGTAAATAATTGCAATTGTGCCCATGACCAATTGGTGCAGTATATGCGCTCTTGCCTTACCGATAGTAATGTCTGTTTGTTCAGTTTAGTCACGCTTGTTGAATTTGTACTTCGTTTTTTTTATGTTTCAAATACCGTACTCGATGATCGACCGCAGTTGAAGTTTGCATAATTTGTAATAGCAAGTGTTTGCGCTGATCACCTTGCCGTTTCTATCACCAAATTTTGTTGGATTGTGAAGCTACAGAACTGTTGCGCATGCGCGGAACTTGCGAGGTGTCACAATGGACGAGAGGTGGTCAAGTTAGCATTTACAATATATAAGTGGTAGTCCCCCACAGCTCGCAAAATGGGGCTGGTGCCGCAACAGTGCTTACTTACGAACTCCACTTTCACTTTTAACCTCTATCAGTTTTTCGCGCAGAATTTTATCTGTTAAAAACAAAACGTGATCAATATTTCAACTGGCATAGTTGCCCATCCTATGAGCTCGGAAACAACGATGCTGCGCACTGCAACAAGGCAAGGCCATGGTGGATAAGTTGTTGAAAAATTTAATGAACTGCAGAATGCGCGATGGGCACCATGTGGATCAACGAAGCTTACTTTATGCAGCTTGGTAGCTCGTGCATGATGGTGGTCTCGGTACGGATCGTTATCCATTCTGTTGTAGCAAGGAATGATCACCCACCTCC
>JGI24158J21664_10002643_pt1 | contig 21965 bp, 11 predicted proteins | sample Ectturendosymbi3_FD_21664 | JGI IMG/M metagenome (IMG submission 21664)
TATCACGTCCTGCAACAGAAAAGACATTCGTTAAAAAATGGGTTTTTTATCGAACAAAATATGGGTACGCATCTTTTTGGGTCACCCTGTATTTCAGGAAGCGTTTATTGAATAAGAGCCTCTAAATCAAATGCGCTTTCGGGGTGGTCGCGTTTACAATTTTTCTGTCTTATTTAGGAGTCGTTTTGGGGCTGACATAGCCAATCTACTACGGATGCAATACATGACAATGATCTTCATGGCTTTTAGACCACAAATATGATTTCGCTGCAATTTTTCTCTATTTGCAATGTATATTTGAACATCTCAATCTTTAGGTAATTTAATAACCGCTTATAGCTGCAACCCAAAAATAATAAAATACTGATAGCTAACAAACTCATATTCTGGCATAAATTTAAATGGAGTATTACAAGTATATCTCATAACCATCATTTGTATTTTCATCAGCATCAAGACAGCATTCTTGTGCACTAAGTATACAAAATCTAGTCTTTGAAATTTTACCAGTTCTATTGTGATGTTTAGCAACCTCTACCGGCAGATTTTCCAAGCGTGGCAAATTTAATCGCATGATTTGCAAGATGAAGTAGATTGATTTACGTTGCATATCTGATTTATACATTACAATTTTTAGAGTCAATAGAGTAGCTGTTTGAAACATCGGCTTTTATAGGGGACCTTTAGATATTATGTAACATACTGGATTTGCGACTATTGCAAATTAAGCTGATATGCAACTAATGGTTACATGATCGGCACGCTTGATTTTAAACTAGTGTGGGAACAACGACACTAGGGTGCCAAAGTCGCAAAAAGGCTAAATTTTTACCGGTGTCAAGCGAAATTTCTGACCTCTGTGAAATTTCTGACCTATTATTTTTTGTCAGTTATTTTGCTTGTCAGAGTAAAGGAATAAAGTTTTGCGAGTACTTTTCAATGTGTGTTGTGTAAATTAAAACTTTTTGGTTGGATGTCACATACTCACATCAAGCTACGGCACGGGAATAACTATAACGCCTGAAAAATGTTGGTGTTAGTCTTAAACTTAAATTATTTTCGTTTTCTAACCCAAACCCTAACCCGACACACTTACCTAAACAGCAAACCGTAAGCCCTAATCATCAGTTTTCTCAGCGTATTTGATATGTAGAATATTACTCTGTGCATGCGCACATGGCGTGAAGTCAGAAATTTCGCAAGTCAGAAATTTCGCAAGTCAGAAATTTCGCAAGTCAGAAATTTCGCTTGACACCGGGGCCCGCGCCCGAAATGTTTCCTTTGTCTTCGAGCCTGATTGAGCTAAATTTGCAAAATGCAAGCACGCACTATTTCTCATCGAAACCCAGATTTCTCTCTGTAAACCAGGTATATTTGAAAGTGACAAAATGTCTGAAGTCCACTGCATTGAAATTACTTTCATTTACATTTCATTACCCACCCATGCTTTCGTCGTCATCATCAAAGAGATCGTCATTTGCATTCGGGAACATGAATGCAATGAGGGCAGGAGTAAGGAGAAGTGACAAGATGACAAGTACTCCGAACGCAATGATTGTGTACAGCAAATCTTGCCAGTAACTGCAGTGAACATTACAGCGTCATCACTTTCATCTTTATGATATTCTCTGTTTCAGTAATCGAAAGACAGTTACGCATGCACACTACCTCTTGCCGAAAAAATAAAGCGATATAAACGGTGACATATCATAAAAGAAAGGTTAATCTTTACCGGCAAAACTCGTTTACCTGATTATTTACCCGGTTGGTTGTACAGTTTAACTGTTACCTATTTATCAGGTTTGTGCTACCCAACAATACATTTCAAATCAGTTTGCATATCGTTTCAACTCATCTCCTTACGCCATGGCTGCTTTTATAAGGAAAAGAAACACATGATCTTAAAGCATATTTCAATTTGCAGCAAATCATCTTCTACTGATGATAGTGATGGATACAAGTGATACAACTAATCGTTTTTGATATATGTTTCACTGGTGTGTTGCTTGTCAACAATGCTAAAGTAAACAGTAGTGCTGGAAAACAATGTTCGGAAGCGGAGGTAATCTTTTCACATTTGTGAGGCAACTGATTTTACCTGTAGTGTACTAAACCTTTAGCTGTCTTTTCTCAGGGTAAATAAACAATATCTAGCTCTTCACGTTTTTGACACAACAGGTATCGATGATGAGTAAATTTAAATTTAAGTGAACACGAGGAGTCAGTCACCACTAGGAAGTGAAAAAGCAAGCAACGTACGCGGTATAAAGCTCAGGCACCGCCGAACAATATTCCAAAGTCACATTGCCACCATCTCTGTAAAACATGATGATATTTAGAAAAATGAAGTGCAATCTTTCCAACCGCAAAATTTGCAATTTTGATTAACAAAATTTCAAACTAAGCGATGTGTTTCCTTCGCAAGCAACATTTGTCAATAGTTTTTGAAACAACCTAAATCAATCCGCAAGTGGAATATAGCACATTTTTGGCTTAAACTTTTAATAAAACCTAATCAAAGAATGTTTGGCTGTCACAAATGTATAAATAATTTTCGAAAGCTCTACTTACAAGCATGGGTATCGGAAGGATTTTTTCCAAGGGGAAGCACTAGGGGATTTTTTCAAATTTTTCCAGGGGGGGGGGAATGATGAAACTTGGTTTTTACACCTCGAAATTAAAAAACAACCTTTTTACTGAAATTTTCAAAATCCGGGGGGGCCAAGGCCCCCTTGCCCCCTTTTTCTTATCCAACCTTTTGTTTTAAAACGTTGATTACTCTGTATGTGGGGAAAAGGCATCGAACTGTAAGGTGATCAGTACTAGTTATGCTATTTGGTCACCGAATCAAAATGGCCGTAGAAATACGAATTGCAGTTTTCTGTGTTGCTGCATGGAATTCGTTGAGTTTTGAGGGTGCAGAAGCCAGACAATTGCCTAACTGCATCATGAAACCGATCCCCTGTGTCGTCTACAAACTCGAGCCGACACTTCTGATCGCATTTGTGCACCAGCTGCCAGTCTGTCTCTGTGTAGATTAAAAATAAAAAGTCTTTTGAAACCGTATACAAACAAGAAAGCATCAAACAATGGTTTGATTTTTGATTAAAATGATACTGGGCAGGCGCGTAGCCAGAACTTTTGATAGGGGGGAAAACAACAACAGTGTCAGCATTTAAATATGTAATGCTCCTTGAGTGTAAAACATCATCCACAAAATGTGCCTTTTTCTGGCGCATCTTTTTCTGAATAATTATGTTCATATTTAAGCCGACAAGAGAAAGTCTGCTTTCATTGAATTGACCAGTTTTAAAAGTTTACTTTCAGTAAAGTTCCAAGTTTCTACTTTGGATGAAAGCCAGCATTTTCTCGTAACACTTCCTGGTGAAAGCGCTTGAGAAAATCTCGATGCTATAAGTGCAAGATCTGCACTATGATCTTTTCAGCCAATATTGCAGTTGAGCAAAAAGTCATTGTGGCCGCCATTGTGATTGCGCTTTGTTTATTTACAGTACACGCGCTTCTGATTGTACACTGCACACCAACACATGTTCAATCGAAGCCGAGTAGCAACTTTTCTCTAAGATACCGACTCAGAAGTAGGTGTACAAAACTTGCGCGCATGTAGCCTAAGACTTGGATCTTGTCCAATTCTTGAGCGACTGGTTGACGTATGCAACTGATAACGTAAATGCTAGAGTCGCTCAAGGCGTTTGAAAAAATTTTGGATTTATGTCGTCAAACTTTAATATCACAAATATTATAAAGACAATTTTGCAGATTGGAGAAAATTACACATGTCCTCCAAACAAACTTGCATATGTTTGACCCACTCAGTCTACGCAAAGTGCGAAAACGGTTGTGTAAACGAAGAAGCCACAATCGATTATTACCACGGCTCTGCACTTAAGTTAAGAAATACTTGTCGCCGCAGCTTATCACCACGGTTGGTAAGTTGACCTAGTCCAGTGGTTCCCAAAGTGTGGGTCAAAACACAAAGAAGGGCGGAGAAGGGTCACAAAATGGGTCGCACAGAGGTGATCCAAACCCGGGTTGTGTATTAACTGCATTTTTAACGTTGCCAGTGCTTGTCTGTGTCTGTCTATAGCATGGGCACTTGAGAAAAGAGTATATTGCTGACATTAAAAACGAACCTAACAACTTGCTGCCAAAATTCATCCATACAATCATTTTTTTCATACGTTGCTTGAGGCTTGGGTTGAGAGGTGTTCACCAAACTCAGATTTGGGACGGGCTCAAAAAAGTTTGGAAAAAGCTGATCTACCCATGCGAGCGTAAGGGTTGGGTCTTTTTTCGAATCCATTGGCTTTTAAATAACAAAATCCCATCGACTGCGAAAAAATTCAATTTAGTTTCATTTTGGTCACATTCGCTTTATGATTGAGAAAACATATTACAAGCTATCTGTAAGTAATGGCAGTGTCAATGGCCCAACAAACACTTACAAAGTAAATAACATCTTTCTACTTTCGTTAGATTTTGTTGCTGACTCTTCGCGTTTCAGCTGAATAATTTCAAGTTTTTACCGCAGGATAGGGTGGCAATTAACATCAGATGAAAGTTGAAACACTTTCAGACCATGCACAGGTCGGTTTCTGACTACTTGACAAACCTGTGTTTTTACTTGCCGGCAAGGTGATCGGAGACCATAGATGAAACCGTGACGGTTCAATCACAAAAAGGCTATAATTGTGGTTGAACCGTCACGTTGACCTATACATGTTTAATTAACACAAATAAATATCTAAAACAAATGCTATTGTTGTTAAACAGTGTCTATGGCCTAACTGCGTAAAAATGACTTTGAAACTGGATTGCTTCTTAGCCAAGGCTTGTGCTTCATGGCATATAAAACGTATATAACTGTTATATTCACGCATTTAGTTTTAAAATTTTTAAAAACAAAAATCTACGATGTTCTGTTGATGCTGCAGACAAGGGTAAGTTATAGCCTACAGTATCTGTAGCACACCAGAGTTGTCAAAGAGGAATTTTTGCGGTGCTCTTGAAATAAAATTTAGATCACATCACCATTAGGTGGGGGCGTCGGAAGGGGAGCAGGGGATTTTAAAACTTTACATTTTTCGTATTAAATTTTTAGCAAAAAAGGTTGTTTTCTTAGTTTCGAGAGGGAGAAACGAAATTTCACGACTTTTAGACCACCTGCAAAATTTTTTTGGTTATCCCTGGAAAAATCCACTATTGCCCCCCTGGAAAAAATCCTTCCGACGCCCATGTAGGTGTAGGTGGATACAGCAAGCTAGCGCACCAGAAACAGCTGCGTAAAGTGTTACTCCTTGTTTTACTTTCGGTTAGTGATTACAAGCGCGTATATGCAAGTCTATTTCATTATCGCCAACTTCCACATGGAGCTTAAACCTCAGGTAAAGGTCAGCCATTGTATGAATTCTCCAGCATTTATACTATATGCAATGTTTGTTTAATCATGGACAGTTAGTAAACCATACTGCATTGATCAGGCTCGTCTAAAAGCTGAAGTAGGATAGATTCTTTGAGCAGTTTCGTTGATTTGCACTGACGTATTGCTTTGGCTTCCACACCAAAAGCTTTATTAACCTGAAAATTGTCGGTTCTACTTTCGGAATTGGGGGGCAATTGCCCCCACTGCCCCCCCTGGCTACGCGCCTGATACTGGGCCCTTCGAAAAACAACTGCTTTTATGAGCAGCAAAAACTGATGGGGACAACTGTTGTTGTTTGAAACGCCCGACGTGATTTCATAAATTTTTGGTTAGAGCCTGTTACACACAAATGGAATGACGTACAAGGACAACTCCTACCGTAAGGTCAACGGTGCATCAGCAATATTTTTCGATGCAATACAATGGCTTATCCGCTTTCCAAGACACACAAGTTAACCCCGAAGAGTTTGTTGAACATTGCTATCAAAGGCATAACTGTGCGCTTGCTACAATCTGCTGGCAACATCAGCACCTCACGCATTACTGCATTTTTAGAATTTATCCTGAAAACTGTTACCGCAAACTTTTACACAAACGGCCCAGACAAGTTAGCCAAGATAACCGTCAACACGTTACAGGTTTGCTCAACTGGAAAGACCGCCAGAATAAAAACCTAGGAACTGAAAAGCAAAGGCCCGCGTTATACACTGTGGTGGCAGATATGAAAACACTTTATCCAAGCTTGTGCAGAGACACTGTGACTAAAGCTCTTGAATACTCCCTGGAGAAACATTCCATCTTCCACATCAGGGCCCGTAAAATCGTTGTTGAACTGAACGCAATTTGTCTTTAACAACGTTGCCACCCGTAATGACAAACAAGTATATACCCAAAATCACAGCCGGTGATAATCATATGTTTCACTAGCGCAAATAGTGTGCATTACATCCTACAGCCGATTGCTGATGTGGTAAGTGAGGCGAAACTTCTCCGTTGGTCCCGCTGACATAATTTGGACAACCGCATCCGAAAAAGCGTCAAATGGTCGCACTCGGCAGACACTAATTTCAACATTTGCCCACAGTGGTTTGGAAGTAACTGCACGGGTTACCAGGTGGACNAACTAGAATTCCTCGATGTTAACCATTGCATAACTCCTGAAGATGATTTTGGATTTGCAACCAAAGGATTTGCAACCACTTTTAAAAGTCAGAGTGGAAGGAAGGTAGTTCATTAACGGTAAATCACACCACCCAAACGACGAAATTTAGTCAGTTTTATTCGCAGAGGCAATGAGATTGGGGCGACTCAACCAAAGAAAAGGAGGTTTTCCCGCCAGCTTAAACCAACTTAAAAAGAATCTATCCGCTCAAACTTTCCTTTGGAGATGAAGAATGACATGAGAGCAATGGCATTAAGATGGGAAGAAGTCCTCCAAAATGTGACAAAAAATAAGACATACGAGTTTGGACCTAGAAAAGATCCATCAGATCTTAACCAAAACTAACCATATACAAGCACCTTGCTTTAAATAAGATAAAAAAACAAACCGAAGATACGTCAGGGCCTTGTAACCACTATGTACTTTGTAGTTGCCATGGAAAATGCAACAAATCCATGGTCCCAACTATTTCACACATATTGAGGCAAAATGGAAAACTTTCCCACTGAAACAATACCTGTCATGCGTTAGCTATGGTATATAAGTGGCGACTGTTGGCCAAACAGTAAAAAAGATTCCAAGAGATGGTGAATGTACCGAAATACTTGGAACAAGCCGGATAAGATTGATGACAACAACCAAATGGCTTTATCGCGGCACTATGCAGTGTTCCATGACGTCCTAAATAAACCACATATTTGTGTCCCTTACAATGTTACTTTTGTAGAAAACCCAGTTTTGACTGTCTGGCTGCTTGCGAAGATAAATTGCTTAACATGCTAAACGCACGAAGTCACATTTAAAACATGGCCCTCCCTCGTGTGAAATAATTTTGTCTCGTCTTTTTTGGGAGCCTGCGATGTTCATTTATACTTCTTTTTGCCATTTAACATTTACAGGCCCTCCCTCTATCTTACGCCAGTCAAGTTTTCGACCTCAAGGCAGTACGAGTGCTTTCACAGCTGTGTTTTCGTCGCCCTGTAATTGGCCTCAGATTAATTTTTTTCAGTTTTAGTGAAAGCAATTTTATGAGAATGACCGATTTTCCTGTTTTTATTTACCGCAACTTGTATTTTGGTTTATTCATTTTAGTCTAGGACAGTGGTGGGCAATTAATTTGCCACGGGGGCCACTTCGAGAAGGCCGCGTTTGGCGGAGGGCCATATCTTCTAATGAAAAAAGAAACAAGTCGATGGAAATTGAAGCGAGTCTCGGGTCAAGTAAGCCTCAGGGCTAAAATTTTTTGTGATAAGGAATTTTCAGATTTGATGATTTTTCCTGAATGTTTCTGCGGGCCACTGAAAAAACTGTGGCGGGCCGGTAATTGCCCACCCTTGGCCTAGGCCCAGGTGTGTTTGTTTTCTCTGCTCTTGCTTTAATCCTTGAGAATTTCACTGGTAAGCATCTGCTTGCAGTTTTCAGGATTGGGCATGTGTAGGGTTACGTGAAAACGATTCCCTACTTAAAAAATTGCTGATTGATTCGACTGAGTCGCCTTCGTGGAGACTAATTACTTGGCTACCGCGTTACTATTTCCTATACCTCTGTATATGTTTAAAGAACGTCTGTAAATAGACAAAGTTTTTCCAGATGCTTTGAAGTGTGCAACACTGTGCTGGACGTCTTTATTTAACACATGACAACCTTGCTTCCTGAGAACAGTTTTGCTGTTGAATGCAACAATGCAAACTGCAAGTTAAAAAAAGACATTTTCGTGTTCTTAACAACATTATTGATATCTGCTAACATCCATCTTAGACTGATGCATTTAAGCAAACGGTAAAATTTTAATGCAGTGTCAAAAACATCAAGTTTAAGTTTTCTGCTGCTTAAAATGTATCGCAATTTTATGAAAACAATTGCGTAATTTAGGTACAGGATTACAAAACGCAAATGTGCAAAATGATTGAGTTTCAACATCGTACCTGATTATGACGTGATTTTTGCCAGCAAAAAGTTTCAACTTCCTCAATTTAAATATCATTTTTATGATTTGTGCTTTGCGTCGACTTGTTCGTGGTATGGCAATTCATATTACGTTGGAAGGAGTAATTTTGACGTTACAGCATCATTATGTTGCGGTCTGCGGCAGATAGATTTGGCTTGTTGTGTACTGTTTTGAGTTGTGTAGGCCTGTCTTAACAATTAGTTTGTTGCATTTGCGAGCAGTTAGCAGCACCATAGCAGTTGGGCACAGGCTTACCACATTTTATCGCGCTCCTTCATTTGTCATGTACGTCACATGCACGACCAAGTTTACTACTCGGCCATTCGTTTTCGTTGTTGAAAACAGTTATTGTGCGTATTGTGCTCCATTTTAGTTAGTTTTAGCTCGGTCGAGATTCGTACTTCGAGATTTCGCATTTCAAAATTTAGCCGCCATTTATTAGTTTTGGATATCGCAGTTAACTTAGATGGCAAAACCTAAGCAAGCAAGATTGCATAGTTTTTATTTTCTACGAGATGTCAAGATTTGTAGCCCTTAGAAACAGCAACTTGACCTACGCCCACTGTGGAAATATTAATTGCACCCATTAGTGCTTCTATTCCTGGGCAAACAATCTTGGGTTCGTTCTTAAACATCATTCGCAACTTACCGGTTTTGAGAGACATAGACTAACTTTGGATAGTCCTAAAAATGTGGCGGTTCTCGATACCGTTAGACAAAGTCATCGCAAATTTCTGCAAGTATGGCTTGATTACGACAGGTTTTCCATTTGGTATATCTACACACAACTCTCTGATGGAGGCGATTTATCCAAGATATGCATCGTGATGCAAACACGTCTAAAGTGTAGAAATCTCAGAAACCTTGTTTTTGTCAAAAACATGCATTGACTTCAAGAAATTCGTTGAAAAGGTTGTTGACCACCGAGATGCTGTTTACCACAAAGAAACAACTTCTGCTGCAAAACTTTTTGCCAAAATGGAAACTGGCCAAAATTTTACATTATTTTTTTTCTTCAAGCGTTCTCAATCAAGCGAAGACATAGAGACTTGAACATTGCGTCGATAGAGACTTGAAAACCACGCAGTGAGAATACACAAATTTGAAAGCACCAATGTATCCAATATAGTGGCCGTTAGTCGAACACCCAACATTTCAATCAAGAGGTGGACACTCTAACATTGAGCAATCGCCCCCCCTAAAGCCACATTATATTATACTTAAAACGGTCATCCCTATCTCCATGTCGTCCACAACTGCGTTCATTTCCACTACTCTCGTTACCCTGTTTGTGAGTGACTGAGGGGCAGTGCACTTGTGGATCACCTTAAACAATTTGCTGCGTTATGGAGCAGTTGCTCTGAGGCTGAGTGTAAGTTTGTTTGCTGCTAACTCGTATGTTCATTTTATTTTGGCAACATCCCTGAGCGTCTTTGGACCACATGATGGGAGCCTTTCACATTAAGGAGTAATTCACCAGATTTCACGTCGGTATGCCGGTGCCTAAACATTTTTAGGAGCTTTGTTTTTGCAAGTTGCTAGGTCGTAATTTCGCTGTGGCTCAAAAGTGTTGCTTGGACGCATACAAATTTTCGCTTTCTACATCACACCAACTTTCTCTGTCTATACTTCAATAGAACATTTAACGAAATCGATGAAGTGCTTTTTTGCGAAAATGTAAACTGCAAATGAGGTAATAGCCGGAAGCAATTTGTTTGCCACTGAGCCCCTGGCAAGCACTTAGATCTCTAATATCTGAAAAATCAGTTTTTACAATACGATAAAGCATGGATAAAATTACATTACCTTGGATTTACGTCAGCAGGTGATAATTGCAAAAATTCCGAAAGAAGTCTCCACAACATTAGTCCATCTCCAACAAAATCAACGACTTGCAGCAGCAGAAAAAACACACGCGCAAAAGCATTTTGTGTGCTCATTTTACGTCATGAACTACTGGCTTACGGATTAAAAACAGGCTAAAGTTCTGTTCTTTCTGCTCATACAACAAAAGGCTGATTGCATTTTAAAGAGCCGTATTGTTATGTTTTGACAATATCCTCCAATTTCATGTCGTTCAAATCCTATTTTGAAAGAAACGTTTTTAATGTTAAACATGTTTTGACTTCAAACTTATGTTCGTTAACAAAAGCCTCAAATTGGCGATATTATTAGGTCTCGGATATAATCATTCTAGTTTTGGACGAGAAGCACTGTATTCTTCAAATTATGCGTTGTGCTCATATAAACCATTTCTAAAATATTACTTTGTCTTTTGCGATATGATCTTGCAAATTGTTTAAATAAACAATTCATGTTTTGCATGACATTTCCAGAAAGTGCGGAATCTATTGACCTTTCAGATTTTTATATCATTAGAAACTAGTCGAAATTTGTCCAGTATTGCGTGAAAACATCTTCAAAGTAATTCAGCTCCCAACAAAGCTAATGTTGTATCTTTTTGTCGATCTGCCAATGTCTACTGCTATGCTTGAATATAGCTAATGTTTTCACTTTTCTTAGAATCGACAAGATAATATCCCTGCATGCATTATTGTTTTGACAATTACAATGAAAAATTATGCTGTTCTCATATACCTTTTGTAAAAAATTTCTCCAGACGGCCAAAATTCGATAAAGCTGTTAAAAACGTGGAATGAAAATTTTTGCATATTAGTTAGAGCAGGGTTTCCTAAACTTTCTCTGGCCATGTACCCCTTCAGCATTTTGACAGATGAGCACGTACCTCTAAAATTTTTTATGAGAAAAAGACTGAGGAAAATAATAAAAATATATTTACCAATAAGCACATAATGATTTTTGAAAATAATATTCACTGATATATGTATACATAATTCGAAATCAATAATGTATAAACATATTTTTCCTTCTATTGTTAACTTATTTGTACCCCTTCAGATAGGCAAATGTACCCCTAGGGGTAACATGTACCCCAGTTTGGGAACTCCTGAGTTCGAGGTATAAGCGCCACAACCAGTCCCGTCGCCACGGGGGGGCTTCGGTGGGCTTATCCCCCTCAAACAGCTCCAACCCCCCCAAATTGAAACATGAAACACTATGAATCAGTGGAGTTTTGTCAATTTTTTAATGTCAAGCCTCCTCGCACAAAAGCAAAACTCTCCCGCAGACACGCAAAGCCCCCTATTGAAAATTTTCTGGCGACGGTTCTGGCCACAACAACGGTGATGACACATTTGTATTCAAGGAATGACCTGGAAACTTTTTCAAACCAAGCACATTTTGCAGATTTGCGAACCTAGCTGCAGATTCTGTTAGCTAATGCATAACTTATGTTCCAATAAATGTCAGGGAAATGGTTTAAAAATATCTTTCTATATGTCTTTGTTAAGTTATTGGAATAGGTATTCAGCATCAATAACTCAAGGGAGGTCAAGACTTGCATATGAACTTGGTTTAGACAACTTAATTTTCAGTTCGTATTGAGTGACTCTGCTCCAGCAAGAATACGACATAGACAGTACATATGCTGTACCATCAACAAATCATTATCGGCGTGTTTGCTAGTTTGTTTCAGTATAAACAACAACAAGAAGTTCGCAATACTCGGAAAGCAAACTATGAGCTCATGAAACAAACCTCTGCATGTTCCGTTTTATAACAGTCAAAATTTTATTTTCGTTCATACCGAAGATACAGCTTTGCTTTTGCTTGATTTTGCAAGAACCTTTAAATTGAAACCGAAAGTGCAAGTTTGAAAATAATTAGATTGCATTTCAATTGATTCTGCGCGTGGAAGATTTTCCTACACTTGATTAATTTCTAAGATATCTTCAGGTGCTAAGCTAAGTTGAAACACTGGAGCAGAAGCAAGCTGAAAAATCCTTGTTGTTATTAGCATTAGTTAAATGGCCAACTAAATTACCGGATGATGATTGGAATAACCTCTACAACGATAACTGCATTAAGGAGGTAATTTGGGTAAGAGCGCGTATTTATGAAAATTACATTCATGAAACTTGAACAATTCAAATAATTGGAAAATTTCAGGACATTATTTATGCATGTTGTCTATTTTCAATGACGTTCTAAATTTTATTAAACGTAGATGCAAACATGAGCGTCGGAAGTACTTTTCCAAGGGATGGCGATAGTGGATTTTTCCAGGTGGTGGCCAGATGGATTTTTTTCAGGGGGGACAAGAGTGATGAGTTTTCATTTTACCAACTCAAAACTAAGAGAAAATATTTTTTACTAAAGAGTTGATAGGAGGGCCACAATAGCTCTGTGGTGAAGTGTCCGCCTCTCTATTGGAAGGTTGAGTGTTCGATCCACAGCCACTGTGTAATATTGCCGTCGCGCTCTTTGGGCAAGAGCGTTCACCTCAACCGCCCCGTCAAGAAACACAATTCAGGCTTCGGCCTGCCGCCAATTGCCGTCACCAAAAAAGAAAGCTGATAGGAAATTATCAAATTTCAACACCCAGGGGGCAAGGCCTCTTTTCACCCCCGTTTCGGGCGCCAATGGAAAAAATCTTGTTTTTATCAAAGCATTTTTCTTTTAGACTTGCTGGGGTTTTATATTTTCCAATTGCGTGCAACCTATTTGAAGAGGGTTTGAGAAAATAAAAAATTGTGATGATTGGCTACAGCCCGTACACAATTTATCAGAAGCTGAAAGCTTCTACGCGACTTGCATAGCGATCAGTGTTACTAGTTAAAACAGAAAGAATGCAAAATTTGAGTTTTTGTTGCGTAAGGAGCGATGCCAAGCTTGTGTTATAAAACAATTATTAGCCCATTTTTGACGTCTTGAGCTTTTTTGTCGCCATTATAGTATGCTTGGGTTTCTGATGGCATAATCTGCAGTATTTACGCCTGAACCATGTTACTCCAAATTCTCCGAAGATTTCGAAAAACAGCAGTGGAAATGACTTTCGTAATTAGGATACAGAAAACTGGAAAAGTGAAAATTCTGAAAAACAAGGTTTCAAGCACATGCATACGGAAAAACTTATGTTAATTAAAAGCGAAACGCTAGGCACCTCTTGTGTAAATATGTGTTTATGACTGCAATACGTAAAATCATATCATACCTTGGTACGCTGCCAGTCAGTGAGTGACTTTGTATCTCTCTATAATTTTATCAATTCGTTAAAAATTTAATACTGTTGTGTTGAGTGCAAGCAGCAAGCTTCAATTTAACTAAGTATGTCACATCATCTTGAAAACTAACGTCATTTAACTACCGGGGACTTCCACTTTGGTTCAGTTGGATCTACGTAATGTTAATACATGCGTACATACGTTTGGATATAGCTAATGCTTACAACTATTTTTTTTCTGGATGTCTTTCGTGACTTGAAACCGACATGCTACGAAATGAGTATTGCTACCGGCTATTTCACAAGTCGATGAATTGCGGCCTTACAGGGGTTCAAGTGCAGCATACAAACGATCTGTCATTACATAATGCACCAAAAGCAAGCTGATTCCTTTGTAAGTAGTTTGCTTTTTGCCCTCTGTCTTATGTTTAGTTTTTCTTAGCTTTCAAAGCTTTCCATTTTTCTGCAGACGCATGTAAAACTACTGATAAAGCCAAAACCTGCCTCCCTCCTCTAACAGAGGTTTTGTTGATCACTGCTGACACTACATGTCTTAAGTTTGCCACATGCTCAGAAGTTCCAGAGGACTTTACCTAGGTATTGCTGTGTAATTTTCCCTTTGCGCCAGGACAGAAAATCTAACTAAACGTACTTGCTTCGGATTGCTATTTTTAACAGGCGTTTGCTCAAAAACGTCGGTTGCTCTTTGATACGTTTGGTTGACCATCCATAAAGGGGACTGTCCAACATTTTTTGGTTTTTGCCTTGCGAGTTTTCGGAAAAAAGCTTCACGTGACTTTGTAAGCAAAGCAAGACATGAAAACGACTGCAGTTAAACGGAAACCTTGGGGCAGGTACCTGCAAAAGCTGGCACTGTCACTTCAGCAGGACGCAAACATTTGCATGATATGGCAAACGACGCTACACACCTTTCTGCAACGAATTGGTATTTTTATTTATGGTTGGTTTCTCTGATGGCTTATGCAGATAGTGCACAGTCACATACAAATAAATAAATAGAGCGACCCACACATGTGCATTGGCCATTTGCGCTATTTCAAAATTTTGTTATATTTAAAAAATCACTCTAAATAACCTTTTTTACCATAAAATGTTTGTTATTGAAAAAAACATTTTAATTGACAAAATCTTTGAAACTAAAGGGTCATTTTTTCTCAAAATCAATTTTTCCCAAAAATGTTTCATTACCAATTTTTTTTCTTTGCTGCTCCCATTGAAGTGTTTCCCATTTAAATTTGCGAATAAGCCATGTTGTAAATTAATATGTTGCATGTTTGTTTTTTACTGCAGTTTTTATTTATTATATTATTGTAACCTTGTTTCTTTTAAGGTATGTTGCTTTGCATTCTCTTAACAAAGTCTAATGTCTTATAATAATTTATTCACCTAAGCTTAACCTATCAATTACTCGAAATGAGAAAGGGATTTCTTCTCTTACGCACGTCAGAGTTATTTAGTGCTGCAACTGACAAATTTATAGCCTGTCCGGTTGCAGGAAAGCCATTATTCTGATGAGAATTAAGAACCTTACAGAATTGGGCAACATGATTTTCTACAAGCGTTACAACAAACATGCCTGATGACCTACCCTAGTGCTTGTGGTATGGTATTCCAAGCTACACCTAAAACATCTATGCACTGCACCAAAACTATAATCTAACTGCAAGTGGGAAAATGCAAACGCACTTGTAAATGCTCTGCTAAAGGCTTGTTTCTGACTTATAAGCGGTAGCGAAAGCAAGGGATTTGACTGGTGGTAAACCCGGCAAAAGTTTACTTCTTTTACTCTAATCATGTTTCGTGGCCGAAAGCAATGTAGATTGCTTGAAAAAGCAGTGTTTATTCAAGTAAGATACGAACAGATGCGAAACGTAATCTGATTTGCAGTTCATCGTCATTCTATATTATAGACAATCAAGCACACAATTGCTTGCAAGCAAAACAACGACCAACAACAGAAGTTTAAGAACGCACAAAAGAAATCAACGAGAAGCAATTTATTCTTCAGATGATCTAAAAATTAAAACAATCATAAAGTGGACTGTATATAAGCTAACAGGGTTTGATTACAAAAGTATATTCTGTTGATATTAATCTTCCAGCAGGGGCGTGCGGAAGTCTGGTGATGCCCGGGGCAAATACTTGTTTGCATGCGCCCCTACCAAATCTTAGTATTGAGGAATGTAAGAAATACAGCCACAGCAATATTACCTTCCCAGACCTTCGCCACGTGCAAAAGGATTCCGCCACAAGTGAGAAAAAGAAAAGAAAAAAACTGCCCGTGTCTCGTATCACGTTACGCAACAACTGCAAGGGCCTTGAACGTTGTAAAATTTACGTGCAAGGCCACAGAGTTTTGCATGGCACTTTCAGCCAGACAAAAGTGAAGTACGGTACGTTTCCGAAAGTTCGCTGGCGCTCTACTCAAAAATACAAAGCACGTTTTTAAACACATCGTACTTGGCGCCGAAAGTGCTTTAACAGCTCCGAACGATATTCTTTCTGACAAATTTACTGTACTATTTTGATCTTTTTTACAACAATTGCAAGCGAAGAATCTATCGCTAAATCGTTACGCATGATGTAGCCCTGTGACACAGTCTAGGGTACTATGGTGTCCCATGCGTGCCGTCCTAAAAAAAATTTGTTTCTGGCATTTTTTGAAAAAACGCAACACAAAAAACATTTCAAAAACTAAAACTATTTTACTTTCGTATCGAAAACACTTTCGTTTCGCAAATGTTTTCCAAACAAAAACATTTTCGTTTTCAAAAATTATATTTTCGTTTCGGAAGCACTTGCATTCAGTTTACAAATTAAAATATTTTCGTTTCAAAAACAAAAACAACTTTACTTTCGTTTCGAAAGCACTTTCGTTTTGCAAATGTTTTCTAAATAAAAACATTTTCGTTTAAACAAAATTTTAATTCGTTTCGGAAACACTTTCACTTTTGTTTCGGAAACACTTCGTAAACCAAATCGAAAAAAATCGCATCAGTTTTGTGGTCGTGGCCGATGCGTAACACCCTCCGTTTAGGGCCAGCCTTTCCACTTGAGAAGGCTTGATATGCAGATTCTCCTATGTCGATGTCTGGCTCCAGCAGCTTGTGATCGTATTGCGCGCACGTGTAGACTAGTCTGAGTCTTTCCTTGTTGTGATAACCTGTCCTTGGGGCAATGTCTTTGAGGGATTTGTGATATTAGACGTTTTCGATACGAAAGTAAAATTGTTTTAGTTTTTGAAACGTTTTTTTATTTTTTTTTTCAAAAATATGCCAGAAACAAAAATGTTTCAGGGTGGCACGTGTGAGCGACCATACACAGTCCAAACTGACACTAACAATGAAACCAAGCGGACAAGACACCATCGGAACATGAAGCATTCTTTAATCATAGATCCAACTCTGAACAAGCAAGTTTAAGAGGTATCGGTTTTGATCATTGTGCCTGTGTGGCATTCTTGCTGGCAATTCCCTTAGCGCATTGAAGGGTTGACAGTGACGCAAGCAAGCTAACACTCACAGCAAAACAATCACAAGCTACGAAATGCTTTTCTTGCTTAAGCTTTGGAATGTTTTCGTTTTTGATAAGATGACGTTTGGAGTACCCTTGCTTTGCACCATCTTTACATCGCTCCACTTTCCCAGAACGTGATCACAGCAATCACGATGATCACTGCAACAAGGAGGGAAGCCACACGTTTGGATTTGGTAACGATCAAGTTCTGCAAGATTTCCTGAAAAGCATAATTGCCGCAACATTTCTGTTAGCTATTGCGGTTTCCAAATCTCAGCAAATATCTCCATAGGTTTGTGTCTGTTTATACTGAAAAGCTGCTTGAAATTTCGATGGCTGCTTCGTTGTTTATGTCCTTGCGGAAAACAAGCAAATATACAGCATTTGTTTTAAGCTAACCAGACCATGTCTAGACAAGGGGGCGACTAAGAGTTTAGTTTGAATATCATTAGCTGCAAGAAGTTTCAATGTTTATGTTTCATGCCATGTTTTTAGCAAATCAAGCGCATAAACGTGTTTCATTTAATCATTTCTAACACAAGTAGTAGGGTAGGCAGGCCCGTAACCAGCTTGGGACACCAGGAGGGATGAAGAACTTTCTGAGAGGGGCCCAAATTTTTGAACTGTGTCCAATAGTTTTAAACTATGTCCAACACATATTTCCAGGGGGGCGAAAAATTTTCTAGGGGGTCTTCGCCCTCCCCTGGTTACGGGCCTGAGTAGGCCATTGAAATTGCTGATTGGCCACTGCTGATTTTGCACTCAGAGTTTGCACAACTGCAGAGCAGCAGCTTTCTGTTTGCGTGGCTGTGATCAACAAAAAATCATCAAATGGCAATCTCTGAAGGCTCGTGCCTCGAATGCTTCATGTGTTTGCTCCAACTGCCTTCATCGTTTCTATAACCGCTTTGTACTTGGACGAGATTTCGTACCTCAATCGTTGCCAATGCAAACGTGATATGTAATCGGATTAGTGGTTTCGTTTGTGCTGATTTTCCTGGTTCCAGCATTGCATTGGGAAAGGACAAAGCGTTTGCCAGCATTGTGGCGCATGTAGACCATCAACACTAGTTTTGAAATCTTAATTCTGATCCTTATGTTTTATTTTCATTAAAGTGTCTCTCTGCGAATATTTAAAGTTTATCTGGGTCTGTGACCATTGACGTCGGAAAGGGGGGAAAGGTGGGGAAAAAGACCCCTGGATTTTGAAATTTGACATTTTCCTATTAAACGTTTAGCAAAAAAATTTTTTTAAAGGTTGTTTTCTTAGTTTGGACTGAAATTTCACCATTTTTGTCCCCCCTGAAATAACCCTTGGCTGCTCCTGAAAAAATCCATTGTTGGCACCCCTGGAAAAAATCCTTCCGACGCCCATGGCTGTGACTAATAAATAATGCTGTACCAACACATGTAACTGACAGAACCGGAATTAAATTTGAAGTGCAATTACAAGTTTCGCCCGTATACGCATAAAACAGTTTTATGTTTATGTTCATGGACGCACAAACTTAAACACAAACTAATCTTTATCATAAGAGAAAAAGTTGAATAGTGTGAAACTATGAATTGGCAGAAAATGAAGATCTGCTTTGTTGCTCAGCTTACTGCAATAGTTTGTGCTCTTTGCAAGGCTGGTCTTTGTTTTGCTGATGTCAGTTTTAACAGAGCCGCTGCTTAAAAATACCTTTGGATATATTCCGCTTGGCTGTGTTGCTTCCTCCAATTGTTAAATGTAGTATTAGGGACAGTAACGTAAAAAATAACAATTAAAGTGAAGTCATGCATGTCTCCACTTAAATCAATGGTTTTTGAGTTGATGCTTTTTTGCAACTTGGGGTGACTTGCGAGTTTTTCTCTGTTGAATGTTGTTTAACTTAAAATTTTCCTTGAGTTCGAATATTGGCATGATTTCGCTTGCTCTGTAAGTGCTTCTGCGCAAGTCATCTATTTCCATTTTCCGTAAGGCACATGCAATACCTTTATCTTTCCCCATAACGTCTACGTTACAAACGATACTGTCAAACAGCCTGTGCAAGCAGGCTGCGGCAGCGTGTTGAGAACTCTTGTGAACGTGATGTTGTGCAAAAAAAATCAGTGCTTCGTTGGGGTGTTAGATGAAAACAAATTTATTAAAGAGGTATCAATATAAAAAAAACTACATACACAGTTTCTATACATATAAGACAGTCCCAAAATTTCTGTGAGATGCTGTACTCGCTGTGGGTTGATAAAAGGTAAGCGCCAGACTCCCATTTGTGGCCAGTAGTGGATAAAATAAAAATAAATTTAATTGGCCTTAGGTCATGTCAATTTTGTATGCACTTCTGCAAAAATTTTAAAGCAAGTCTTGCTGCACCTTTGCTCGCTAAAGTACTGCTCCAGTCATTGCTAGATTCGAGACTCTTGCAAGTATACCTAAAAACACAAAATCGTAACATTTGAGGGTTTTTCATGAGGTAGAACTGACGTTGTCAAAAAGACAAACGTTGTTACGCTTTTGTCCTTTGTTTTGAATGCGTATTTGTTCAGTGCCATTGAATATAACACNAGTTTCGGGAACAATCATTTTTATCAGACAAAAGGAGGTAACAGGGGCAACATTGAAAAACAACGTCGTTTAACATCCAGTGTGCAAGTTGTTACCTCTATTACATTGCATTACCTTTATTCTTTGTGGATGATTAGCTGCTACGATTGATCCCATGTTTACAGCTGCAAAAAGATCGTGCACAAACGTGACTTGTCTTAACAGTACGCAGCTTTTAACATAGGCATCACAAACTTTACTCAATATTGTCGTCTCTTCGGTTGTATGCTGATTTCTATAACAACATCTGCAAAATAATCTATGAATGTGATAAGCAATGCTGTTATTCAGCTTAGTATTTCTGCATCAAGTTACCTTCATCCTGGCAGTTCCGCCTTTCAACTACTTTTGAAATTAGACGGCTTTGGAAATACTGTAATCATTTTTGCAAATTGAAGCAACTATCATTTTTGTAAAAGCTTTGGGGCTACTCAGATCTTTGAAAAATGATGTCAGTCAAACCAGTCGATTTTTTATAAACAACTAACCAGTTTAAGTTCTTATCTTTGTTGTTGATAAATTTATTCTAAGCAGCAGCTTTCATCAAATTGAAGTTTTGGCATAAAATTTTCTGAAAGCAATGGTCATAACTTTTGTTTCTTCAATTTTTTTGAAAAGCACAAAATTTTGTGAAATTCGTGCACTATGCCCAAGGAGCAAAGATGACTTTTGCCGAAGCTTGAAACAATTGCTCAAAAGACTAGAATTATTTTTATGTTTAAATAATTCTTTAGAAAAAGGCAAAAATTGCTGACCACAATCGTAAAAGTCTTCGAAAAAGTTTTTAAAAAATTTCAGCTTTAACAACGACACGATTTTCAACAACCTATATGAAAGTATTTTGTAGCTTTTCTCTGCTCCAGTTTGGTGAACATAACTGATAATTGAACAGAAATTCCGTTTGCACTAACAAATATAGAGTAGTTGCTAAAATTATCACTGAAATGCCGTTGAAATTTGACGGCTAAACAGCAAAGGTTGCTTGAAACGTACAGCTTCACCAGTTTCCACCTTTTATACAAATAGACGGAAAAAAATTTAGAATTTGGTTCTAATAGGGTCATTCCACATCAATTCAACCGCTGCCTTTGGCTCAGACCCTTTGGATTTTGTTTAAAAATGACATACAGCACTAACATACTAACAGACACAAACGAAATTCTAGGAATATCACTGCGTAAAAGTTTTCACTCCTTCTTTCGTACATTTTCACCTATTTGTGGATGGCATTCTTTTAAGTTTAATAAAGATATAAAATTGAAAATTTTCTGTTAGTAGAATTTTTGCAGTTCCTATAATTAATCTTAGTCAATTGTTCCTTTCTGACCACTTTGAATTACCTAATTACCGAATTAAGCTTAAATTTACTTCAATGTTAGATTATTTCAATTGTATTTAAAATTCATTCGTGTTTTTTGACAAACGTGAACATTTTGACCCATGTTGACCTAACAAATAAAATGGTGGGGAAACGCACTCCCAATGAATAAAGCCAAAAATTTGGCAGATTTGACAAAGGGTACACAGCGTGGACATAGGCTTTGAAAATTGTATGAAAAATGATTTCATTTCTATATTTTATAGCAGTCTTGACAAGGTGACACAAAACATTCACTGTCAAACCCAGGGTTGCGGAGTCGGAGGTAAAATGTCCGACTCCGTCTGCAACTCCGACCTTTCCAAAATTTCCGACTCCGACAATCGTCCTTTCAAAAATTTCCGACTACGACTCCCGACTCCTTAACATAACGTGAATGAAGCTTGGCTGCCAACAATTTTGTAGCAACTAGCAATCAATGGAAATCGTGGTACACAGCAAGATATCTCTATTTCAACAAAATTTCAAAAGAAATTGCACCATTTCAACAGGCACGAGATAGGATTCCTAATTTAGGAGTGCGATGCAAACAATGATTCAATTACACTTCCGGATTCGGAGTCGGATAAAAAAATCCGACACCGACTCCTAGTGTTCTTAGGAATCCGACTGCGACTCCACCCAAAAACCTCCAACTCCTTGCGACTCCGACACCCTGGTCATAACGGGTTGCGGAGACGGTGATTAGCTCTTGACTGTAGCAAAATTTAAGCAGTTATGTATGACATTCATCTGTGTGATACCGGCTGTTGATTGTCCCAAAGCTGCTCAGTGATTTACATTAGTAACCTATCCGCAACGCAAAAAAAACGTTTCCACCTTAGACA
>JGI24158J21664_10002645_pt1 | contig 21963 bp, 20 predicted proteins | sample Ectturendosymbi3_FD_21664 | JGI IMG/M metagenome (IMG submission 21664)
TTCAAGACGTCAGGTTGCTTAGTTGGGAGACCGACCTGTGCTCCTGCAACAACTAGGTTGACCCCTCAACTAGTAGGGATCTCTGCAATAACCTACAACCTTAGTCCCTACACAGTCACTGTCTCGCTGCATCACCTGCCAAGACGTCTGCATTCAATAGTTACATGCGGCAAACCGCCTACCACCGTAACTTGAAGTGCATCTTCGAAGATTTGTTGCCGTGTTGTTGTTACGCAATAAAGGCCACAGTAGAACAATTCGCTCCCGAGTTTCGCAACCTGCCTCTGCAGGCAAGGAGCGGACATGAGCGAACTGCAAGCTCATAACTGTATGTTATCAAAACAGTGAACCTGATTCTTGTGCAGTGTGAGCTTCATATTGGCAAACAAACTGTCATTGCATGAATTAACCCAAATAATCAAAATTGAATTCCTGATTTCACGTTTTCCAGAAATTTTTGCTTCCTAGTCTCAATTTCCAGGGGGAGGCAAATGCCCGTTTTGCCACCCCCCCGTGCGGACGCCCACGGCGCGAAGGCTTAGTTCGCCATTCTTTCCTGGGACATTCTGGACACATGGCCCAACTAACATAGCTGGGATCTCTCGATTCGGAAAAGTGGTTTGACGTCCTGGGCTTTACGGATATCAAACCTGTGCACTTTGTTGCGAAATGTCATACCGAGAACTCTTCGCAAATATCCCATCTCTGCCGTTTGTTCTTTAGACAGTATTCTTTCAGTCGTCACCTAGATTCATGACCATAGCTGAGGATCGGAACAAAGACCCATTTAAAAACTGACAGCTTTGCGGTCTTTGAAAGCTCCCGTTTCGTCACCACGGAGCAATAAAGCTCACGTAGAACTGCGTTTCTTTACCAATCCGTGTATCAATCCCTTTGTTCCGACTTCCACCACTCGTGAAAACCATCCCAAGGTACTTGAACGTCTCCACCTGCTGCAGTATATATCTGCTCACTTGCAGAATACACTGCCTTGGGCATCTTAAGAGATACAGAGCCTCAATCTTTTTAGAGCTGATTTTCGTGCCTGCTTGGTCGCACCGCACGCAACAGAAAACCGATCAAATACGACCTGAAGACCCTGTTGAGAAGATCCACACATGCAGTACCAATTCGTCCTCAAAAAGTAAATAGTTCATTCTAAGTTCCCAACAGTGACACCCTCGTCGACGCGTCTGTGACTGTCTATCCAATTCATATACAGTAGACCTGGGCTCTCGAAATTTTTTGGGAGAGGACCACATAAACTATTGCACAACAGATCGAGGGCCAGACATCTTGCGTAATATGATTTTCTCGGAATATATACATTCTACCAAATCAAAACATTTTTTGTAAATGCATTATTTTCTCATTATTGACAAAATGTGTTTTGCGGCCGGGTGAAATTCCTTCGCAGGTGGGATTTGGTCCGTGGGCCGTAGCGTGGAGAACCCTGATATTGATTATGAAGAGGAGTGGTGACAACACACACCATTGTCGGAGTCCAACACCAATGCTGAACGGTTGTGATTTAACTCCGTCGACACGGACACAATCTTCTGAGCAGGACTACAGTTACATAATGGCCAGAAAGAGGCACTCGTCGACACGTACTCCCACAACACCCCCAAAGCTTTTCACGAGGAGCCCGGCCATATACTTTCCCGAGGTCGACAAAACATGTGTATTCGTCTTTGGCTTGCTCTCAGGATTTTTCAGAAATTTGCTGGAGAGTGGAAATTTGGTCTGCAGCTCTACGGCCGCGACGAAAAACGCACTGGGTATCATCCAGCTTTGATTCAATTACTTTTGCCACAATATTGGCATACACTCTTCCTGGGAGGCTAAGCAAAGAGATGCCGCTGTATTTGGTTCATTCACTCCTGTCTCCCTTTTTGTGTATATGGGGATGATCAATGTGCCAATTTTTCGGTGCCCTTCCAAAACGTCATGCCACTTGACACACACGAGTCAGCCAAACCATCTAGCTTTCTAAGTTCCTCTAATTCACTATCAAACTTTTCGCAGTTAGCTTTAAGCTCGGATTTAGCAGCGGCGTCTGTGAGCTTATTGATATGCACAGTTCCACGCAGGGATGTACTGCTAACAAAAATGATATGGAAACGCACCCAAAAAATAGCCATTTTAAAACGGCTTCAAACTCATTTCAAAGCAAAACGTGACAAAAGTGTGGCAACACCATTCCCACGCGTTCCCGCCCCACTACACCCCTGGTTCTACGGAAGCTTTCATCTGTGCAAAGTTGAAACATCTCTCCTGATAAACTTTGCTCTGATGTGCTAGATGAGGTGCCAATGTTGAAAACAGGAAAGCAACATGTTGAAATTTTTTGTTTTCATAAAACAACGTACATCGCATCATTTTTATTTTCTGACAGCTACTTCAGAGCAGCCCAAATAGCCAAAATCTCACTCCTAGCTCTCATTGTTGCCTCACTCAACAACAACCTTGTTTTACATGCGCGCTGCAACTGCCGACTTCTTTTCTTCATTGTAGTCTGATGCATCGCCAGGCAAGTCGATCGCAACGGTGAAACACTTCCGATATAATTGCATTGAAGTGTTTTTGCAGTTTCGTATAACATACTGTACAAATCCGCGGCAGTATAGTTAGAGGCCGAAGTGAGGCGGTGCGCATGGCAATGCACAGTTACCAAACTTGCAATATTCGCTTCCAACTTCTGCGACAGAAAATTGTATCGGCCTACAACATTGCAGCCGTCTGTTCCAATAGCCACGTGCAGGAAAACATGCTTTCCTCATGTCGTTTTATTTCAATACAAGGCAAAACCATATCTTGGCTTTCAGAATTTAGGGTGTTATTGCAAAATTTTAGGGTGTCATTTTGACATCCAAAAACGTCTAAAAAAACACTGGTCCAGTGAATTTTTACTTATTACAACGACTTGAGTGGAAGGCATTGATTGTTGCTTGTGTTTGATTTAAAAATAATAATTTAAAAGCACAGTTGCTGAACAAAGTTTTGTTCGTCTAGCACAGGCCTGCACAACCCAGAAAGCTCGAAGGGCCAAATTATCAACATAAATTTTCCGCGGGCCGCAGATGTCTATTTCAATTGGATGTAGAGATTTCATTGTAGTATGGAAGAAATTCTGGAAACACAATTACTTATTCGAGGTCGAGCTTTTGCAATATTTTTTACAATTGAGAAAGCTCTCGCAGGCCCCATGCGGCCAGCGGGCCGTATGTTGTGCAGGCCTGGTCCAGCATAAATTTTGCATAAGATTTATTAAAAACTTAGGACAGTAACTTTCTCAAAGAAACATACGTATTTATCAAGTACTTCAAAGTATGCTGCGCTTTGCTCACAGTTGAATACATTATTGCATCGAACATTCGAGTTACATCAGTCAAAAATTCCTGCAATCTGCGTCACAAATTGCAGCATTCAACTTATGAAGGATTCTGTCGATCTGAAAAAGGCAGCTGCTTGTAACTATGTGAACTGTACGTATTTCCTGTCGTGACAGCAAATCATCCAAGTTACTTCGCTGAGTGAGACAAGCCTACTGTAAACAAAGCTCTGTAACTGCGGGCACACTTTTGCAGTATAACTCAGACATTATTACCTAGAACACCATTGGTTCAGATAAAGAATGTTTAAAAAAAGACATGAAAAGGAAGCTGGTGCTCGACAGAGTTTGCAATTGAATTTCCGTACTTGGTATGAGATTGAGGTTTGGTCAAGGTTTTGTTTTGTGCAAGAGAGTATCACATATCGCAAGTATTATTACATAGAGTTTTATTTAAATAAAGATTTCAAAGATGCTTCCTTTCCTTCTAAAAATTCGATGAAGCATAGTACAAAGCGAAGCAAAATCTGATATTGTTTTCGTGAAAAGAATTACTGGCACGGAATGAAACAGGGACATCTTGAAAATCGAGTGAAAATCAACAGAGCAGCAACCTAAGATTAAAATGAAACCAGATTGGACATTTTGTAAAGTAATTGTTTTCAACGTCAGCACACATCGTTTTCATCATTTAGAAATCATGTGGAAGACCTTATAAAAAATAAAACATTTTACTTCCACGGTATGTTGAACAATTCATTTCCATGATCTAACACTGAAATACTCAACATGCAGTGAACCTTGCTTGAATAACTAATTTAATAAAGGCTGTTAAAACTTACAGAACACTATTAAAATGAATATTTTAGATATTGTTTCTAGCTGGTTTTCCTTAGCAGCAGCTGCGTTTTGTGCAGTTTTTGTTTTATTGATTTACGGATGGTACCGTAGACCAAAGAATTTTCCTCCAGGTCCGCGAGGTTTACCATTTGTTGGATGCATTCCATTTCTTAGCAAACCTGCTTCAGTCACGTACAAGAAGTGGAGTGAAGTACATGGGCCTGTAATGTCAGTGCGTTTGGGAAACACAGATTGGATCACTCTGAACGACTATAAAAGTTTATATGAGGTAATGCATTGGATTTAATCTTATTTCGGAAGCAACAGGGCAATGAGTTTCGGATAGATAAAATATGCTATATATGTTCAAGGCTTTTGAAGTAAATAAAAGCACATTGTCTGGGAAACCAAAGATTCCTTTCATTTACGAAATCAGCGGTGGTCGAGGATTGGCGTTTATGGATATGACCGACTACTGGAAGTCTCAGAGAAATTTTGGAATGAAGATCTTGCGAGGGTAATGATAGTGTGTGTGTAGTATGTAGAACACATGTAAAAGGATTGATCGCTTTGAGAAATTGTCAAGCGAGTCCGGGCAAGGAATAGGAAAACTGATCCGCTCAGTCACCAGCAAACCACACTTTGCATCACCTACCTATGATATAGAAAAAAGCGACAAGGACAAGTGTGGCTTATACATTGGGGCCAGGTTCATGTGCAGGGTTGTCGCAGGGGAGAAATATTTCCCACCTGGTCTTTGGTTTCGCATGCCTAGAACGATTGCTTTGCATTGTTGAAGATCTTAGTTTGACCACAATTATCTTTTTGAGTCTTACCTCGGGCGCTGTCAAGTGTCACCTCACCGGGCAAATAGACTTTGGAATAGTGGTGGCTGAATGGCATTTCAGTTTCCCCAAACTGGAGAACTTCCCCCTGTAGAACATACCGGTAATTGTTGGTGGCAATGTAGTCCATAAGACCAATCATACTTGCAATTAGAAAAAATCTTACATTAACTTTCCATCCAATGTTTAGACAAAAGAGCTATGGATTGAAGAAAACATATTAAAATGTTTTGTGTATGAAGGCATGGAATAGGATCGAAAAGCTTGGAAGACCGAGTTAAAGAAGAAGCAATATATCTTACCGAAGCCATTCAAGTAGAAAAGGGAAAACCTTTTGACTTAAAAGTGAGTCTTGTTCACAACATGTAAAGTACTAGTATTTGCATTCTTAATTTTAGGAGTACTTTCTTTTATCAAGCTTCTCTGGAAGAATGTGTGTTGGTCTCAGGTAATTTAAGACTTGTGTAACATAAGACATGTCTATGAAGTTACGCACTAAATTGCAGCATTGCAAACGTTATTCGAACGAACACCTGACGTTGTTGGAGATTATACCTAGTTTCTCTCGTCTGTCTTTGAAACTCATGCCTGTGTTGTGGCGTGCGCCAGATATTGGCGGCAGATATATATTGTTTTGCACTTTAACTAGAGTCGAGTGTGGAGGTTATGAACGTTTTGGTTTTTCCATTGGTGGCCAATTTTGAGGATATACAGAAATAGTCCTTCCTTTAGATATAAAAGCGAAACACGATTTTCGTTATTAGCGATAATGGTAAATATTACTAATAGCAAAACACAATTTTTGAAGTAAAGGGAAGCAAACAATATTATATGGAACTATGTTTAAGAATTTCATCGACAATACGAACGGCAGTATTACATCAAATCATGTGGCATTCGTTAATTTTGTCTAATTTGATGTTTTTGTTCAAACTGGTTATTTTAATGTGTAAAAAACCCTAAAATTTTCTGATGTGGGCTTTTATCGTTTATTGAAAGGGTTAAATGGAAGGTTCCGAAAATCGCTTACAAACTTTGACTGCACATGCAATTGTAGTTAGCTGATCACTTTTCTTGTAGTCTCGCATGTAGTGACTATTTTCAAACAACTGAACGCATACTTTACCTTGACAAATGGTCGTTTGTTCAACAACGTTTGTTGCTGCTCACTCTGAAGTGAGGGTAGAGACAAATTAAACAATCATATTTAGAACTTCCGCATTTTTTCAATTGACTTGATGCGACAATTTGACTTGACGCATTTTTTCAATTGACTTCGCGATTCTCACTGCCTACAGAGGTGGATTTTTCTAGATAGGGTGAGCCAAATGACGTATTTACTGCGTCCCCAATTTTTTTAAATGCTGTGGGATTCCCTTTTCTTAAAATGCCGATTATTTTTTGAGGAGGCATGTAGGTTTTATTTTCAATTCTGGTTTATGGCAATGCTTCAAATTGACTCAAGTTTGAACATATTATTGACAATGTATTACTTTTTACAACGTGCAACTTTTCAAAAGATGGTACAGTAGTAATGCGAATGTGATCTTTTTGCACTTATTCTTTCTTGAATAAAAATGCTTTTGTTTTATAAGTTTTCGGACAGTTGGTGTTTTGTTTAAATTTTGGTTCTAAACATTAGTTGTGCTTGTTTAAGTTTGAATCAATCGCTAACGTTTATGAATTGCTAACTATCAGATTTTTGTTGTCTGTTTTTGTTACGTTATGTGTTTAACAAATTGTCGTAAAACGTTCATCACATATTATTATTCGTGTATCATGAAAGGTTAGAACATTATCAAAATCTTGAACAACGTCATTTTTCTTTGCTTGTTTTATTTTTTTTTTTGCAATAGGCACAGTGTAGGGCGGAACGAATTTCATAATAGGAAGGTCAGGGATCCGACCTAGGGTTGCTACTTGCATCATATCATGGTTGATTGTGTGACGTCATCAGTGATCATCCATCCTTGGAATGTTGAATGCCCTTTTCGCACAATTTCTAAAAAGACTGAAATACGTAAACGCGCATACACTCGTATTTTGTCACAACCGGACGCTCTAAACGATACATGATTTTTCTGTGAAGCAAACCTGCTATGACGAAGCTCAGTTTGTATAAACAAGATGGGTTCAAATTTTCAAGTAATGCCGGTAAGTTATAAATAAAACAATATTCCAAAACTTCCTGGTCATATCTGAGGTCATTTCTATTGAAAAATGTAGAAACCGTCATTTGAGCATATTTTCCAGGTAACTTTTTGCATTTGTTGAAGTAAGTTTTTTACTCCGTTTTGTATCTGCCCATCATGGGATTATGCAGGGTAGCCAAACTACGACCCGCGGGCCGCATCCGGCCCGCCGACCAGTTTAATCCGGCCCACCAAATACCTTGAACATTTTTTAAGCACCACTTTCCCGACTGTGGACAGCAGTGCAACAGCATTGGCTGTTGTCTGTCTCTTGCTGACTTGTGTGCCGCAGCAGCATTTCGCTGCAAGCAGCGCTATGAAAGTGCAAACAAAATGGTGTAATTTTATTGTTGTTATTGTATTGCAATACGTTTTAACAACCTATATTTGCGTAGATTACGGAAATCGCACTGTATCCGGCCCTCTAATGGCCAGGCAGTCGCGAATTCGGCCCTCGCGTCAAAACGTTTGGCCAGCTCTGGAATATGGAATATGTGAAAGTTTGTTTTTTTGATTGACTCTGGATTAAAAGATCCTAATCTTAACTTTGAACACGGGTCGATTGTGATTATTCCCAGAGGTTAAGCGGTAATAATACACGGAAATTTAGGAAGTACGAAATTTTAAATATCTCCTTCGGTGAACCGGAAAATAAGGTATAGTTCGATGAACTCGTCGTATGCTATTGCAACCAAGTTCTATACTGTCGGTGTTGCTACCGAGCTTACTGCTTTAACCTCGTCGACTTTCATCTGAGTTGGCTGTCTGATGGGCTGGAAAATGCGTGTTTATCAGTTACATATTTTTTTATACCACTGTTTACTCCTGAGTGTTACGACCTTCATTTCTTGATTTGCGATTCATACATCGCAATTACGTCAATAGAAACACAAGACCAAAGAGCTATTACAAAACAAGAAAAGCTAAGACTTCCGCTTAGAAAACTTCCCGCGGGAAACAAGCCTCAGAGCGTAAACTTCGGAATCATTAAATAGCAACACACAAGTCGTAAGATCACAAACCAAAACACGAACACAACACAGTCGTGCATGTCATTAAAATAATTTAAACGCTTTTCTCACTTTTTCAACTTCATGTAAATTAGGTTAGCTTTTCAGGGGCTTTGACTCACTTACAGGACAAGCAATCCATTTCTTTCAATGGTTTCGCCAACGGCCTAAGATCGACCTTTTCCAGCCTTACTGCAATAATCAGACTTTTATTTAAATAATCGTTGGGGATCTTACATGCCTTTTTGGTCTTTCGTATCAATTGCTTTCTAATATTATCTCTCGCGGCTCGCGTAAGAAAAGCTTTTTTGGAGATGCAAGACCTACGTACCTGGTGGCCGACCCATTCATGTGATCCTACCCCACCCCCTTTTTCTTTTCGGTGATTGCGTGAAGAAAGGGTGTGTGACGTCACGAATGCACTTTCATGCAAGCTTCAAAGATCTTATTGATTTGCTTCTCGTGACTGTCAGTCACGATTTGATTTATTCGTGTGTTTTCTTTTCCCGTCACCGCAAACTGACCTGAAACCCATTTGTCCTCCGTGTCTGCAGCGCACAAGTTGTTCTCAGTGCATGCCCACGATGATATTTACGTAAGCTGTTGCCTTTTGCGTTGTGAGCGAGCCTTGCCCATTCCACAGTACCCTTTTACTTTAACGCGATGCAGTATTTCCAAAGATGACCCAAATTATCACGTAAACTGAAGGTCGCATATAGCATTGCTGCATACCTGCAATCTTTAGCAGACGCCGAACGCCTGCTGTACGCGTGAATAGTTCCTGTTGTTGCGTGTTTGTTCAGGGGAAATGCGCGATCGTCACTTGGCATCCGGGACCTTGTAATGAATCTTGCATTTATGCCACTTGTTGCTCCTCGTTACGTTGCTAAACAGATTTCGAAATTCATCACTTGACGCGCCTGTTATAACTACGGTGTGATACATCGGCTAAACCAGGGGTTCCAAACTTTTCTCTGACCATGTACCACTTCAACATTTCGATAGATGAGCTTGTTCCCCTAAAATGTCTTATGACGAAATTCTGAGTAAAATGACAAACATTCACTGAATTTGAAAATATTATTTTGATTTTTAGAACTACAGTACATAGGTAGACTCCGATTTTTATGTCTTAAGTTAATATATCAACAATAAGTGTATACCGATTTTTGAAAACATTCATCACTGATGAATGCATAAATAGTTGTTACTTAAAAATACGTACTTATATTTTTAACTTCTCTCGCTAACCTTAAACATATCCCTTCAGATAGACAAATGTACCCTTAGAGGTGCATGTCCCTCAGAGGTTGGGGACACCTGAGTCATGCAAAACATTTCAAAATGCCCAATATTCAATTGTTCCTTTCTGCGTATTAACACTACCTTGCCGATTAAAATTACAAAACGCGACGAAGCAAAATCAATTGAAAACACACAACGAAATACGTGCAATTCCCGATACAATTTATCAACGCATAAGAACGACATCGACGATCTTAATGTCCGTTTGCAATCGTTGGTGGCTACATTGTGCTGTACAACCTGAAGTGACATTTTTCGTGCCACGCCAATAAACAATCAGCACACACTATCAGCTGAAACTACGAGAAAGCGTAAAAATAGTCAGCATATTCTTCCTTGTTGAATGCTTATCGAGCATGATTCGAACTTTTGTCGTTCGGAGAAACGACTTGAGAAGCATGCTCAACCGGTTTGCTTGTCATGCTGCACATACATGAATTTTCTGTATGGACGGCCGACAAGCAAATGTGTTTTGCGGGTGTGTGGTTGAAACTGGAAAGCGCTTTGAAATCAGAACCTGACTTCCTCAAAGCGAATATTAACAACAACATTGTTGATAACGAGCAGAAAACTGTACCACGCCTAGATATAGCATTCTGTCATTATCAGCACTACCAAATAGAGGTCACTATTTCTCTATGCGGTGTGCGAATAGTTTCAAATAGTAGGATATTACGTGATAAATGTAAGTTTCATACCTGCTGTGATTTTTCAAGTAGCCTGAGTGCCTACTTCTGGTGAAAGGCCTCTTTCAAAATCTTAGTCTCGGCCCTCAAATTCCTGGATCCACCACTGACTGCCTGTGGTTATGTCAAACTGATAAAAAATATTAAACCATGAAAAGATGCCAAGGATATCTCACATTTGTTCTGGATCTGATCAAAGATTATTTGGTAACGTTTGACACCACATCTTGTACATATTGCATCTCAACATGTGATATGTATGTTGATAAACCTGCTATTACTCTGATACAAATTTCTGTATCATCGGGATTGTTTCCCTTGGTGTGTTAAAATAGCCAAACCCAACTGACTTAAACCTTAAAAAATGATTTATACTGAAATATTGCCACATTTCGGATCTCAATGACATAAAAATTCATAAAGTCAAATTGCGGATGGTCTGCTTAAAACGCATTTTGATGTTTTTTCCTGATGGGAAAGAATTTGCATTGTAAGCAATGGCACCGTTTTATGCCAGATTTATATAGTTTTCTTGAACGTTTCAAGAAACAAGCAGAAGCCATGTGGAAAAGTGCAGCATTGATTACAATTTTGCATTAAGATCCAAAGGGTTTTTCTTCTCAGCATGTTATATAACCTTGAAAAACTTTTTTGAATCTCCTGTCTACGTCACACAACATTTCCTTTGCGTGATCGTTTAAAAATTGTTTTATGGCATGCATATAAGCTTTGTGAAGACTGATTCTACCTTGAACTCATCCATAAATGAAAACAGAGAAGTGTGTGCGAAAGTGCATTGATTTAACTTTCATATAAGTTTTTTATTTTTGCAAAATTAAAAAGTAAGTCAACTGCATTCCCGTTAATCGATTTTGTCGAATTTCACACATTTTTGACAACATTTTATTTGTTCTCTCCAAACACACTAACAGGTAGCAAGTAGAACTGCTGGAGCTGTTAAACGACATGTGGATTGGTCACTCAAAATCGCCAGAAAAATGGTTCGAAACTGTGACCTGCATCTCTCGAGACTGAGACAAGACCTGAAGCCTTCCAGACCGAGATTCAAACAAAGTGGTGTCGAGACCGAGGCCAAACTTTGAGACTCCATCACTGATTGACATATTTAATTATTCCATAGCCAGATCGATTACGTTTGTACGAAACATATTTTAGCCTTTCCCTCGTCGTACATAACAATTTCGAAAATAAGAATTTATTGATGTAAATTAAACTTTCTTATAACATATGCTCTAGCTCCACGCGAACAATGCAGCAGCCGGCTGCATCTGCAACGTAGTGTTTGGAAAACGCTTCGATTACAACAACCGGAAATTCAAGGAAGGAGTGACAGACTTAAGCAACTTGTACGGTGACAACGAATTATAATGAAATTACAGTGATGTGATGATCATTTGCTTGAAATTACGTGAGCAACCTATAAACCTATAAGCCATAAAGTAATCTTCGCGTTTCTATTGCAAAGTAACTAATTTCGTTGTTTTGCCTGGTGCTCATGCAGCTTCAAAAACATTATTGTTATTTGGTTCACAAAACTGTTTTTGCTCGTTAGTCCATCTTAACGTTTGAAATGAATTGACAACTATTCATTTACACTTTCTATTGTCATGTAGCTTCAACAGCCCTGAGTACATTATCATGGCCAGATTATCAATGTTCGTACCTTCTTTGATGAACATTCCTCCTTTGTTATGGCTCAAACAGAAAGCAATGAAGAAGGTCGTTAAAGTGATTGGTAAATGCACGTGGTGGAATATATAGGCTTTGAGAATTTTTTCTGCAAAATCAAAAAAGCTTTCACGAAAATGTAATGATCAAAGCGGTTTGTTACGTACACATTCAATGAACGAGTGTCTGGAGGTCACCATCTACTACATAGCAAAATCAACGTTTCGTTTCATTTCTCCTCATCATTTGTTTTACGACATAGAATTTTGCTGACGTTTATGAAGTGGCGTTGTCAATGACTAAAAACATTGTTTCGTTGACTAACGTTTGCTGCAATGGTAATGTTACATAGTTTGTCTGAGTGGTCAGGAAATCATATTGTTGCTGAATATCTATTCTTGTATTGATAGACAAACACCGGTTTTGCAGATGCATGTACTGATCCAAGAAGATTTTGAGTAGACAGGCAAATTTCAAAATTTGATTGCTAATTGTTTAATTATTATCGACATTACTTCTTGTTGTTGCACATTTTTTCACTGGCATTGTTACTGGTCGCATGTTTAACCCATGTAAGTGTAAACTGCAAAAGAGTACTGTCCATAAATTAATGCTGCCTAAAACATACCGTAGTAAAGAACTTGCAAAAAACTGGTTACTTCAAAATCTAAGTTTCCGAAGACAGATTATGCGCAAGGTATACCATACATTTTTTCAATTTCGAATTCAAATAATTTTTTGTAAAACTGTTGTTTTTCTGGTTTAATCGCATAGTTCGTTTCACAACAGTGTTTTGAAAGTTTTGTGCTGGGTGAACTGATTCAAAAGTGAGAATCGGTGTAAACAGGAACATGAAAAAACTGTTGAAGGCCCAGTGTAGTGCTACATCTACAACAACTGGTTTACCTCCTGAACGTCTGATATTTTAAAATGCACCTTGCTTGATTCGTTTTTATTCAATATACATTGTTACAGCTGCCTTGACTGAGCTGATAAGCGATGCAAAGTCCTCGTTCGATCCGGAAAACATTCAAGGATTTATTGACGCTTTTCTGGTTGAAATGAACAAAGGAAACGATGAGTCTTTCACAGTTAGTGAAAATAGATTCTGGTGGAATTTTTCGGCATTATGATTATTTGAAAGCGTGACAATAAACTAATTTCGCCTGTTTTTCTGCAGGAGCTGCAACTCTTGCACTATATACGTCTTTTGTACATCGCTGGAACAGAAACTGTGGGAGCAATGATTCTGTGGTCAGTCGTAATCATGCTTAATTACCCAGAAACTCAAGAAAAACTTCATCAAGAAATCTCTCAAGTCCTAGGTACACGATTTTACTTTATAAACACTGCGAGCTTGGAAAATTATTTCGATGCAGTATCTTTAATTATGAAAGCAATATTATTACTATGTTGAAGTACGTTTGTTTTGTGATGTCATACGTATAATTTTGCACAAACAAATATATTCACTAGAAATCAACATGCAGTACCACTTTAATTAAGTTTATCTAAGCACCGTTTGTACAGTAAATGTTTGGATCTTGGTTAAATTAATACAGGTAAAAAATATTAGTCATCTGGCTGAGTTTCATTCAATCTTTGAGTATAAAAACATGGTCAACATTTCACAAGGAGTTTTGTTGGCAATTGGTATCCATACAAACCAGATCGATTGCAATAACGAAACGTCCTTGCAACGTTTTGCTGTATATTTTTCAGGCAGCGTTTGTGCTTGTCCAGGCACACTTGTTTATTGCTCAAACAAAACTGTTTTGATTAATATTTAAAACTTGCTTTTTCAGTGCCTAGTGAAACTATCTGCATAGATTAAAAAACGCATAAAAATCGCCAATGCAAGAAAAAATATTTGTTAACACTTTTCCTGAGGATTTTCATTAATTTACTTTTTTTACGTTTTTGATTACTTTACTTAAAATCAGGAGTCGCTAAAGTAAAGTGAAAAGGAATATTTGGATATTATTTTTGTGTGCTTGCTGGTCTTTAATGTTTTTCTGCCATTTTTCCACAAAAAAAAATAAAATTTACAAAATTTACCGACAAAAATCAACAAAAAGATTGATAAACGCAAAAGTTTGTGAAAGTTCAAAGCCTTATATTAAGGGCTACCCTCGATCTAGAAACAAAAATAAGGACGATCGTGCAACTTCGATTTTCCTACCCAAAATTAAACAACAGTTGGTGAAATTGTTTCTTCTTGTACGACTAACATCAGATCATATATTTGCATATTCGTCTCGAGGCACAAGATGCTTCAGCGATGTATTTTTCTTAGAAGAAAAACCCGTGCATCTCGAATTCCTTTTTGCAAGCGTCACGGGAAACACTTTTGTCGTTTGCTTATGTCTTGACTCAATCAAATGCTAAACATTTACTACAAAATTAATCTTCATCAGATTCCTAAGCAGCATAGACAGCTTACGATACTAACAATACCTGATAATGAATCTTTAGGCCGCAAGATTACAATAATTTCATGACTTCACAAAACCTTAATTACAAAGTGTTTAAGATGAGATGGAAATGGTATGTTTGTTCATCAGATTTTCTTTATTTAAAATTGTTGTGCTACAGAAAATAAGAAAAACTAAGGACGCAAATCACATTTGAGGACATTTGTTAGAAATAAGGGCAATAATATTTTTTAAGCAAGGGCGTACGCAAGGGGGGGTTGGGGTTAAAAACCCCTTGAGCTTGATATTTTACAAAAACTTTACTGCCTGAACAAAGAAGATTGATTGTTTTCGCATACTTTTAGCTTGTTAATTTGTCGACTTAATGCAAATACCACCGAATAAATTTGCATGCAAATCTCAAGGAACATTGTATAAGGGCGAAAAAGTAATAATTAGGGTTTGGTGGTGGGAATCTGTGTTATCATCTGCTTCCAGAAACCATCTCACCACTTTTTGCAGGCCCTCCGTCCACTACGCATGTTGAAGATTGTTTTCCGCAATAGTTCACTTTATCCGAAACAGTTGTGTTTATTTTGTCCGCTAAGGCTGATCAGCGCATGCGCTCACCCCATTGGCTACATTACCTATTTCTGAAGCGTGATAGATCAGTTGCACGAGTTCAAAAACAGCTGTTTTTAACATAGAAGCGTTAAGGCATTTGAAAATGTCTCAGCAAGCAAAAAGGGAAATTAAAACTTTGCTGGACTTCTTTAGATAACGTAAAATTGAAATTTTTCTTGCGTAATTTATGCTCATGCCCAATTCTTGTGCAATTTAGCAAGATTCGATCTTGCAAACCGGGGTGTGCATAGCCAGTCCAGCCACATACTTTCTATGCTCGACTGCTCGCATTCGACAAGACATCAGCCCAGCCTCATTTGCAGTTGTAAATTGCTCTGACACAATGATGAGTGTGTTTTACTTCCCTGTTTTAACGGGCAGCCTTATGATTTTGCAGTTATGAATTGTTGTGCCGTAGCGTTGAGTTTATTTTTCTCCGATATCCTAACCTGGAACGCTGCCTTGTTTATATTCAGTGAAATGACACATAAATTAAGAGGAGTGCATGAGAAGAATATGTATATTATGTCAACAAACTTCGCCAAAATGTTGGTTTGGAAACATGAATATGACGTCAAATTGTGATGTCACAAACAGCGCACACCAAATACAAATGACAACCAAGTGCCACTGAATGAAGCCCCCCATGAAAATTTTCTGCCTGCTCCACCGTTTTTAAGACATACAGTAGTTACCGTAATTCTTCAACATAAGGACAATTCTTAGAAACAAGGACGGTATAGTAGCCTCGCTCATATTGGATTACTGTACGTTTCGCGCTTGCGTAGGATCAAGTAAACAATGTGGAACGGACAACGAAGCAGATCTTCCTTACACAAATGCTTTTGTCGAAGAAATCTTCAGATACCGCGCAACGGCACCTCAAACCCCTCCGCACAAAGCTACAGCCGACACGAAAATTTGTGGCTTCATCATACCGAAAGGAACTCGAGTAAGTAACGTTTCATTGGTCGGCATTGCTCAGGTAGCCCGGGTGGGACCCACTCACCGCCTTTCTTTTTTTGTTGATTTTACATGCTTAGAAAAATGTTAGAAACCTGTGCTTCCATGACTTTTCCTGATTTTCAGAGACTACTGGAATGGTGCCAGAATTGTTTTGCAAAAATGTCCCTGAAAGCCTATATAGGGGGTATAGGAGTCTATACCACCCATGGTTACCTGATATTTATCAAATTTCGGACACCTTGCTAAGTTGACATTTCAATGCTATTTTCAGCGCAAAAGCTGTTTGGCCAGATATGACCACAGATACCTTATATGTAAAAAACCTTCCTACACCATAACTTTATATGAAAAAAACGCGGATCTAACACGTGCATGAAGTTTTCTTCGCACAAACAAAAAATCCCCTCTAAAAAGTCCTGTTTTTGGTGTTACCCTGCATAAAATTTGTATGGTATATATGTTTCGCTGCGCAGATAAATTTTGTTGTGAGAGTGATTAACAATGGAGATATGAAGATAAAACATTAGTTTGGTATGGAAATAACGGAAATGACGTGTCCCAGGAACACATTAAGAAAATGTGGGTGGCTTACACCCACCATTACCTGACTTGTTACGTATTTTAGGGTTAACTGAGCAGGGTTAAGTTTGTTCTTACTGTGGACTTCGAAGCAAATGATATCATGGCTCAATCTGCTTACCGGGAGTCGCCTGGAGTAACGCGTTCTTTGATTGTTTGATTAAACCTCAGTTCGCAGTAAAGATGTCAAATTCAAATAAATAGTGCTTCTTGTCGAAATAAGCTTGACTAGCTACGAGTTTAGTTCATTTTTGAGTAATCATTCATTCACTTAAGGAATTTTTAACCAGACCAGCAAATGATTTCAGTAAATCCGGTTAGATACACTGACTTAACTCGATGAGATCAAACAAAAGTCAAAAGCAACTTGCTGTTGAAAATTTGTGACTCATCGCGACTGAGAAAGGGTGACTCGACCATTGCTGGAAACATACAGCAAACATTTTTGTCTGAGAAAGACCCATATGTCTAAAATATGCTTTTGTTAGGAATTGAACCAAGAGTATATACTAAAACTCTTTTAACAAACGGTGTGGTTTTTAACATCATTAAGTTAACAATTTGTGAACTCAATAAGACACAAACAGCTTTATCTGCAAAAACTCTGCGGAAAGTATTTACTCGAGCAATGATTGAATTCATACAATTTTGTGTGCTTTGAAACTATCATTACCGCTCTGTTTCAGTGTCAAATTCTTGTAAAAAGTGCGTTCATCAAGTTCTAAGTTTCTAATAAGGTGGAAGTGCAAAAACGCACCAACACCCACTGTAATTTCATCGCAAATATTTACAATTTTCATATTTTTCGCGATGCCATTAGTTTCAAAAGAAAGATGGTTCTCATCCTTCAGTAGAAAATTTCAATTTGAGCAAACAAGATTGGTTCAAATATTCAAGTAATGCTGGTTTTACAAATAAAAAATCATTCCAAAAACGTTTTTCTCATATCCGTTCGTAGGACTTTGTCACCGTCGACTCTGCGCGACAACCTCTTGTGTAAGCAATGTGCATTTGAAATTATACAACATTTTTACTTTTACTATGCACAAAACCATCCCAAGCTCCCTTGTTCATTAATCTGCTTTGTATCTGCCTAAGCTTGTTTTATCGACAAGGTTAGACACTCAGAAATATTTGGGAGATGATGTACTTTATAAGGACAAAGTAAACATGTAGTAAAATAGCGGGGGTCCCATGTATCTACAACCATTTCTTGAGAATTGTAGTAGGGTCAGCATCCCACTATCTTCCTTGCTTTTAATTTTTTAAATCACACTGTCATTGATATATGTTAACACAGGGTGCTGCTTTGTGAAACATTTCATATGCAGTCCTGTGTTCAGTAGAGATTTGCCATTGAATTGAACCCAGGGAAGCATGGTTTATATCCTTTAATTCGCCCCGCCTGAGCATTGACACACCTACTCATTGAGGTTCTATGGAATACTGCACGTCTCCTGACGAGGGATGTTCTCCCGTCAGGCCCGCAACCAAGGGATGGGAAATCCCGGCAATTTCCCTTCCAAATTTTCAAAATCATGTTTAGTTGTTAGAAGAACAACAAGTTACAACCGTTTTGCCCTCCCCCAAAAATATGTGACCCTGTCTGCCGTCAATCCCCATATGGATCCATTTAACCAGTGGTTCCTTGGGTACTGTTTTTTGTTAACTTAAAGTAATCAGCATCAACTAGCAAAACCCGAGTTTTTCATGCTTCAGTGTTTTGCCAATTCTAAGACATTAACCAGACTATTCAACAGATGAGGGACATCGATGCCGTCAATTAATTGAGAGACCACTATCTTTCCCACGCCAATTTTAACAGGCCATTAAAATTAAATAAAATTCAAGAACCTAAGAATTTGTTTGGGATTGCTCAAATATAGTATCATTTTCACAATCTCAAGACTTCATCAAATCTCAAGTGTTTTCGAAAAGTAGAAAAAATGAGGGTTATTCCAAATTAATCGAAGAAATTCCTCCAACCTTAAAAATTATAACCCTTAGGTTTTCATGAAAAAACCTTGCATTTGATTTTGGTAAAGCGACGTGAAAGATCTCTTGTTGAAAACATGATACAAAAGTTGTCAAATTTTTATTTACAGAACCAACGCGATGAGCTCAGTGTACCGCTTCAATAGAATCCTTGTGCTTCCAGAATATATAAGCTCTGCACTTACTGCATGATCTTGTGCTTTGAATCTAGAAAAACCTCAAAATTATCGTTTGGTTTTCAGGTCATAGGAAACCTTCTCGGTGCTCATTTTGATGCCGAAGTTTTTGAAGAGCCAGACAAGTTTAAGCCTGAACGACACTTGGATGAGAACGGAAACTTCGTTAAATCCAAATATGTAATCCCCTTTTCACTTGGACCTAGACAATGTTTAGGAATGCAGTTGGCCCGTACAGAAGTATTTATTTACCTTGCTTCAATTGTTCAGAAGTTCGATTTTCAACCAGCCGATAAAGTCCCATCCTTGCAACTGGGAACAGAGCAGAATTTCTTTGTTCCTCATTCATACGAGGTAGTTGCAAAACATAGGTAAAGGACGATTAGATTAGCAGTGCATGAAAAAAGGTTATTGTAAAAATAGCTATTACCCACATTTAAGCAACCATTCAGAAAACAATTACTTTGAGGTCGTGACGCAAATTCCTTAAATGATAAGATCTGAACAGCAGAGTCACACTGTTGAAACATTTTGTTGACGCAAATAAAGAGTAACGATCCTAAGTATATTCATGAGCGCAATTTGGTGGGGGACACGGGGGACGTGTCCCCCACATTTTCAGGTGGGGGGGACATAATATGCGATGTCCCCCCGCTTTTTTTCAAGTTTTTTATTTGGTGAAGTTCCAAAAACAAAAGTGACGTTTGCCACGTTTTGTGTGAAGTGCTTTTCATGTTAGATGTTACACAGTAGCCAAGTTGATTTTGAAACAGTGTTTGGTGTGGTATTGCTGGATTCTGTTAGTTTATCAGTTATAGCTTCAATAAAATGATATTTAGCGTGTTTCAAGTTTCTAGATACCGTGAAACATGGTTTACTGCTTCTGTCCGACATTTTACTCTGTATAGTATACTGTTCGAAAGGTTGTTTTCTTGAAACTAGTGATAGTTTTAAAGCCGCACATGTGAGAGACCACAGTACAGCATAGATTTGGTTCGCGTACAAATGTAACTGGTTTTGCTGTAACGATGGTTGTTGCGTATTCAGAAACAGACAGCGTAAAATTTAATGATGCTAGTGTATATAGAAATACCATATTTTTGTGATTGAAAACCGAGACGCTTTAGAACAACGAGCCTTCGAAGGAAATCAAACAAGTTCCGGTACAAAATAAATCCTTGCAATAACCTGTAATTGCAAAAAGAACATTCCCTCCAATCAGCCAACTTTACTGAACTACCCAATGCGCTAACAATCATGGGCGCAATTAAGTAGGGGACACGGGGAACGTGTCCCCCTCACTTTTTCAGACGGTGGGGCATAATATACTATGTCTCCCCACATTTTTCTCTTTAGGTATTGTATTTGGAGAGGTTGCAAAAATAAAAATAACATTCATCACGTTTCATGTTAGATGCCCAGCGAAGTCAAACTGATGATGAAACAGAGTTTCATGTGGCATCACTGACTCTGATATTTCATAAGTTTTCTCTTCGATAAAACAATTTTTAGCATTTTGCAAGTTTCTGGAGATAGCAAAGGATTGTTAACTGCTCTGCTTCCGTCCGACATTTCACCCTGTGTGATATCAGTGATTTTTATAGTAATCACTGGTGTATACTATGAGAAAGGTCATTGTCTTGAAATAATAAGAGTTAACAGCTGCACGTGTGAGACCACAATACAGCCATGATTTGTTTCGTGCAGAAATGTAACTGGCTTTGCTTTAACGTTGGTTGTCACGTAAATTTAAAGATGCAAATTTATAATGTTAAAAAGTTGCGTTGGAGGCAAATCTCTGCGAAGTATTTGCCGAAAACAAAAAGCAGAACTACTGTAGAGACACAGTTTTAGTTTAGCATTGGCAATTTTGGAAAAGGTTGTCTTCAACCATTAGTAAACAGGATTTAAATCAAAACCTTGGACCTTCTGGAAATTAGTCAGTAAAGAAAGATTTCCCAAACTGAAAGATTTCGCAATAAAAATATGTTTGGAAATACAAACGCGTGAGAATACATTTTCTACAATAAAGCAAGTTAAATCTAAAAACAGAATTCGAATGGCAGGCGGAACACTGGACGATAATCTCCGACTTGCTACCACTAATATTGGCATTGATAAAAGAATTATAGTGTCAGAGAAGCCTCGATCACAGGGATCATACTGATAGGGATTTGTAATAATTTGCTATTAGCTATTTTGTAATAATTTCAACGACGCACTCACTTACCTTCTTTTTAGTTTCAAATCTTGTGAACCCTGTTGTTTTATGCATCATTTTGTCTACGTGGCCCGCAAGTTGTCACGTTTTTGTAAAATGGCCCGTAGGTAGGTCAAAATCAGTTGGACCACGCTGGGCTATACATTTAGCAGGGCCGGCCTTAGCAAGTGCGAGGCCCGATTGGAAGCACTTTTGCGGGGCCCCACCTTTGAACCTTTTCAGATTTTTAGCAACTTTCAATTTGTTGACTAAATCTCTGAAATGAAGATGTCAATATGTGTGAGACTGATGTTATAATCCATGTTTCCTTAGTACTTCATTATGCAACTCTCACTATTAAGAACATCGATGAGCCTCATTTCGCTTGAATGTGAAACTGTCACTCCTGCTGCTTTGCAAATGGCTTTACTGTTAATATTTATTTTTAAAAAGTATGTTAGTTTGTAAGGTACCGGTTGTTTTTTGCGTGCCTGTAATAGACATTCAGTTCGCATAATTAAAACTAAGTTTATTTCAAACTTTTTGTCAAATGCAGGTCGCCTCATCAGATTTTTACGAGAGGGAAATTGAATAGGACTGACTTAGTGGCACACATTTGCAATTGAGAACTAAACTCTCAGAAGACAAGGAGCAGTAATTGTTGAAACAGCAATAACTATCCAATCGTATTGCACCGTATCTTCCAGCAACTATTGAAACTTGACCTGCCAAATACGGAACGATTATAACCGCAACAAAAACAACTTCCAGCTTCAAAACTTAAGCCCTCTCTCTCTTAATTAGCTGCTACTGAAAAAAACTAGGCTATACATTACGGAAAAACCTAGATAAATGTGAAGATAAAAGAACGAATCGCGCAGTTCACTATGGCATACGTTGGCAACAGGTCCCGCGCTTAAAAAAATGTAGGCCACGCGCAGCACTGCACAAGCAGCTTCAATAGAAAGTGTAAGTTTGCGTAGGCTAGTGGTACGCGTATCGCGGGACCCGATTGGAAGCAATCGGCTAAGGGCCGGCCCTGACATTTAGCCTCATTTCTTGTAATGTCACGACAATGGTGACCAACCAATTCAAAAGATATTTATTC
>JGI24158J21664_10002648_pt1 | contig 21958 bp, 10 predicted proteins | sample Ectturendosymbi3_FD_21664 | JGI IMG/M metagenome (IMG submission 21664)
TAATAATGCTACGGATTTTCCTCACAATTGCCGTTAGTGTTGCTACCTGTGAGAGGAGTTTTTCGAAACTAAAACTGATCAAGAATTACTTAAGATCAAGTATGAGCACCTTGCGGTTGAGAAATCTTGCCATACTGTCTGTAGAGCAACACTTGACAGATAATAATATAAATTTTGACATTGCCATTGAAGAATTTGCCGACAAAAAGGCAAGAAGAGTTACTGTGTAGAAAATTGTAGTTTTCATTTCAGAAACAAAGGTTGTCCTAATTTTTACACTTTTTTTACTATCTTTCCCTATATGTCGTTTTTGCTTTTTGTTTAACTGTTACTTGCAATATTTGAGTTTTTTGGTGTGTATTTAAAACATACCATATTTGAGCATGTGAGAGTACTGTAATCTAATAAATCGTACACAAACTATTTATTTTAAATATATACAAAGCTTGAAGAGGGAGGCACTGTTCAACACGTGTTTTTCTGGGCTGCGGGTGCGCCAAACTCAAGGGCCGCCCCGGCAGCCCACACTCTAGCTACGCCACTGGGTCTCGATGGAAACCCTCTGACTGACGCGAGCAAAAACGCCTGCACACTGGTCGCGAAAAGTGAAACACAACAACGGTCTGTAGAACTGAAATACATCAGATTTCTGCGGCAGAGAAACAAAATGATTATCTTACGCGTGGAAGGATCATGTTTTAGATATTGATCTGTGCGTTAAGTTTGTGATACCACTTATCTTCACAGAAACTCCAAAGAAAGGGAATTAGGTTCTTCAACAAAAGTAACGATGTACGCCTCATATATCGGCGGTATATTTACGTTGCCATGGAACTCTGACTTTTTCTTTAATTACCGTTAGCTGGCGTTGAGTTTTAGTAAGTCATTGTCATTTGTGCAGTAAGTTTTGAGGCTTCAGCGTTTACATGTAATTGAGCAAGACGTTTTGCTTTTGTTTTATTTGTCGCGGTTGGGTCTGTGCGTTTTTTTCACTGCAATCTTGAGGTTGTTCACTTTCTCTGACCTTGTGTTGGCCTTTCTACGTTTCACACGTGTTAGCATTGCTTGCAGATGATAGGACTGACGATGTGTAGTGTTACGTGAAATCGATTTCCTATTAAATATTTGTGATTGATTCCTTGCTTCATTCGCTTGTGGAGTGAAGTTACTTGAATGTGTTCACGTAACTTGAAAACAAGTCCAAATATTTCACACATCTCCCCTGAAATATGAAACGCTTCTGTGAATTGCTTCTTTTAAGTGCAACGTTGTCGTTTCACTTAATATTTACTTTTTATCAAAGCTTCTGCATGAAAAGTGTGAAAAGAAAAGTGAAAAGATGAACGATTGCACAGAATCTTCCATAGTTTTAGATGCTATGCAATGAAGTTACAGGCAGGTATCAAAACCAGTCATGCATTCAGGTGACATCATATCGTACATATGCTTCAGATAACAATTTTTAGGCAAGCTTTACTGTCAGATGATTTTTTATTCTTTAATCGGAAAAGTCCAAATATTTCACACACACACACACACATCATACTTACACTTTTGATGCGCTTCTGGTTAAGATACATTATCGATTAAACACCCGCAGTCGGTGTGCCTAGAATTTTCACAGCAAAAAGGCAAACAACGCAGAGAGGGCTGCGTTTTAAATACTGTGTGTACGTGTGGTGTATGGTCTTGTGTAATTTGCTATGGTCTTGTGCAAAGTATGAAAACACGGCAGTTACAAAAACTGAAGAAATTATAATCCCATGTAATATTGTTAAATATTTATGGTGCAAACTACTGGGCGAACATGAAACAATTGAGAGCACTTGACAGCCAGACAAAATTCTGGGTTGGTCATTCCACCCTTCAATTTCGGCATGCTTGTCACAGAACCGATAAGCTAGGATGGAAAGGTAGAAATAGATAACGGTCAGCAGTAAATGAGAGAAATTGCAAGTGAATATGATCATGTTAATGGCCAGCAGTTACACAGAAAATTTGTTCGCCACTTGGTTACGAAATTTGGTAAAATTTAAACACATTTGAGCTTTACATTCTAATGCTTGTTTCAAATGCAGTAATTTCATCACCTTAAGGTCAGATATGACCAGTATTATAAGCGTCGTTTAATTCGTGAACTAACTGTGGCACGTCAACTACTTCTTTTAGGCAAACCTGATGCGGCGCTGGTAAGAAAAGTGACGTCCCCTCGCTGTGGCATGAGCGACCCCCCTCCACCAGGCAGTGGAATTGCTGAGTTTTCCGATTACACAAGATGGAGATCAAACTTTGATAAGAAATCAAATCAATACCATCTAACTTACTCGTAAGTGTTTATGTTGCTTATTTTACTGTACAGTAGAACTCGTCTAATTCATCATCGTTTAATTCGTCACTTTTTCGTCGGTCCCGGCAGAGTCCCTATCTTTTGTGTACATTTCTGTTCGTCTAATTCGCCATCGTCTAATCATTCGTCAATTTGGTTAATTCATCACCTCTTTTTATCCCTGAGAAGCGTTTTGTTCGTCTAATTCGTCATTTGCAGTTTCGCTTTAGATGTCGAAGCAGCTAGTGCACGTGGGAATTCAAACAAATTAAGGATCTTTATCTAAGATTTATTACACCTCGCGGCAATTTCTTTATCGAATTTATACACGAGGTGCGAAGCGCGACCTGACTCCCCATTGACCTGACTCCCCTAAGGTGGTTGATTGAATGGAGGAGTCCAGATAGAGCAGACGAATTAATTGTTGTATTCAACCATAACGTCGTAAACTTGTATTTTACTGCAAATAAGTATGCATACGAGTTACTATGATAAAGCATACGAGCTTCTAGGATAGAGTTTTCACCTGTTTGCATAATTCGTCACTTTTTTCTAATCCCTTGAGGTGACGAATTAGGCAAGTTCTACTGTACAAACATGTTATAATTGGTATAGACCAGTGGTTCCCAAACGGGGGTAAATTACCCCCAGGGGTAATATACGATTGTTTGGGGGTAACGCAGAACAATACCATATTGCTGTTCTGTGTTATGAGCGATTACTGCAAAAGAAATTTTCGAAAAGAAATGCAAAAAAATTTTATTGAGGGTAATATAAGACATAACCGCTACCTTGACTTGGGTAACTGTTCAAAAAAGTTTGGGAACCACTGGTATAGACAAAGCAAAAAGGAGATCTATTAAATCATTTTGTAGATTATACTTTATTTTTTAGATAAGATATTTGTTTCTCTTATCTTAGACTCAAGGTCCATATGGCATGAGTTGGCAGTAGCACGCAAGCAATACAAAAATGTTTTGCACATTCTGTTAATCGCAGTGCACATGCACGTAAGCAATACCGGAAGAGAATAAATGCTGAGAAAAACGCCAGTGGCTACCAACCACAGCATGTCATCATCAAACACAAGAGTTACATAATGAGTAAAAATAAACACTTGTGAAAAAATACCCGACAGACATTACAAGTAACCGGAAAAAAGCTGCACACCACTGAGCAACTGAAGACAAGTTGTTGAAACGGAGTTTTAACAAATCGTTTTAACTAACTTAAAAATCTCCAATGTGTTCTTCTCAAAGCTCTGCTCTTGGAAGCTTAAGCAAACCTCAGCGCACTACAAATAAAATCTGCTTACCCGGTCGAAGGATATACGGCAGTCAAAACTTTATCTCAGCGGCTAACATAATTCCACTGGAAGAAGTTTTTTTTTTCTGAGGGCGGAAACCATTTGCCCGGAAAAAAAATGTGATTGCTTCATTTTTTTACTCCGGTTTAGGCCTTTCCTGAAAAGTGTGCGTTTATATCGTTGGACATTTGCCCAAATTTGCGTAACTTTTCTCTGATGAGAAAAAGAAGAAAAGTAGGATGCACCGATTTTTGTTGAATCATAAAGATCTGGAAACTGCTGTACCTCGCGGTTTATATCCGGATCTTCTCAATGTTTCTATATTTAAACCCTGCCACTCCGCGATTGGCACAATTCTTTCCGTTTAACCTGAAAAACACATGTTTTTTCCCTGGACATTAACAAACTTTACTACGATTTGCCCAATTTTAACAAATTTCTTACCGCTAGGGGCAACCTGGCCATCTTTAGGGCCGCCGTCCTCGTACTTCATTGTTGGTTAAACAAGTGATCGGCATTTTCCAACCGCTGAGAAAATGAGAAAATTGAGCACGGCAGGGTCACAAAGAGATGACACAGGGTCAACTGCTACAAGGATGTATTACTGATCAATTCCAGATGTAAAAAAAATCCTTACTCCGACAAAATGATGCACAAAAATGACAGGATCAACTCATCCGTAGTAATGCTGCCTCTGTTTGAAATCAGAACAAGGAAGCCTATTCACTCAAATGCCCTGTGCTTAATTGCAATCTTCTGAAATATTCCCGCCAGGAAACGTGTTTGTCGCTGAAAACAGTTTTTGACCTACAGGGTTGTAAAAAGCAGCATCAGCTTCGCGTTGCTTTTCTTTACTTTACTACTGTTTCTCAATAGATTTTTCAAGTCAACATTCCCAGCGTACATGAGCAGAAGCGACATTCTGAAAGGCGTATTAGCAGCTATGTGCGTGTGGGAAAAAAATTCTAATGTGAGGTTCACGAAGAATATGGGAGATGCGAATACAGCAGCACACATTAAGATTTCTTTCGGAAAAGGTAAGTGGGTAAATTAGCAGCCGATGGAATATTCCTACCATGCAGCAGTCCGAGAGAAAGAACGGTCACACTTGCGTTCAAGTACGAGATAATGGGCTGCAGTGGAAAATTTGCAGTCGATGGTAAATGTCGAAAGTGTAACAAATGGCCGATCTTATATTTACCAACACTTCGTTCCCTATCTAATGTAATCTTATGTGTACCAACACATTATTTGAAAAATCGGTACCTGTATTTGTTTCTCCGCTGCAAAGGGATTTGAAGGGGAATGAAAAAGGTAATTATGGCGAAGCAATAGGTGCCACTCTGCTTTTGCCTGGAATTTTAACTCTGTGCAAACTCAATTATACATGCACTGATAGCGAGAAAATGGCAGTTTCGTGAATGATTTTATTGTGAGCTTTAACCGAGTTTTAAGTCGTTATTGTTTTTATGCCTTTGCACACAAAACTTAGAGGTTGACTCGTTACAAGCATTGAATGGTGCACTTTGGCAGCAAAGTCCCCAGTTCGCTTAGCCTACCTTATTTTTAAACTGCAGAATTGGCTAATGATAAGATATAGATGTTCCGGATATGCTGTGGTTCCGTACAGTTTACCTTTGGTTCTACTACAGCTTTTGTTTTTATAAACCACAAGTCTAACTATAATATACGAAAAAATTGCGATNCACAGAATACGTTCATGCTGCTGAACAAGCAGNAACATACGTGTAACCTATTTGGTACCGGGAACTGCCCAAGCACCACACTGAGATTCGTCACAGCCAGCTGCTTATTGCTTGGAGCTTCTGGTTGCTATTCCGACTATGGTGTGCGCCTAAAAACCCGTGGAGCAAGCAATCTCCATTCATTACAGTATACTCAGGAAACCGTGTAGTGTCAGACCCTGGCAATCGCTTCGTCGTACAAAGGTTGAGGCTAGCATTGCAAACGTGTGCAAAGCTTAGTGCANACAAATTATTTCAGGCCTGGGCTACGAGGCTCCCAAAACAAAAAGTCAAGGCTCTGATTTTACGACGTGTGCTTCACGTCAGCGCTTGTCCTCANCAGTTCCGNGACAAAGCAGCCCCGTTCCCCCGGTCGGGGTGGGCCCCGACCATTCGTAGGGGCCCCACAATATATATCGTATTAGTAAGTTAGACCCGTCTCTCTACCCTTGACTTTTACTTTGAAATTTTAAGCAAATGTGGTGCATGCGCTTACTTATTTGCTGAACGTGTAATAAAAATGGGTTAAGTTTGTTTAAATAATGCAAGTTATTTAGTTAAGAACTTCTTCCTGATTCAAGATTATTAGTTTAGCGTGGTTAGGTTTTCAAATAGCGCTGCTCAGGGGGCTAATTTGCANCTGGCTCGAAAAAGCATGCAGCTGCCTAAATGCTTGAGCATTGATATTAAAGGACCCCATCTGGATTTTTTTGGGGGGCAACAGCCTTTCACACANCTCTGGTCCTCAACAATTGGGGACCACACAATGCAAAGAGCTTCAAGCATTTTTACGCTTCTAGTTTCAGTAACAGGCTTGGTGCCGTATTGTAAATTAGAGTTTTTGGCATGTAATCTTGTATTTCCTAACGCCAAACATCACAGTTCAGATTGCACAGTTGTGAAACCAACTCTGTGACGAAGTTCAAATCTCTCAAATTTGTGAAATGATGACACCAAATTGGATATCGAATGAAAGTAATTTAAAGCTGCCGTATTGAAATTGAACAGAAAAAGAGTTAAATGACATTTGCATTTGCATTTATCCATTTTGCGTAGTTTCGTGGTGTTGCAAAAATTCGAGTAAGTCGTAAAGCTTTCCACGTTCAGAAAAACTGTTTATTACTTTCAGCTGACCACGGCGACTCCTTTCCGTTCGATGGCCCAGGTGGGACTCTCGCTCATGCTTTTTACCCCGAAAATGGTCATTTGCATTTCGATGACGATGAGAAGTGGTTTTTGTCCAAAAGAAACAAAAGTATGTGAAGAATTAAGACTAACACTTCTATTGTGTGTATCGCCGTTTTCGTCAGGTGCCTAAATGAGGAAATATCGGACTCAAGCTGACATAAAAAGTTCTGTAGATTCTGATTTGGCTTGCTGCAAAATTGAAACCGTATTTTAATTTAACGTCAAAAAAATCAAATGTACTTATGCATGCGTTGCGCATCTTTAATAAGCGTATATCAACGCAAATGACGAGATAAAATTTGTTCGCAGAATATCCAGGGAAAAAAGACATATTCACCGTAGCCGCTCATGAGCTTGGCCATATTCTCGGCTTGAAGCATTCGTTGATTTTGGGGTATGCAGGATTTGGCTTGGAAACCGTGTGCCATATCTTTCAACGTAGTGCAGATGCGTGTCTCTGTTGCAAGAACACTATTTCAAAGTTCGTTTTCCTGTGAAAACTGCTGAAGATCAGCTGTGAAAAAATCCTTGTGTCACTTTAAACCAGAGGTTCTTAAACATTTTCAGTCGCGCCACCTTTAGCGTTAGTCATTGTTATTCGCGCCTCACCTAACCTCTAAATCAAACACAAAAAGCAGAACAACAATTATTTGCCATTATCCTGCCTTCCAACAATATGTCGCTGCCATACTCGCGCCCCCCTTGCAAGCCTTTCACTTCCCCCAAGTGGGCGAGCGCCCCATTTTAAGAACCACTGCTTTAACCCAGGCCCGTACCTAGGGGGTGCAGGGGGTTTTGCGCCCGTGTTTAATTTTTCACCCCCTGGAAAAATGTGTTAGAAAAGTTTAAAACTATAGTACATAGTTTAAAACTTTTGGGCCCCTCTCAGAAAAATTCTTCCGCCCCTGGTGTCCCAAGCTGGTTGCGGGCTTACTTTAACCTATTATGGTTTCTGAACTACAAATATATCATGATCAATACGAACGCCGTCGATTTTTCAGAATTTATGAGGCAGAAAGAGAGTACTCATAATAGTCTCATTTATGTTTGGCTTGTTTGTTTTGTTATCTCAAACTCAAGATCCAAATCACATGGGTGTGATAGTAGTACTCAATCAACACGAAAAATATTGACACACTACGCACAGCTAAACCATGTGCATAGCGGAAGTTAGCAATCTACCCATCACCAATATTGGGCCTCAATGAACACGTAGAAAAATGCGACAGCGACGACAGCAATCTCTCTAACATGCAGATTTATAAAAGCTTAACTCTTAAACGGATGTGCCATTGTGCTGGCACAAACCTCACAACTCACGAACCGGAACATCGACATCAAAATCTTAGGTATTGCTGGAAAGGGTGAGGAAAGGGTAAATCAGTCTGATTTAGCTAAATCTGTTCTGTTTCGATTTAGCTAAATATGTTCCGATGCTAAATGTGTCCGATATATATTTTTACGAACGGCGACGCAAACAACACGTCCGACTTAATGCATTAGATAAGGGCGCTGTGTTCGTGCAGCTCTTGATGTGGGGCGCAAAATACTGTAGAAGTTGAAGAAACTGTAATTCACAAAATTTAATTTTTACAAATTTTAAATAATTCTGTACAGCCAGCTCCTGAAGTAACTGCTACTGCCTGTTCTTCTCTTGATTGCTTCTGTGATTAAAGAGTGACTGCATGCATGCAACCAGTAATGCAAGCAATGCGGACAAAAAGATAGTCTGTAGGGATCCATGTAGTATTCGCTCTGACTTCTGCGCAAACAGCTAATTATGGTTTACGTCTGTGATTGGCAAACTGTGGCCCACAAAGTCAAAACGATGACTATTGAAAGTTTACTGAAAATGACTTGCATTACGCCAAAAGTGATCCGCGAGGCCGCAGTGGCCATCCTACGCCGAAAAACCGCGTGAGTTGAAGGACAATGGGAATGACCTGCACTAATCGTGTCACAGGAGAAAAAATCGCAAAAAAACGTTCGTGATGTAGGTAAATTTGCAAACATATTTGCAAGACTGTTTTCAGTAGTTCAAGTGGCAAATCTTGAAAAAAGTCAAGAAAAACTTGAAAGTAAAAATTCTCTTAGCTGTGTGCGCAGTAAGAGTGATAAAAACGGCCAGTGAAGGTGCCGGCGGGACATAAAAGTGCCCCGTAAATAAATAAGCTTCTGCTCAATGTCCATTACTGCTCAGTGTTCACAGTTTGCGCACCAAGACCCCGAAGACGTGTTTTGTCCTTTATTGCAACGTCATTGGTTGGAGCTATCGTCTTCAGAAATGTGACAGGCTATTCATTGTCACTACGAAGATCCAACCGCAGTTAGTAGGAAGCGTGATACTGCCCCTGGTGCTATGACAAACTGCACTGTTCTTGCAGCCAAAATTATAATCAGAGGTGTAGCGACAAAGAAGAAGTGCGGTAAGGCTCTGTGAGAGCAAGAGTATGACTACTTGCTACTGGAAACATAAGTGAGGTTTCTCTTGAGAAATAAAGAAAAAGTCACAACAAAGACGCCGACATTTTGATGCCACATGGAGAAACATGGGATAGGGGCGTAAGAAGGAGGACACAATGTCCTGGATGCCGAATTACTGGGGGCCACTGTAAAGTCCCAACAATGTTGCAAGTACTTTCTTCAATACACTACATTTACTCCCAAAAGACCTTATGTTTGAACATGGAGGCACCAAACTTATTTCGTATACCCCGGGCACCATCTAACCTCGGTACGCCCCTCACAGGGGAAATTGTTTTGTTTTCACAAGGTTTGAGGAGACGTCGTTCTTACCCAATTACACAGCTGCTCANAACATGCAATGATTATCTGCTGAATCAAATCGGTATTTTCTTATAAATATTTTGACTTTACAGGGCTTTAATGGCTCCCTACTACAACTTNGTGCGTTCATTTGAGACATACTCTCTTCCTCAAGATGAAAAAAATGGAATGATTAAGATGTACGGACGTCTGACTGGTATGCTTACTTTGTTTAGTTGCAATGCCAAATTCAACAATGTGATATGATAGTGTTTCTTAGGTAATCCTCTGTCCGAAAGAAAAACCGCGTGCTTGCTTAGCCAAGGTCGGGTTTCTCCACCCCAGCCAAAACTAACATCCGCACCAAGGAAATCGACAAGGAAAGCCATTGTCCCGACGAGGAAACCCATTACACCGAGGAGGAAACCCATTACCCCGACGTGGAAACCCATTACCCCGAGGAGGAAACCCATTGCTCCAACAATACAGCCAACTGCAACTACAACGCACTTCAAGAAGTCCACCAACTCAGGTATACAAGTTCTTTTATAAAACATAGTAATGCTCTGTTCGTTGTGATGCTGCAGACATATGATCAAAAACAATTTTTTGCATTCCTCAGTTTGCAAAGACACCTCTACAACATGTGACTACTACAGACGCAACAATTTGTGCACAAGATACAAAGACTCTATTAAGCGCATATGCGCTTTGTCGTGTGGATTTTGCAAACCTGGTAAGTAAGCTCTAAATAATATAAATTTTGTGGTACTGAAATCAACAATAACTTTTTAAACACAACAGAAACAACCACTTGGCTGAAATCCCAGTGAAAACGGAATTTATAGGTTCTGGCTCTCAATTGTCTATCTGGGACGTGGTGTCTTCAACTTTATTCGTCTCTGCTTTCCAATGCATGCTTGCAAAAAACAAGATTAAATCTTATTAACTTCTTATGCAGGCTAATCTATACATCTTCTTCGGTATTGGTTTTGCACCTTAAAACATTTTACTTTCAGAGGCATTTTCTAAACCTACATTGTCAAGAAATGGTTTGGCAGCAGGTATATTGGTATTTTTGTGCACGCATGGATTGAAAAATATGGTGATACGGTGAATACTTCTACATGAAGTCCAAGGAATTTTTCAAAGTTGATCTTCTTTATTTGAATTGCACTTTATGTTGATTTGGTGGAAGAACTTGGTGTATGGTGGAGCATTCTTATCAGATTTCTGAGTTTTTTTCCTTGATAAAAAAGCAAAGTTTTGGCAGGCTGTTTTGGTGGTGTTTACAAACCTTCTGATGAAAATCGAAATCAAACAAAAAAATGTATCCAAATTTTTGTTGTCTTGCGTTATGCGGTGATCCCCATCAACGAGACGTCTATAGAGATACAAACAATGAGGTTGGACGAACAATAGTTTGCTGCATGGATGACGCCGATAAAGAATGCGTATTCAACTGTGTCGCACGAATTGAAACACTTCACTTAAAAATATGAATTTTTGAACGAAATGTAAAACAATGTAGCATCCAAAAAAGGTAATTTTCATGGAATGGTATTGAGTTACTGCGAGATCGAACAATATCATTTGGAACTTGGTTCAGACGCAAATTTATTGTTAAATGTGCAGCTGTGTGTTGTCTTGAAATAGGAAATTATTTCAACTGTGGTAGACTTAGTATTTTGTCAAATATAAAACGTTTCCAATTCATGCAGAAAAATGATAAAGGTAATTTTTCAAAAGCTTCACCTTTCTCTTTGTGTCTGCAAACGCTGAGAAGGAAAAAATGATCATGTTTACGTTCAGTGGACTTCACAATAATTATTAAGGCAAATAAAAAAAAAACGCCGAGCCAAATATTTTTCAAGTAAAAAGAAAATGGCTGTGACCTTCCAAAGTCTAAGGCGCCATTAGTACGCTTTATAGGAACAGGTACATTTGTCCTGCCACACATCACTTGTAGGCTGAAAAAGGTATAAAGCTCTTGAATACAGTATGCGCCAAAAATAGATTTTTAAATTCTGCTGTGAGGTACCAGTATATCAGCAAATTTTGCGGATTTTTAGCCTTTGGCTGAGTAAACAGAAAACCAGCAAATTGGCACAAGACGTGTTGAAATTAGAGTCCTACACAGGCCAACCGTTTCGTTGCCCACCCCAGTCAGTGATAAGTGAGGCCTAGCCTGACCCACGGCTTGCTCAATTTGAATTTTTGAGCCCAGCTCTTTTCGACCTGAACAACAAAGTTGGTTTCTCAAGGTTATTACAGCCGCAAAAAAGCTTGAATCCTGTGCAAAGGCGTACATATAGAATAAACGATATACCCGGGGGTATGTTTTTCAAAAAGCATCGCTTGGGTCATTCATGGGCTAGCGTTTTTACATCCCGGCCCAGCACAGCTCATGGCGTTTTCTGCTAGGCCCAGTCCAACCGGTAGGAATGTTCTTCCCAACCCCGTCCAAGGCCAGGAATAATTTAAAAACTTTCTGGCGCAGACAATCTATGCCTATACTTAAAATATCTATTCCTTCATTTTTGTTGTCGCAATTACATTTTCTTATTATTGACGAAGTTTAAGTATTATCGTCAACAATAAGAAAGTTTGTTCCCAGCTAAAGACAACAATGGAACCAAGGAAATGCATCTTTTTAAAAATAATGCAAGTGTTTTTCTTTACCTGTGATCGGTGCTGTCTTGTTTAGCCAACTAAGTGCAAACCTTAGGTGAGATTTGAAATGATAATAAAGGATAATGACATTCTTCAGTGATTTCATAAGTTACGACAGCTGCAGGGCTGCCGAGCCGGTTCTTTAGTGCTTGGTGTGGTTTTATGACTTGTAGCCGTAATGCGTTCAGTTCCTTGTGCGAATCACCTCTGGCAGTGGTTTCCGGAGTTTTCAAAAGAATGTTTCGGTGTTAAGAATAAAGAGGCGGTTGGTTTGTGCTGAAAAAGCTCTTGCGTTTTGTCGTAGCTTTTTTTGATAATATAATAGAGCTCCTTCACAAACGATGTTGCATTTATTTCTGAAACAATTAGTGAATGTTAGGGAAACTTGACGTAAACATGACTTGATCAGTGGGCCAGGTCAAAATGTTACAGTGACAATAGCCACAGTTTCTGCACTGTTCAGGATGTGGCAAAATAATTAAAAAGTGTCAACAATTTTATTATTACAAACCCAATATGATTTTTTTACACTGCACATCAAAAAGTACATGTGCTGGTCCCCAAACCAACCTCTATTCATCAATGAACACCTTCAAAATTCGCAGAGATTCTTGATGATTTGACATGACAATTTCTCAAGGATGCATCATCCTATTATACTAATTACCTCGAAAAAAAACGTTTAGCGTTTGCTTAGAAATGTTCTCAATAAACCTGCATGATGTTTAGATGGATGAAATCACATAAGTCGAAAATACTACATCGGTTTCCGCAATTGTTCCATTGTTGGAACGTAGGGGATCTGAAAAGCTGATGAAGTACTTTGACAAAATAAATTCTAGCATATCAAACACGTCACGTAACAGGTTACAGTAAGATTCAAACGTTTTTTTGTTAAACGTAAAAACTTCGCAGGTAGTGTGGGCAACTGTTTCGTTTGTCTTGGAATTGTTTTTTTTTTTTTTCATTCAAATAAGAAAAAAAGCAAGAACAGTTCCCGTTCCCAAAATTTGCAACTATTTTTGATTGTTGACAGATGTAGCTCGGGCTTCAAAACTTCGCAATGTGGATTCTCAGATTCAAGAGAGCCTGACCCTCAGGACCCTCACCGATGCAGAAAACAAATTTTCTTGCTTGTATAGGCAGAGACTTGCCTCTGTGGCGTTTCCACTAAAAATGGTCAACTGTGTTTGGGTTGCTTCCCCTTTGAGGCAAGAAACAGATGCTTGAAAAAACTAAAGAAATAATAAGGTGTTGGTTTTCTGGTTTCCTACGTTGACGAAAAGGGCCTTTTATACCTCACGGAAGACAAAGACCAACTCCATTTATTCAAAGCAATTGTTTTCGGTTAACTTGTAATGCATCATGACTCTCGCCGTACAAATAAGATCCTCAACCAGGACGTGTGGAGTTTTTGGTAATGTCTAAACCTTGTTTAATAATTCTGTTTTCATTTAGAAAGATGTACAGTAACGTGGTAATCATTCCATAGGATTTCATTTGAGGTAACAACACAGTTGCCAGCGTAGTAGGTTCATAGCAAGATTCTAAAACATTACAGTTTCAAAACTACAGTAGTGTTTGTGTCACTAAACGTTTACGTAAAGGAGGGTATCTCAATAAGGGTTGTTATGAAACACTTCGACTGACAGTGTTCGATTAAAAATCGCCAAAATAACGTACAAAATCGCTTGAAAACTTACACAGTACGAGGCAACCAAAGTCCATTTTCCCATAAAATTATATGCAGCTTCTAGCAAAAGCATACGCTCTTTGTTGTAGAATGAACGAAATCTTAAATTTAATATTGTTATAACCAAGGAAAAATGTCTTTACTTGAAGAAATCCCCAGTTTAATCAAATCAGTCTATCAAAACAAATGCTTTCCTGCGTCTATTGCAGTGGTCAGTAAAAGACAAGTCTAGTGCAGTTGGTATGTCAAATGCAAAGGCTTTACTCCTCCATTTTGTTATTTTTCTGCATGTGACAAGTAATTACAACCAGAACTGCTATCCCAGTGATTCATCAGTTGACACAAGTTTATGCCTCTACTAGTTTCACACTGAAATGGAAAAAGACCGTCTGCAACTATTTACTTTTTAAAAATACAACAAAAATGTATTGAACCTACAAAATTATTCGACACTGCTTGCGTGATACAGACAAAGTTTTGCACTGCCGTCAACAAACTCTTCAATAAAGACACTTCCGTTTTGTACTGCCGTCAATAAACTCTTTAATGGGGTGGCAAGTAAACATCTGTCGTCTTTTCTGATACGAACATGGCTAAGTTGTCTAGTATTTTGAATTGCAGAAACAATCGGTGTGTGCTTTGCGATTGCAGATATGTGCAAAGATGATTCAGCATTTTCGGAGCATTGTGCGGGATGGAAAGCTGCTGGATTTTGTTCAGACCCCAAACAAGGAATGTCTATGAGCAGAATCTGCAAAAAGACTTGCGGCTTTTGTACAAGTAGGTATCCCAGAATACTCACTCTGTTTCCAGTTATCCCTGCTCATACGAACATGAAAGGTTTAGTGAGGCTCTTGTCTCAAAAGCTGTAAATACAGTATTCCAAATCCAAACAAAACTTCTTAATAAAAAAGATACAAGTCATGTCTTGACTAAGTGATCAGTTTCGATCGATTCGGGCTGAATTCGCGAACTTGATTCGATGTTTGATTACAGGATAATTCCAATTTCAGCCTGGATTCTTGTTGACAAGAAGATCGGCCCTTGACCAATTAACAACAGCACAGTTGTTTATATGATGACTGCTATTTTGTATTATTGCTTTTCGGACAAACAATTGAAGCTCAAAAATAGTCTTCAAAAAATGAAACCAAATTTGGACACTTCTTGAGGTCTGAAAGAGCGAGTGTGTTTTTCAGGCCCTACTATTTTATCCTTGTCTCGAATATAAAGGTCGGGTGATGGTTAAATTCATACAAGGATTTAAGCATCTTAGAATTCACAGTAAGCTTAATTCCGATCCAGCTAAAATAAGAATAGCGATTTCGCAGATTAGTCATAAATACACATACAATCGCAAACATCAAACGGAACATTTAATCCATGTATACTGGTTTCTAATCTTGACTCTTTTAACATCGACCATAGTAGATCCAGCTCACTCACACGAGATGCCACGAATGTAGTGCTAACAACAGAGTTGTGGGAACCAGAGGCGGACAGGAGCCGAAGTGTCGGAGTGGACTCCGGGGGAGTCTTGACGATTTTCGAAAATAGGAGTGAAACCGGAGTTGATTTTTTTAAGGAAGAGCCGGAGCTGGAGTGGAGCCGGAGTCAGTTTTTTAATAGGTTAGGTGGTTACTTTGTTTATTTTTGATTATTATTATTGCAGATTGTTTTTGCAAAGCATGTTATAACATAACCTTCAAATTTGCAATAATACTTCACAGGAAGTCTTAAAATTTTAATACAACTTGGTTGTAAGTAAGGTTTGGTTGATGAGTTTCATGTGTGTAAAGATTTGGACAATTTGTTGTGCATGGTGATACGTTAAAAATATGTTGACCAATAAAATTTAGCTCACATAAAAAGTTTAGGCAGTGTCTCAAGTCTCAACAACCAGCATTTCCAGATTTCTGTTTCGAAGGACAAAAAGTACCGTATCTCGAATTAAGTTTCTGCCACATATAAAACTGAGTTGGAGAACATCTCACTACTATCATTGTGACCAAGTGGGAAGTGACTAGACAAATCCACAGTTCGAGTGACTCCTTTGTTGTATTTGGTTTTTCTTTTGATGTATTTACACAAGATTGTAAGTCAAAATTTTTGGACTCCTTGTGATATACATTTCGAAAAGCAGACAAGTGTTGATAATTAAATTAAGCTTTTGAACTAGGGTTAGGCTTAGCATTTTTGGATTAGGGTTTTGTGTTAGTGTTTTAAATTAGGGTTTATAGTAAGCATTTAGGGTTAGGGTTCAGTGTTAATGTCTAAGGTTAGGGTTTAGGATTAGCGTTTAATGTTGATGGTTAGGGTTTGCACTTAAGGTAAATTGTTAGGATATAGGGTGAAAAAAATTATGGCCACCTTAAGCCTTAATCTGAGCAGCAACTGACATATATTGCAGTGATCAGCAAGTTCACTTGATACGTTTTTTCAGTCTAGTTTAATGCGAAAACCGGATACGGTCGTTTAGACTCTGCCAAAACTTTAGACATTCACTTTGGAGTTTGAGCAGGAGTCGGAGTCAAAAATTTCAGACTCCGTACACCTCTGGTGGGAACGCATCTAAAATACGGCCATTTTGAAACAGCTTCAAAGTCATTTTAAAACAACACGTGAAAAAGGTGTGGAAACGCCGTTCCCACGCATTCCTGCCCAACTACACCCCTGCAAGACCCACTGTCCCTTAGGAAGAGGGGAAGAGACAGAGAAGCAAGACCCACTGCCCCTCAGGAAGCGACAGAGAAGCAAATCCGTTGGCTGAAAGCAGTGGATTCCACAAGACCTTGGGAGACATTTTGATAGCGCTGCTGGTATAACTACACTATTTCGAACAACGCTTATTATTAAAAGAGCGTTTGCTAAAACTTTATGCACTTCCCAAATCAGATCGTGCCCAGGCAAATTGCTGCTTTGATACAGCTAATTTTTTGATTACGCAAACTATTTCAGAATCATTGACGTTTTAACATCATCAAATGCCTGGCAGGCTCATTAAAGTAGCAACAATTTGAGTGGATTTCATCTGAGAGTAAATTTGAGAGGCATAGCGGCTTGTTTATCCATGATTTAAGGTGGAGGGCATTTGTGCGATTTGGCACTTGTTCGCATGGCGACCCATCACGTGGATGTTGCTTAGAATTAGATGACATTTATCTTGGTGCCTGTTTCCCAGTCGTTAATTGTCTGGTTGGAGACTTTTAGGAGATATTTTTTCAGGTAGCAGTTACACTGAGCCGCTGTCCAATTGGTAACCGTGCTCATACCAGGTGGATTACCAGAGTGAGATACCACTTGACGTAAAACGATTGGTTAAAATCGAAGTATACTACCTTTTAAAAAGTTTGGTTTTTGTTGATGCCTTTCTACATTTGCAGATGTAACATACATTTGAAAATTTTTATAAATTTATTTTTTCAACCGAAAACAATGGTAACCACGGCATTATTGTTTCAGCCGTTCTGCAGTCTAAACCACCTCGTCGAAATGTTCCACCGAAGACAGCATGCGATGTTAAGACATTCGACACTGTTTCAGTTCGATTTGATCAAACCAATGGTTTCTTTGCAGATTTTATAAAAGTAAGATTGACCAAACACTACTAATAGGACGTTCGTTTGTATATTTTTTAGAATTGAAAATGCTCCTTCAAGAGTATCCTTAATTTCATAAAGATTCTGTGACCGATTTGACTGTGAGCCTCATAAAAGGGACAAATGTTTGAATAAAATCATGCAGACTTCTGAGAATCAAACTGGTGCAGTGATGTGAGAGTCGAGCATAGCAGGCGATTTCTCTGATGTTCTAAACCCCTTCGAATTCTTCTAGATTATATTGAGCTTATACCTCGGTGCCAATAATGGTCAATCTGTGCTTGAAATCTGAAACTGTGTATCTACTCAGAATTTAAAGCCACGAAACTATTAATTTCATATTTCAAATTACCCAAGTTAACGGCAAATTGCTGTTGAAAAAAATTGTACGTGACAGACAATATGTGCTCTAGCGAGTATGTAAACAATTTCTAAGTATTTTTATATTCTGTCTTCAATAACAATTTATTTCAAAATTTTTTCGAAGTGTCGCGATTTGTGTATCAACTTATTGTTGACCTTAAATTTGCACTTGATTAGCTATTTGAAAACCAGAAGGATGATTATTTTACGAAAGCTTTAAAATTTGGCAAAATAAAAGCCTGTTCAGGTGCCTCCTTTTACCAGAGTTTATGAGTTACACCAGCCAAAATGGCAAATGACGTTTTAGGAGCACAGGCGCATTTTTAACAACTCAGCAATCATTTTCAAGCTTATCTGACCCGAAAACACAAACTTGTAGTGTATCGAAATATATAATTTTAAAAAAGATTTCTGTGGGAAGCACGCAGGGTGACTCCTGACAAAATGGCAAAATACTTGTTACAGGTGCAACCAAGGCTTACCCTGCTCAGAAATCCTTCAAACGCTCTACGAGTCTGGAAATAAAGGGTGTAATGCAACCCTAAATTCGATTACGTTTTCGTGTGGCATGTGACATCCGTTATTTCCGGACCAACTATTTTTTGACTTCCCGGCGTCCATTTTTAATCACCTTCACAACAAAATCGTGTTGTCTGCGCAGGCAACACACATACATACAAATTTTACACACTGTACCCCCAAGCAACTGCTTTTTAGAGGGAGACTTTTATTTGTGCTTAGAAAACGCCATGTGCGTTACAGATCCGTTTTTTACTTCATATCAAGTGATGGTGTATAGGTCTACTCCTCACCAAATCGATTTCCGAAGAACAATCTGCCAAAAGACGTTTTGCACTTAAAATACAATTGAAGTTTTATGGTAGTAGGGTGCACAAAATTTGCTACACATCAGATAACCCAAGGTAGTACAGTGCCCCAATTTTCTGTTTATAGGCTGTCAGGGACATATTTGGAAAAGAACTCTGGTACCAATCCATTTGTCTCTGAAAATCAGGAAAAGTCATGGAAGCACAGGTTTCTAACATTTTTCTAACTATATGAAATCAACAAAAAACAAGCCCCTGGGTAGTGGACTGGCCAGTTATCCTGAGCAGGGTACTCTGAGCCACCCACGTCGACTCAGCTTCTCTTATCGGGGAATTCCCTCATGGGACGCAGTTACAAAGCTCGTCGGTCAATCATAAAAAATGGCGTTGGAAGCCAGATGTTCTGCAACAGCACAGCTTTTGTTTCACACGTGAGGAGCCCACTGCTATCATGGCCGAAAAAAAACTTACTAAAAAATACCAAACTTATGCATATTTCGTTAGGACTGTTCGACAGGACGCTTCGAAAAAAATCAGCTGCTGAAGGAACCAGGTTAATAAGTCAACAAATAAAAGTTCTAAGTTTTCTGTAGGCTTTCGAGGAATCATCCGACCGGGCTCTGCTTTCATCTTTTTGCGATGATTCAAACTTGCTCATATCTGTATTAAAGTAACTTCATTCCACAGGTGAAACAAGCAAGGAATCAATGGTAAATTTTTAATAGGAAATCGATTTCCTATTACAAAATTGCGATTGATTTCTTGCTTGTTTCACCTGTGGAGTGAAGTTACTTTAATACAGGTTAATAATTATTCTTTTAAGTTTTTCAAAAATTTGGATGAAAACTGAATTACGCCAAGCTGCCTCGAGTTTCCTGAGCAGGGTTTTAAAATGCAACTCGAAGAGAAATACTGAAGTGTAACGTTGCTACGCTGTTATCTATACAACACAAGCGCATAAATGTTTATGTTTTGTAGGAAAACTATTTCTTTCCATTGGAGGTGCAACTTTTATCTCATCCTGGTCAGACGCTCAATCTGCTCAATAGGACCCATGAATTGGAGCCGCATTTAAAGTGGCGATATGATCCCAAATCGATTCCAGCAGGAGTTAATATATTCAGTCGTTCAGGACGGTTTGAGCGATCGGATAATGTTGCTGCTATCATTAGAACAAGGGCCTTCATCATTATTATCCAGAGTAAGTTGTATATAGCCTTTATACAATGGACGCAAATTAAAATTTCCTGCTGTTTTTCCGCAATGAATTTTTCTATTTATTTAACGACAATTATGCTGCAGGCGGTAGCCCGACTGGTGCAATTTTGTCGTGCCACATCGAACTTTCAAAATATAACAACGTAGGAAGAACTCTAAAACCCAAACAGAAATGCAAAAACAAATACACTGTATTACTAGAGTCTAATACAACATTTCAGAGACTCACCAATAGTAATAAATACAGCATTTGAAACGAAAGTCCACGCACCAGGCACATCAAATAGATATAACTGCATCAGATCGGCATGAACAAAACATACAACAGAGAAGCATGAATCTCCCATAAACGATGAACAAGGTCACGCGGATATTGTCAAAATCTATTACAAGACTGAAGAAAATCATCCACGGCGCAAAACACAGCCACCGAGATATGTGATGGCTCATCATCAGGCAAGCCAACCAAGAAAATACATAGCAACTCAACGTTATTCAGACAATCAAAGAGCTCAGGTGATTCGTCGGTTGCAATACTACAGACCCGATTGCAAAGGATCGCTCGTGCGGCATCATGAAATTTACGGTAAAAGAAAAGGTGAAGCTCAGTTTCGATATCACCGCAAACGCAAGTACGATAAGATTTTTTTATTGATATATGGGCTGTAGGCGAGGCGAAGCATACAACAAACGGATATCAAACGAGGAGTAACTCCCAAGAGGCGGAGGGTAGTATGTTTTGCAACATGGCAATAGGATTTTAAACGATTCATGAAATTAGGGTGACTTGGAGAAGATTTAATTTCAAGTGGGAGAGAATTCCATAAGCTATAGGCCTTAGAGAGAAAAGAGTTAAATGCCAGAGATTTTTATGTGGAATCTGAACGTCTAGGTAGGCTGTGGCGCAAAGTGTAGGGAATAAATTCACTGAACGATCTGAAGAGATTCACAGGGAAAGGGCAGGGTACCAAACGAAAAATTATTTTAGAAACGTAGTGATAATAGAAATTTCTCTACGATGGTATAAGATTTTAATGTTTAGATCAAGTAGAACATGCTGTTGTATTGTTTAGTTCTAACACGACCTCTTTGCGGGCTGCAGCTTCGCTTGCGTAAGTTCATTTGTATTTGATTTACAGAAAATGACGTAATCGATGAATACAGGCAAGATGGTCCTCATACTGTTTACGTTGAAAGTCAAAACATTCAAAGAGTGTTTCCCGGTTATCCTCATTCAAGAGTCGATGCAGCTTACGTGGAAGAAAACAATCAAAACGAATACACTTTTTCGCTTTTTCGTGGAAAGAAAATATGGCAATACAAGGTAATATTCAGGCTTGTCCATGGCAATGGGAATCTCATGGAATTTGTCCCATGGCATGAGACTGTGAACTTGAAATTTGCTTCATGTCCCATCTTTGGTAACTGTACGTCATATGGCAAGTTGAATACCATTATTATATGCTCACAGCACCACAAGTATTGGGCGTAGAGCAGGCCTGCCTAACCTTTTTAGTGTTGCGGGCCACTTTGACATGAGGAAATTTATTGCAGGCCACAAACGTTTTTGTGACGTAACAAATCCCTTGATTTGGTAAGTTCTATGCGATAACAAGAGGTGATAATGAGTCCTATAGTTGCACGCAGTAATGCCAGCTTGTATGGATGTAAACCAAATCTAAAAAATCAACATGTTTTCGAAGCGTTTGTCGTACACGTTTTCGGGTGGTAGGCCCGTAACATAAACAGCAGGTATAATTTTGATGTGTTTTGATGGCAAATATACTTGAGCCTATAAAAAAATACTAAAAATTTAAAAAGTCAACTTACGAACTTATTACATCGCGGGCCACTTGAAACAACGTCGCCGGCCGCATGCGGGCCGCGGGTTGGGCAGCCTTGGTGTAGAGGCTCAGTGTTATGGCGCAGTGATGCGAGCTCCAGAAAATAAGGTTATTATCGGGCATTGGGCCTTTTTTAGGTGGCCTCTAAAAAATGGCTTTCCACTTTTTATTGACTCCACCTAATTTGAAGTTTTGAGGTGTTTAAGCCACGTTTCTGTGCAGGGTATACATTAGACCAGTGCTTCTTAACCGGGTGAATGGTTCACCCCAGGGTGAATGAAATTTCGGCAAGGGTGAATGAAAGAAGATGGGTGAACGAGGGTTGAATAAGTTTTCTGTTGCTCAGATTTTTCATCCTCTTATTCTTGTTTTTATCCAACACACATTAGCAATTATGAATAAAATGGAGC
>JGI24158J21664_10002649_pt1 | contig 21956 bp, 18 predicted proteins | sample Ectturendosymbi3_FD_21664 | JGI IMG/M metagenome (IMG submission 21664)
TAACAGTTACTACTTGCCTTCAGACAAGGGGTACGAGAGAATTTTATGAAAGCTCAGGGGGTACGAGTGCGTAGAAAGGTTAAGAACCACTGCACTATACATTACTTAGTAGCATCATGGCCACTGTACCCTGCTGTGTTGCAACTGTCTGCTGCTTTGTTTGCATAACACATCACGTGACGCCTGCCCTTGTGTATGCTTTTGTACATGCATACTAAAATAGCTTGCACCGTTCTTTCTGTTTTCGGTGCCGCACGTTCAATAACGCGCGTTCTTTGACCACTGCACGTTTATATAAGGACTGTAAACGGGAGTCCATGTGCGCTGCTTGTGTTTAGTCGTTCGTTACTTTTCGTTGAAGTTTAGCTGACTGAAGCTAGAAAAGTCAAAGGTCATCTGTAGTACTGCATAGTGACAAATTTTCGTGCCTGTGTCTAATTTTTTCTTGCTTAAGAGTAGGTGATATAAAAGTTTTATAACTTTTTTCCTCTTAATTTGTTTATTTCAAAGCTGGCATGATGTTGTAAGTCGTATGTGGCAATTTGTTCTGTGACTGTCAGATTTGTCCTATTTCTGGAACGGGGGAATGAGGCTTTAAAGACGAAGAACAACGAAACACCCATTTCTTGGACGTCTGCAGCACTTGGAGCCCGAAAAAGGTTGCATTTTTCTGGCGTTTCATATTCTTAAACCAAACGATATTACTGACATTTTGTATATAGAAAACGTTTTCTAACGTGCAAAGTTTTCGCTGCAAGCCATGTGAAAAAAACACTGCAATTATTGGAAATATCCTAAATCTGGATTTCCCTTAACTGCGTCACAGTGATTTCACACACGCGCAAAATAGACCTCACAAGATGCGCTTTGAAATTACCTATCTTACAGTGCCTAATATTGTTGATGTAGCGTTAGTGTTTTTGAAGTTATGACAAAAATGGTGCTCAAAAACACTTAGCTTTAGTTAACTAGAAAAGTCAAAGCCGATCTGTTCCTAGCTTTCGTCAATGTAATCGACTAAATATAAAGAGGAGTCAATGTAATCGACTAAAAAAGTTCTACAGTTTGCTTGATCTACGGACAGCGTATCACCGAGTATAACGTATATACTCGCATATAAGCCTATAAGCCGACCCTTGAAAAACTGCCCCAAAATGAGGAATTTTGCAAAACCTCGCATATCAGCCGACCCCCAGAAACCATGGTGTGTTGTTTGGGCTAATAACAAAAGAGTATCACTTTGCAATGCACTGATGAAGGTTCATTATCAAAGCATTTGTATAGGAAACAATATTACCGGTAAGTTAATCATGAAAAAAATATTAAAATTGAGTTGTAGTTTGTCGGAATTAACTTTATTTAGTGCAGTCTCAATTTTTATGGATGTATGTATGACTGAATGGTAATATCGGTGATATTGCGTGATCTGAGAAGTGGCGTCATGTCAGTTCGTCTGTGTGAGATCAGATTTATGCGCGTAGAAGCCGACCCCCTAATTTGATAATTTCTTTTTGAGTTTTAAAGTCGGCTGAAATGCGAGTATATACGGTACTTGTTGGAAAGTGAACGCTATTACACGGCTTTGAAGCAGGAGGTCAATTGCACCAGTACATATACTTAACGTTTGGTGTAACTAAGCGTGTTCCTGCTTTTCAGAGTTATGCGTGAGTTTATTCGAACAAGCTTATGCGTACGTGGACGATGTTACTGTGACAGGTTGCACTCTTGAACAATATGAAGAGAATCGTAACAAGCTCCACGAGGCTGCTTGCTGCCACAACTTGACTGTGCGTGAATAAATGCAAACCCCGTGCACTACTCTTGACTTAGGCTATCGCAAATCACGTAACGAGGCCAAACCTACCCTCCACCTCTGCAGCCACTTATTTACTTAATATCGGCTAAAGAATTAAAAGTCGAACTGGGAATGTTTGCCTAACACGCTGTTTGCATTGTGAATTTCTCGCAGAGAGTCAGACATTTGGTCACCACAAAAACCTTCCCCTTAGTGCCTCATTTGGGGTCTTTCAACAACTCTGGGCTTGCAAGCTGAACTAGGTATGTAGGCCTCGGTGTAACCGCCAACAAGGCACTCTTTGAAATCGAAACTTATACCCAAGCTATTTTATCTCGGAGGAGGCGACGCCTTACATGGGCATCGGAAGGTTGCACATGGGGGATATGCCTCCCTGGATTTTGAAATTTGATATTTTCCCATTGACTTTTTGGTAAAAAAATGTTTTCTTTCAATTTCGAGTGGGTAAATGAAATTTCGCCACTGTTGGCTCCCCTGGAAACATACATTTAGTCACCACCTGGAAATCCACTACTGCTTCCCTGGAAAAAAATATTTCCGACGCCCATGTCGCCTTCATGTCTAGGACGTTGAACGACTGCACACGAAACTACCCTGCCGTTGAAAAGGAAGCAACTGATATTGTAGAAGTTCTGCAAAAATGGGTACACGTTTCAAAGGGGTTCTCCTTCTTTCCAATTACCGACCAGAAATCAGCATCATTCATTTTTTTCAGAAACGTAGAATGAAGTTTAAAAATACTAGTTTCGTGGCGGTTAGAACCATGGTTCTTATAACTATGACGTATACGTAAGTACCATCATGACTTCTGTCACAAACCCGGAGCTGAAAATGTAGCCAACAAGGGTGGCAATCATCCCTAAACTATCGAAGAGGTGACATCTGTTTGCAGAAATTGCCAAACTTGCGCAGAAATCAAACCTCGCCCAAGTCCTCGGGTATTTGTCAAAGCAGCAAGGACTTTAAAGTTCTCGTTTGTTGGCACAATCGTATCTACGGATTTCGGCAAAATCATAATATGTCCCTCGCTGTTTCCAGTGTTTTTAATGCGTTTGTGCAACGTTTGGATGAAGGAAAGATAGCTTGCTCAATTTATTTAGACCTAGCTAAAGTATTTGATACCGCTGATCACATAATCCTATTGAGCAAACTGGAGAGACACGGAGTAAGAGGATTGCCTCTGCAGCTCATAAAAAGCTACTTAACAAACCGTTATCAGAGAACAGTTGTTGATAGTTTGGAATCGAATGAGAAACTTGTTACTTGTAGAGTACCACATGGATCAACACTGGGACCTTTTCTATTTTTAGTTTATATTAATGACTTGGCTTTGGCAAGTGAATTCAACGTCCGTATGTTTGCTGATGACACTAGCTTAACTATGGATTCTGACAATTATCTGTCCCTACAAACTAAAGTAAATTGTGAAATTAACAAAATTGATAAGTGGTTGAAGTCAAATAAACTGTCTTTAAACTACAACAAAACTGAATACATGATTGTCACTATAAAGAAAGAAAATTTCAACTTTCGTATAAACATCGGAGGACATGAAATATCTCAAAAAGAGTGTATCAGCTATTTAGGGGTGATGTTCGATGATTCCTTTACTTGGAAGCAACATATTGTTTCCCGTAAGTTATCGAATGGTTGTTGGGCGTTGTCCCAGATCAGTAAATATTCCAACTCACAAATGGTAAAAAAGTGTATTTTGCAATGCTTTATCCACATATTCAACGTTGTATGACCAGTTGGGGATGTGTTGCTAAGTCTGTCTTAGATCCTTTAATCAAACGTCAGAAGCGTATGGTACGTATTATGACGTTTAGTCATAATAAAGCTTCTTCGATGCCGTTGTTCCACAAATTAAGCCTGTTGACGCTAAACGATGTTTTCAAATTGGAAATTGCGAAAGTCATGCATAACATAGAAAACAATGAGCACTTGCCGGACTATATTTCAGAAAACTTTGAATGAGTAAATTGGACACACAATTATGACACCAGACACTCCAATAAAGGCAACTATGTATTACCGAAATTTAGAACGGAAACCGGGAAAAAATCAATAATTTATTGGGACCCAAAGATCTGGAAAGACGTTCCACCGGATATCAAATCAAAACCTTTACTGTTATTTAAAAAAAAATACGTCAATCATTTAATTCGCCACTATATAAACAGATGATACCTGCAATCCATGGATTTATAGTTTAGTGATGTTACAGAGCAACGTTTGCTTGAAACTTCTTGCATGTGGATCGTATCCATTATTTCTTGATCTTGCTCATCATTTGGATTGTACAAGTATCATTGAGTAAGGTTAAAACAATGTTCTTGTCTTTGCTTTCACTTCTGCTGGTTAGCGCAGGGGCGTTCGTTTAGGGCCTGACCACAAGTGATTGGGTGGTGGCAGACGGGATGACCGAAGTGTCTTTTCGCCGCCTCCCGGCCTTACTGTGTCTGTATTGACAAGTGCACTTACGTTGCGGCCAAAAAATAAAATTGTTGTACTCGTAATTGTGGACGAATTAAGTCACTGCACGTTTGTATTGCCTTGTCGCGATGTATCTTCCAAAACGGTTTTTCCGTATATTTCTGTCTTGTTTTCTCTGAATTAGGCGATGAATCCGAGTCATCGCCGAAACTCCATCCATCCGCTTGATAGCAGAAATTCCCGGAACTGTTTGGACAGTGTAGCAGTGTCGGTCTCTGTACTCCATATGTCATCGTCGTAATGGCGATAGTTTTTGTAGGGTTTTCTTTCGGTTCATATGTTTATGTTCCTTAGCATTTTGTGGAGAGGATGAGATACCTTCCACCGTATGCAAGATTTGTGTCACACGTTCAATAAAGCACGTTCTTTCATTACTGTGCTTTGTATAAAGACTTGTAAGCGGAGGTTCATGGGCGCTGCTTGTGCTATTTGTCGTTTGTTCGTTTTAGTAGATTATATGTAGTTGATTAAAGCTGGAAAATTAAAGTCCGATCTGTTGCTAGTTCCCGTCACTTACTTTTGCAGAATCTTAACAAGATGACGCTTTCAATTAAACAATATAACCCATTTAATTTCAGTATCACTATGTTTTCCAGCTCTTACCACCATGTACGCTGTTCTATACGTAGATTTTGCAATGCTTCCCCTTGTGTTGAAACAGTGTGAAATACCTTCCGCTGTTTTCAATTTTTGAAGTTCAATCTTAAATGTTTTATTTCGCGATTCCCCTTCCAATGCAGCATATTTATGATTTTTCTTGTCGTGTGTGCTGACAAGCATTGTATTTTTCAACAGTAGCAATGATGGAGTTGCAAAAATAAACAACATTTTATCCATTCCAGCAATTACACAAAAGTGCAACTCCTACTTTTTGTTGAATACCCTTCTCTCTACGTACAATGATCTTCAACAGATTTTAGGGTTTGACATGGTCTATTTTGAAATAGTTAATATATGACGTTACTTGGTTCGATGGCGCAAATTGAAGGAAATTAATAATGAGCTTCGAAACTAATTGTCCTCCCAGCAACTTGTGGTTTATGGTTTTGTAATGCTTCAGCTGCGCTGGTTGTGATTGTGCTATGGTAGGTCTGCGTATTAGTACGATGAAAGCGTTGGCCGTAAGATTTTTGGAGTGGTTTTATCAGAAAACTTTTTGTAATAATGAAAGTGTGTCACTACAAGAAACTTTTGTTGATTAAATGAGCTTAATTTTATTACACGCAAAATATTTTGAAAACGTTTGACCAGTTTGGTTTACCTGAGGGCATTGTTCACAATCCTAGAAATAATTTATCTTACAAATTAAACCTAATCAAAAGAAAACTTACCGAAAGGAGCCACTGTTTCTCGAAAGGAAGCCTTTCACACCTAAGAATCAGACACTAAGTTCTTTAAGAGAGTATATGTTTCTCCTACAAGATAGGTATCATTATCTCTCCTTCAAATATAATCACATTCAGATTTTCCCAAAAGGAAAGTGTATCTTAAAGCCGGTGTTTGAAATAAACTATAAATGATTCAAAATCTGTCAAAAATACATGAATTCACAGAACAATGCCTTTCAATCTCTAAATAACTTTATTGTATTTCGTTTTTTGGCGAAAAAGTATTTATCAAGTCGAAGTGTGACACTGAGAGAAAGAAAAGTATCTTTAATTGTTGCTGCAGTAACTTCTGACAGTGCAGGCTAATAATTACTTGGGAGATTTCAAACAAAGACTTTGCAGAATATCACTGTAACTTAGGTCCTTGCGTAGTTTAAACACAATTTACGGAAGAGCAGTTGTTACTTCATTTGCCCAACCGCTTTTCCTCCACAGGGAGGGTCGCGGGGTAGCAGCCTTAAAAGGACTCAAAATAACATGCATTTTTCAGTAATTTTAAATAGTTTTGCCGGCTCCACACTAAGGGAACAAGCAACATCGGAGATAGAGTCACGCCACCTGGTCCTTTGTCGACCTACGGACCGCTTCCTTCGGTGCAGGCAGCAGGACTTGACTGCAAACATTTCCTGGATGATTCTGGTCACATGGCCTGGCCAACCTAGTAGAGAGCTGTCTATTCGAAGCAGTGACTCGACATTCAAGGTTTTACGGTTGTGCACTTTGTCGCGAAGAGTCACACCTGAACTTTTAGCAAAATTCCCATCTCTGACGGATGTACTGGAGATAACACTCTTTCAATCATTACCGAAGACTCGCAATCCTAGGTGAGGATTGGAACAAACACCGATTTGAAAATTGAAACCTCTGCGGTGTTTTAAAGCTCCAGTCACCACAGGACGATCAAATTCACGCAGAACTTCGTTTGCATTATTACCAATCCCTGAATCAATCACCTTGTTCCGCATTCCATTACTCATAAATACCACCCCCAAGGTGTTCGAACTTTTCAACCTGCTGCATAGTGTACTGCCGCTTACGCCCAGCGCGCACTGACTTGGGTTTCTGAAGAAACATAATACAGTACCTCGTTCTTTTTAGTGCTGATTTTCAATCAGGCTTGGTCGCAAGCAACTGAAAACCGATGAAGTGCAAGTTGGAGACGCTGTTCAGAATATGTAAGCAGCATCAAATAGTCCGCGGAAAGGAAACTGTTAACCCTGCAGCTTTCTACAACCCTCGTTGGCTGAGCAGCGACCGTCTATTCAATTCATAATATACTAAAGAGCAGTGTTGACAGAACACGCTCTTGTCAAAGTCCAAACCCACGGTTGGCGGTTGTACGTTAACTCCGCCGACACGAACACAAACTTATGAGCAGGAACACAATGTCTTGACGGCCAGTACACAGGTGTCCGTCAACACCCTACTCCAGCAACCCAACCAAAACTTTGCATGACAACCCGATTGTATGCTTTCTTGAGGCCGACAATTAGGGTTGCCAGATCACTTGAAATTTTTTCAAGGACATTTTTTTCAATGAGGTACGGTAAGTGGCGTCAAGAGGTCTGGGGATGCCTGGGACGACTGCTTGATTGCATGCCCCCCTAACAAATTCTAGTATTGAGCATTGGAGTGGCGTATGGTGGTCAATGTAACTAAATATAAGATGTTTGTGACGCCACAATATGACATCATTTTGAGGTATTGGATTGGTTTGACGAAGTTGTTGACACAGCGTGCATATTTTTCTACACGCACTCTCCTTACTCGTTATTGTAGCATGCAATGTGTCACTGTAGTACACGTAAATTTATCAGCGCTCCAAGTTAGGAGACCGGATCAAAACACAGCACTCAACGCTAAGACAGAACAGCCATAACTGCAAAAATATCCGGCAACGCGTTAAAACAGGGCAGTAGAAGACATTCAGTGCAACGTCACAGCAATTCACAACTGCAGAAATATAAGGCTGCGCATTCAAAGAGTGCACTATCAACGCTACGACAGGGCAGTTCACAAATTAAAAAAAATGGCTGTGCGAATATCTCATCGAATTACAGTGGAGCAGAGAAGGTATGCAACAGAGATGAGCACGGATCAGGACTGGATCAGACTGCAATTTTTTTGAAAATTGACGGATCAGAACTGGATCGAACTGAGAAAACTTTTGTTGTTTCATTGTGATTATTCTGAAAAAATCAAACATTGTAGTTGTGATCCGATTTCACAGGTCTGCTAAATGGTAACGTAAATTTTGCCATCAAATGCAAAAACGCCGCTCGGACTATTTTGCAATTCGAACTGTATCCACCTTTGTTCTTGTCAGTGGCGTAACTAGAGGTTTGAGCCAGGGGGGGCAAACTTAGCTGAAGGGGGCCCATTGGCAACGGTCTGGGTATGCAATAATTAGTTCCAAACACTGACATAGGTTATTCCACAAAAACACAAAATGCTTGTCGGGTGATGTAATGAGCTTCAATTGGGTAAATTGACTTCAGAGTAGAATTTCACGTTTTCATGTAACATATTCTGCCTAAACTGAGGCCCATCCATGACTTGTGACTTGGTAAGGTAGGCTTATGATTTGTTGCAAGACCATAGGCGTACGGGAAGTCATTTTTCAAGGGGGGGTCGGAAAAAATTTGCCCTGAAACTAACTTTTTTAGTTAAATCCGAATGGGGCCTGACACTTGTTGTAAATATGTTCTATACAGTTGAATTCGTTTATAACGGTTTCGTTTGTAACATCAATTCACCTATAACGTTACATTTTGTTCGGTCTCGATGGCATCTTTACATGCATTTCAATTTACGTATAGCGTCAATAACGTTTTTTATGTATTCCCCTAGAGATGCCGTTGTAGGCAAATTCTGCAGTTACCTTGCTTGTTAACTCAAGGGAGTGAAGTTCCTTGCGTGATGTCTTCTCCCAGACAAGAAACCTTACGGTAATTATTAAAGTTTTAACATTTAAAAAATTTTTTTTAAGTAAAAACTTTACGGTAACACGACTTTCGTCCAGATTACACGCTACACCAGCCCAAATTAAACGGATCAACCCCAAGTGAATATACACTGAATACACTGTATTGGAAAGTTTTTCACCGTTCAGGATTTTTGAGCAACTTGCGCTTGCCTGAAAAACAGAGTCTGCCCAGAATGTTTTTTCACTGTATTGAATATATTTTTTACCATTCAGGATTTTTGAGCAACTTTGCACATGCCCTGAAAAAGAGTTTGCTCTGGAATTTTTCACTGTAGTGAATATACTTTTTACATTCAGGATTTTTGAGCAACTTTGCGCTTGGCCTGAAAAAAGAGTGTGCCCTGAATAAGAATTCACTGTATTGAACATATATTTTTTATCATTCAGGATTTTTGAGGAACTTCTGCTTGACCTGAAAACAGAGTTTGCCCTGACATTTTTCAAGCCGGGGGGCTTGCGCCTCGTACGCTTATGTGTAAGACTCACCACGCCCAGGGGCGCAGCGTGNCTTGATGGCACTCGTGGCAAGAAGTTTGGCGCCCCCGTGTTTGAACCTGATGNCTTTCGGAAGCAAATGTATTCTATTGAACAAAATACTTGTGACANTGTTGGGACCTTTTGGCGCCTCCCGCAGTGATCCGGAACCCGNGGAAATGTGCCCCCTTTTCCTCCCTCGTTATACCCCTGACCACACCTGAATTTTGTTAATTATCTCCTAAATTAATTCCACTTTTCTTCTAAGCACCAAATGCTTGACTTAATGATGGGTCATGGGGGTAAAGTTTGGGCACTGACTGAGTAAGCAACAAAACAAATGTAGTAAGCCCCACCAAAGCCCCATCGTGGCGAAGGGACTGGTTGCCATTGGACTCAGTTTCGTTAACATCGGATTACCTTTCTCAACATCAGATAAAATCATGTTTTTACGTTACAGTTTAATATAAGCTCAATGCTTCCATTACCAATACCTACCTACCAAAGCGCAGTAACCCTCGTTGAATCCGAAATAGAGCGAAACGTCGCTATGAAATGGAGAAGTCGGTCATGCGTAACGTAAAATGTTATTCTCAACTCAGCCAAGAGAGCTTCTTTAGTTTTGGACGACAACCAAACACACATGAGGGTGAGAAATTGATGAAAGAACATCAACAATCGTGAATCTAACTAATTTTCGTCGTAAAATGATAGGAAAGTGGAAAATAAAAGCAATAGCCCGATTAACACCAGATTTGTCGCCAAAATATCAAACATCATAAATTTCTCTCAAAACGCCAAATCTGATGTTTAAACATCAGAAGTGGCAGAAGCGTTGCAACTTCTGATGTTGACTTCAAGCAATGAATGGTGACGCTTTACTCTCAAGCCCCAAATGCGTTTATTACCTCACAAACGTACCAAAAATGATCAGGTGATGTTNTTCTACGTNACAGCGGCAGATGCTGCTCTGTCTAACATTACAGGACAAAACACAATACGGACTGATAATTGCACCACCTTCTAGTGTTCACATTTCAATTTGGGGTTGAAGCTTTGTTTGAGGAGCTCAGTCTGCAAAAGTCCACTCGTGGCGACGGCACTGAATTTTGGAGCCCCTGTGTCCCTAGGCGGCAAACTTGCGGATATTTGTCTGATACCAATAATCACATATTCCGGTTAACACATACAAAAAATCTTTGCAGTTTGGTTATCCATTTAAAACTGGATTCGTCTGTACTAACACCCGAATTCACCGGAAAACACACCGATAAATTTTTAAAAAACGCTAACAACAAAAACCTACAAAACATCAAAAGAATATTAAATACCGAAATACAAGCTAACAGGGGGGCTCAATTTTGGATTTAGCCTGCCAGGGGGCGGCGCATACCCCTGCGCCCCCGTCAGTTACGCCACTGGTTCTTGTTCACATATAACGTTGAGGTCTAGTAGCAACGTGAACATAGTTGAGTCTTTAGTGTACTCTCTATGCCTCCTGTGCGATTGTTCGTTGGTTCTGCTCTCACCATTTCGTTTGGCTTAGCTTGTAGAGGTTACACCTTTGGAATGAGTGCTTTTAATGTACTTTTTCAAAAACTTCAGTGTTTAGGTTTCGGGTTCAGGTTTTCGGTTTAGTTTTGGGGTTTAGGTTTTGGGATCACGGTTTTAGGTCATGTAACAAGGATCTTACGCAAATCCAAGTGCATCGTCCTTCTCACTTGACCAATCCAAGCATTGTGATTCTCCTAACGACAAAATAACTCCAGCAGTGCATTTCCCACTGATGCCTAATAGACAATTCCGTCTTAAATTTTGTAAATGACACAAGGTTGTGTATTTTGTCTCGTGAGGCAAAAGCACTGCTGGAACTATTTTTCCTTCAGACAACCGTATTTGGCTAAAGGCAAAATTGCTCCAGTAGTTCAAAAATAAAAAATACATGATTTTACATTGGCGGATCAGGACTGGATGATTTTCAAAAATTTTGCGGATCAGGACTGGATCGAATTCAATTTTATCGGATCAGGACTGGATCGGATTCAATTTTATCGGATCAGGACTGGACTCGGATTGAAAAATTTCGCAGTCCGCTCATCTCTGGTATGCGGCTGCCCGCTGGTATGGCGGACACCCAGGGTTGACAGTTTTAAACCTGCAGAACTAGCCTACACAAGAATTGAAAATGCGCATAAAGTACGCAAGAAAACTTTCTTCTTTATATATGTGACTATTATATGTACAGTTTCTCGGGGGACAGAACAGATACGCGATTGTATGAGCTGTTATGATCAATCCGCCCAGAACCGTCGCCAGAAAGTGTTCACTAGGGGGCTTTACGTTTGTGCAGGGAGGCTTGATATTGAAAATATTTTAAAATCTGCACTGATTTGTACTGCTTTATATTTGAATTTGGAGGCCTTGGGGCTTTGTCTGGAGAGGCGAAGCCCACGAAAACATCCCAGTGGCGACGGGACTGAATTCGCCTGAACTGCCAATTAGTGACGAAGCTCGAAATGATGCACATATTGCAAGCACAGGTGTGAAGCTGCAGTAGCGCACACCCAGGGTTGCCACATCAAAAAACAAAACGGGAAACTAATGATGCATCAAAAGTCAGCTAAACCAAGCAAGTTGAAACAGGACAGTTTTGAAATTTGGCTCAGAAAATCAATTAAAGGGCTGTAAGTATTATTAAATCCTTTTTTGTAATTTTCCCTTGCTAGCTTGATCTTGGCAAAGTCACGTCGCTATCAGTTTAATTGGGTGGGCGCCGCACACCTAAGTATAGGTCCCTGGGATTAAGGAATGTGAGACTTACTGGCGTTTCAGTACGTAAAAACTGGCGTTGACAAAGAACAGAAGTTTCGAAAAATTAAGTGCATGCAGTAGGTGTTAGTAGCCTTACAATAATGAAAATCATCTTGCTACCGCATTATCATTTTTGCAGTTTCACTCTTTGGATGCCCACCTTGCTTTGGATGCCCGGGGCAGTCACCCCGTTTGCCCCCCCTCTGCACGCCATTGGGTACGGTGGGCTACTTTCAGAAAGCTAGAATCTCGTATGGGCAAGTCAGGCTATGTTAACCATGTACGAAATTGAAAAATAAACAAAACTTATTATGACAACACAACCTTTCTTCGATAATTTACTTTTTACTACACAACTGTTTAAGATGGAACAAGTCTATACATTGCTCCGTTCATTTACATTGTTCATTCTTGATTCGTGAATGTTCAACGTAATCAATAGTTCTTCTTAAATTAACAATTTGAAAAATATTCAAGAATTTTCAAAGACACCGGATAATATTCAAGAACAACAAGATGTTTTTCAAGAATCAAGGAGATTTTGATAGCAAATTCAAGGACAGTCCTTGGCGTTCAAGGACGTCTGGCAACCTTACCAATAATCCAAGACATCTTTGACCTTTCCCCCAAGTTTTCATGCAAATTTGATGTGGAGTGAAAATTTGATCTTTAATGCTACGGCCAGGACGAAAACCACAATCAATTAATTTTCCATACGCTTTACCATGGCAGTTAACGAGAGATGCAGCGGTAGTTAATGCACTTCTCTTCTGCCTCCATTTCTGTGCATAGAGATATCACCCATGCGAATTAAGGCAGGGTGAAAGTGTTTCTTTGTTGCAAGGGTGGAATATGAATTAATTGTGAGAACCACAGAATCACTGGTGTCTTGCAAGCTGCAACGCGTCATTGATGCATATGTCACCACAAACGAAAGGTTTCTTTTTTTGATTAAGTTTTATAAATAAGATTTACCACAACGAATAGTTTCTCCAATAGGGAAAGTCTTTATAGTTGTTATTTTTTTCGTGTAATAGCGCGACATAAAGATGGCAACCACGTGACTTATCTTATCAATAATGGCTTTAGAAAAATAGGAATTAGTGTCGTAGTCCTTCAGGTGACTCATTGATAGATAGCACATATATCTTCTGTCTTCATTTATGAAACAATTTATTGATGCTAAACTTTAAATATTCTGAAACCTTGCGTTTTAGGCAGAAGGCAGTTTTTCAAGATTATGTTGCTGAAAATGTGTTGATTCCACTTTTATCTGATAACTGTTGGATGTTTGGTCTTAAACAGTCCTCAACAAATGTTTATCCAATGATGATGTCCATGTGAATCACTTCACAAATACAAAACAAACCAAAATCGTGGAATCAAGTAGGAAGCCAGCGAATCGTAGAGGTTGGCATGGGCGTGGGGAGGTGGGATCAAGGACCATTGCCCCCCCTGGATTTTGAATATTTCAGCAAAAAAGGTTGTTTTCTCATTTTCTGGTGGGAAAAAAAATCTTGACCACTTTTTCCCCCCACTAAAAAATTTTGGAAAAACCCCTAGTGAACGCCCCTGGGAAAAATTCTTCCGACAACCATGCAGGTTGATAGGTGAGGTTGTAATCAATTGGAAAAATCCCTCAAAATATCTCTAGAGAAAATACCTTCCAAGTTCGGAACGGACTAAAGTCTTTGAATAAAATTGAAGGGTGTGTCAAGCGAGTGGGCGTGGTCCATTGCATATGTTTGCCAATCTTTCGATGCCTTTCCAGGACAACAGACTACTTGCTACGCAAGAGTCAGCCAAAGAACTCCTTAATTCAAGGCATTGAGCATGTCCAGTCGGATTTCATCACAACGTGTTGCATTCCCAGCATTCAGAGTTTTGACTGGGAACAAGACATCGGCTGCATTTATGGCATTTCCATCCCCAAACTGTGGCTCCTACTTGTCCAATGGTATTATAGTGACTGGGATAAAAACATCTTGATGTATTTTGTCCGCAGACACGAGCTTCATAGTACAAACATACAATTTCTGTACATTGCAGGTTGATAAAAACGTACAGAACAGAACGTTTTGAAACGGCATTGGAGACTGATTGAAAGGATTACGAACATTTACTTTACAGAACGTTTTACAGCAGATTTGGAGGCCGAGCAACATGGCTACAGAACAGACACATTCTTAACACTATTTTTCGCTAACGTGTAACACGTGGTACAACACTACTGCAGAGTAAGACGCTAATTCCTAACTTGTCAAGGCCAGGTAAAGTACGAAAGCGTTGTGNCACTGTCACGACACACTCTCAGACGAACAAACACTGCAATATCCGAGCACTCAGTCACAAAATAAAATGCGGTTGTAGTGTTCAAAGAACAAGGACGAATATAAGCAATCGGACTGCATCAAATCACACAACCATACATTTTAAGACTTTCTGCATCTTTCGAGAAACAAGTACTTGTATTTTCGTATTAATGCTTCGAATGTAGGAATGTTACATTGAACCTGATTACTACTAACAGTGGCATAACTGACGGGGGGCCAGGGGTGCGCGCCGCCCCACCTGGCAGGCAGAATATAAAAAATGGGCCCCCTCTTAGCTTGTATTTCGGTAATTAGTATCCTTTTGATTTTTAGTAGGTTTTTGTTTTTAGCGTTTTTCAAAAATTTCCCGGAGTGTTTTCCGGTGATTTCGGGTGTCAGTACGGTAAAATCCAGTTAATCGCATAACCAATTTGCCAAGATTTTTTGTATGTGTTTAATCGGAATATGCGATTATCTGTATCAGACAAATATCCGCAAGTTTACCGCCTAGCGACACAGGGGGCCCAAAATTCAGTCCCGTGGCCACGCGGAGGCTTTTTTGAGTTAGCTCCTCAAGCAAGGCTTTAACCACCAAATGTAAATGTGAAGCACTAGGAATCAATGTAGTTTTTATCAATTCGTGTTCCGTTTTTTTCTGTCATTTATAGCCAGAGCAGTACCTGATGCTGTTATCTAGAATAACATCGCCTGATCATTTTTGGTACATTTGTGAGGAAATAAACGAATTTGAGAAGGGAGGCAAAGGGACCTTGGCCCCCCCTGGATTTTAAAACTTTTAGCAAAAAACATTGTTTTCTTAGTTTCGAGTGGGAAAAAATAAATTTTGCCACTTTTGGCCCCCCCTAGAAAAATTTTGGAAAAATCCCCTGGTGCCCCCCTTGAAAAATCCTTCCGACGCCCATGTCCACGTAGGTCCCCTTGATCTATATTTTTCAACATTTATAGCCTATTTGAGATACAAAATGTTATTAATATAAACATGTGCCATGCACCAGGAGATTAACAAGTCAGAAAGATTTATGCATGGGTATTTCGGCCAGTTAAAGCACGATGTGCTTGCTTTCAAGCAGAATCTACTTAAGCGCTAGTGAAAGAAAACATTCATCGCGGCGCATTGCTTTGATCGGCCTCAGGTTTGTTCCATTGGTAACAGCGTTTTCATAACTGAACGATAGGCTTGATTCTGATTTCCTGCAAAATTTTGTTATTATTTGCATTTCATTACAACTTGTCAAGATAATCGTCGTTAATTAAATGACATTGATTAAGACCCAATTCCTTTTGTTAAGCACTATTCTTAAGACACGTCTTGATGAAGTTTATCCTAACGTATTTATTGCACTTCGGATTATGCTAAACTGCCTCGATAGTGTTGCCAGCGCTGAAAGGAATTTCAGCAAACTGAAGCTGATCAAAACCTTCAACAGGTCTCATATGACAAATGGCAGACTATCCTCATTAGCCATGTTGTCAATCGAAACTTCATGTGTGTGCTCTCTAGATTTGGAAGATGTCATAAAGCAGTGTTTTTTTTAGAAATCACCATTAGAGAGGCCCTTGTAAGAATTTTGGGGTGGGCAAGAATTGGGCTGCTGCGGCACTGTTCATACTTACTTGTCACTGTTTGGTGTGCAGCTTCATATATAGATAAAATTGTTTGGCATTATTTCCTTAGTTTGCTGAATGAATACGGTTTTATTACTGATACGGAGAGATCAATGCACTACACAAGAAATTCCGTTTTTGACTTACCACATTTGTTCTGTTGTTTACTCGGGCACTGCCCAGAATCTATCCCCATGTCCCATCAAACATTTGGTGCTTAGAGGAAAAGTGGAATTAATTCAGAGTTAATTACTATGATTTAGGTGTGGTAACGAGGGGGTGAAGGGGGCACAATTCCCCTGGCGCCGAAAAGTCCCAATAATGTCATAAGCACTTCCTTCAATACAGTACATTGGCTTCCGAATGCCATCAGGTTCAAACACGAGGGCGCCAAACTTGCTTCTTGTCCCGGGCGTCATCTAGCCTCGTTACGCCCCTGGGTATGGTGGATCTTCCAACAAATCATAAGCCGACCTTACCCAGTCACAAGCCACTGATGGGTATCAATTTTAGATAGAATATGTTACATGAAAACGTGGCATTCTACTTTAAAGTCATTTTCCCAACTGAAGCTCATTAAATCACTCGACAACTATTTTCTGCTTGTGTGGAATAACGTATATTAGCTTTTGGGCACTAATTATTGCATACCTAAACGGTGGCCAATAAGCCCCCTTCGGCTGAGTTTTGCCCCCTAGCTCAAACCTCTAGTTACGCCACTGACTACTAACACTCGCTCTCCAGGGCAGGTTGCATATAGAGCTCTCCATCGAAAATTGTAAGCCACCCGCAATCTTTGCATGTATGACTTTCTGAAATTACACCATAAAAAAGTACAATTTTAACTGGACTTGAGCATCGGGAAAAAGAGGCTCGCAGCTTGTTTGCTGCACAATATTGGCATTGCAGATGTCTCTGAATGTCTTTGTCATCTGAGAGCTCATTATCCAGTACAACTCCCAGATATTTGTAGTGGTTAACATATTTTACGGTTTGACCAACCAGTGTCAGTAATGGGGTGACTGTGCTTTTTGCACTCTTAGCCTCAAATATCATACAAACAGTTTTGCTGCAGTTGAAAATAATTCCATGCGATTATGCATAAGCCTGGCACACATCAAGTATACTTTGCAACCCTCGTACACTTGGGCAAAACACACAATTATCGTCAGCAAAATAAAATGATTTAATAAGACTTCACCAATAAAACAACCTGCTTTAATGTTGATTAGTTCAGTGGATAAATCATCTAAATATACAGCAAAGAAGTATGGACTCAATACTAACCCTTCTCTAACACCAACAGTCACATGAAACGGTTCAGAGAAATGTTTGCCCCATTTTATTTGCATCGTTTGTTCCTGGTACTAATGTTTTAGTAACCGCACATAACACATTGGGCACCTTTCTTTTAATTAATTTCTCTAATAATTTCACAAGTAATATTCGATCGAATGGTTTGAGGCATCTAAAAAACGCCATGCACTGATGAACCATGCGTTACGAAATATGATGCAGTTTGCTTCAACAAAAATGTACATTGATCAGTACCATCCATGTCCAGCCTGAAAACCAAATTGATTGTTTGTGGTTACAAGGAATGGGGAGATGCTAGATAAAACGATATGTTCAAGTACAGTAGCTTTGACACCACTGTGGCAACGGACACAGGACTGCAGTTTGATGTGTCAGTCAAATTTCCATTTTTGTTTTTGCAAATGGGAACTATAGTGGCGTCCAAGCAGGAATTGGTTAGGAAGAAGTGAACAATCAACATATTAAACAGTAAACTAAGAAAAAAACGGAGATTCACCTGTATACAGCATAGGTGCTCTGCAGAAATAAAATCAGGCCCTGGTGCCTTCTGCCTTGTTCAATGGCAGCTTTTGAAGCAGTGATGTCAGCGAAACAACAGAACACATGGGCATTTCAGTAGCCAGATAGTCATCATACTTTCTCCATCTGTCAAGGTTGCTCTCGCCGGTTAGTGCTGAATTAATCACCATTTTGATAGTTGATGGATCGAGCAATTTTAGGTTTTTCCACGAAGACGCAATATGGTTGAGAAGTACACGTTGTTGGCTTGAATCGTTTAAGAATATGTTCACACAGTTTTTCAAAGTCTGCATAATCTCAATCACTGCGGGAATAAAAAAACTTCTCTCAAACAGCAGACGAACGGCCAAATTTCTCAGTTGACAAAGACACTTTGTTAGAAGCATTCAATCCCTTTGGGACATCGTGGCTATACCATGCTCGCGATGGTCGAAACAAATTGCATTCAGTAATTTGAAATTCGATGGCGTTGAAACGTTACGAAAATGGAGCTATACTTGGTCAAGCACGATCGGATATTCAGTTTCCGTTTTGACAATCCAGCTTCAGCAGCTGTGCAACGACACTATCTACTTTCAACTTTAGTTGCAACTCTGTCAGATTGCTACTAAAAAGCTACTGAATGCATACAAGTGTCCTTCAAAGAAATTTTCAACTTTTTCACGTCTTTCAAATTTGAAATTCATTTAACCGTTAATTGAGTGTCCATTCCGTTTTTATGTGAAAACAACCCTAAGGTAGTGATTAATGCTAACTAACTTCACGCTGAGCAACTTTGAAATCCGCATTCTGCAAAGATCACTATAGTGGACATGCTTCCAACTCAATGTTTCCTAGAGTTTTCTTTCGCTTGATAATGCATGTTCATGTTTCTTTGCATTCTGTGGAGAGGACGAGATAGCTTCCGCCGTATCCAAGATTTGTGTCACACGTCCAATAAACCGCGTTCTTATATTACTGTACTTTGTATAATGACGTGTTAGCGAAAGTTCACAAGCGCTGCTTGTGTCATTTGTCGTTTGTTCGTTCTAGTTTATATTTTGATGAATAAACCTGGAAAGTTCCAGGTAGATCTGTTGCTTGCTCTCGTCATTTACTTTGTCAGAATCTGAACATGATGACGTTTTGAACAATACTATCTTTTTATTTCAGTATAAGGTTTGCCTTTCCTGCCAACAATGTACGCTATTCTTTTTGTAGCTTCTGTAATATTTTCCTCTTGTCTTGAAATACCGTGAAATACCTGCCTCTGTTTTTGGATTTTGAAGTTTAATCTCAAATGTGCCCTTTCGAGATTTCCCTACCAATGCAGCATATTTATGATTTTACGCGTCGCGTGTGCTGACAAGCATTGCATTTTTCCACAGAAGCAATCATGNAGTTGCAAAATAAACACATCATTTTATTCTTTCCAGCAACTACTTAAAAGTGCAACTCCAACTTTTCGTTGAATACCCCCCTTTCTTTTTGCAAAGTTCTTAAACTGATCACAGGCTTTGACAGAAATAGTGAATATGCTGTCATTACTTGGTTCAATGGGGGAAATTAAAGAAAATTAATAATGAGCTTCGTGACTTACTTTCGTCAATAACCTTACATTTTACCTGCTGTCTGTTGCGGCAGTAAGCCTCAGATGCGAGCCGTGGAGGAGCTAGTCCGTAGAAATTGGAGAAACGCGCGCCTGACGAACTTTCGCATAAATCTGACCCGTGCGAACTCCGCGCATCACGGGGCTGTAGTCTCTTGTTCCCTACAGTACTTGCAAGCAGGACGGAAGGCAATCAGGGCAAAGTTTGTTGTCACAAAATCCAAAAGGTATCAAACTTCAACGGCGATAGATCGTCAAACACGGTTTCTGAAATACAACAGAAACAACTAAGCGATTATACCAAGCGCAGTAACAGTAAGCAATCAGATCGCACTATTGGTTAACTCAGTGTGGCAGGACAATTAATCCCTGAAAGCGCGCGATTTCGATTTAAGTCAGTTCAGCAATTAACAATGAAAAGGCGTTTTGCTGGGACTGTTCTCAGGTAAATAAAGGTGAACTAAGGGCACGGCAGTAAACTTGCACTGGATTCACTGTGAGCTACAGGCGTTCAAGAGAAATAGGAACAAACATATATTACATACCAATTGGTGTGAAATCCACAGCTCAGATTTTTGGTCTTTCGGTGATCAGAAGCACTCTGACTCAGTAGCAGAATTTGTTTTATACACGAGAGTCGAAACATTACTAACTCGCAATTTGACTGGACTGTGGTTTTTACTGCACGTTATGCGAGACGAAATAGAAAAAATAGTTCGTCTTGGCGCGAGATTGCGCAAACCGTCAAGGCCGTTGCCGACCTACTTGACAACCACGAGGACAATATACCAGGGATCCGAAGCAGGTCAATCCGCCCGCAGGATCTCGGGGCGGTATTGTGTAAACAGGGAAAGACGGTCAAGAACCTGCTGGCCTACACTAGGAAGCCACGGAAACCGCAGCTGGCAGGAAATACTGCGGTATCTGTACGGATGCTGTCAATTAATGCTAAACTTTAAGGCAACATCAAGTAATCAAAGCCCCTTTGAACCTAGAGAGCTGCACACATTAGATAACCAGTCACCGGGTGAACAAGGCTTGAAGCCATTAAAACAAATATTGGACATAAGTCGCTGCGCGCCGTTGCACTGTCTACCTATTAGCATTTCCCCGCTTCACCTCAATAAATTGTTTGCAAGAACTGTGTTAGGTTGTCGAAATGTTTGCAAAGCATTAAACACTAAAACACTGCTAACAGTTTTTTTCCTGTCGTGGTATAATTGGGAATCGCCTAGCCTGGTGGGGAAGCTTGATTTTGAGCTTCATATAGTTATCGAGGCGCGTGTATGAGGATACTGGTTAGCCCACCGAGGGATCATCTCGGATCTTGGTCATGCTCGATATGATGTTCTGCATGGTTGGTTTTCTACGTTATCACCATTGAATCGGTGTTTGTTCCAGATAAAATGGCGGCCGCAACTTTTGTTTTCTATTTTTGCAGTGTGCTGTATCTCTAATTCTACTACAGCTACAAATTTCGGGCTGCTTTTTTGTGCGCGACTCTTGGTCTTCATACCCCACTTTCGATGGTGGTATGAGGTTCGTGCTCAAGCTCTTTCGCTAAACTGGACGATTCAACACTACAGCCCCGAATATTCGTTGTGACAAAAGATGGCAAAAACTAGCAACCAAACAGATGCACTTGTCAGCGATCAAATGGATAAAAGTCCTCACACACTCCTCGTAAAAGGCCGCTTTTTTCCCTTCCCTGTTGCAGTAAGGCCATTACAACAGGCAAGCTGCGACTGGAAGATGCAGATCGAAGTCGGGTATAGACCCATCACGAACGCCCTAGCTCACTCACTTGAAGTAACGCTCAACTAAGCTGTGGCTCGATTCTGATATTTATTCCTTGCCCTGGTGCTTTTTGTCTTTCCACGATCTGCATATTCGGTCTGTCCCAACCTTTTCACAAAGGTGCTTTTCAGGTTGGAAGCATATAATTCCAAATAGTTTCGCTGAGTGATTTTCCAGATCTAATTTTATATCGAAGCCGGGACATGGTACTATCAATTTTAAAAGCAATTTTATGCATAAAGCAGCCCAACATTTTCAATTAAATGTCCCACCCAGTATTTTGATTGCAAATGCAGCACAGAAGTTCAATTGCAAATACAATATTTGCATGCAATAAATAACAACCACTAGGAAGAGATGGGATTCAACACGTTTATCTCACAACGTTCTGTCACAAAAGAATAAATTTTGGAAATATAGGCCGTAATTCGACAGCTTAACGAAACACAATAGGAAGTTCATAAGACGAAAACATGTCTTTGTATGGGTACCTCTTTGATCACTGCCTTTAGGCGGAACTATACGGTTGCTTAGGGCGCTGGGCCAAAGGCAGTGGCGTAACTGACGGGGGGGCAGGGGGGGCGGCCGCCCCCCTGGCCGGTCATTTCGATGTTTTTGGGCCCCCTGTCACCACATTGTTAATTTCATTAAGTGATCTTTAATCGACATTGCCGCAAGACAGTGTGTTGTTTTGATGATATTTGGCACTTTAAACTATAAAAACTCTCTTTTTTTTGGAAAAGTACAGGAAGACAAGCCATCATTTTTTCAATTTGGAACATCGCAACCAGACATTGTTGAAAAATTCTGCATAAAACATCCATGT
>JGI24158J21664_10002650_pt1 | contig 21953 bp, 14 predicted proteins | sample Ectturendosymbi3_FD_21664 | JGI IMG/M metagenome (IMG submission 21664)
TCAAACTTTTCACAAGAGCCCCCTTTAAAACAGCCCAGGGCCCTGCAAACGATGTAAAGTATTTGTATCAGGTTTGCTATTTTAGGGTATGTAAATTTTAAATACAGTATTAGCAAGTAGTATGAGGTGTTAAATTTAGACAACTCAAGTTGCATTGCCTGAACCACTTTCGGCGATAGTGCAAGTTGTCGCACGTAACCTATAGCCTGACGCTTTTTGGTTGATTTTGAAATGGCGGTTTTCAGAATGCACCGTACGTTTTTTGTATTTTTAAAATGTACAATACAGGGTGGCTCAAAAGTAGACGTGCTCTTGATTGCTTTTTTACATTTATGGCCGAAATGTTGCAAGGGTATTGACAAATACTGGATCGTTCCGATAAGAAAATATTCTACTTTCACCACTGGGTAAAATAGGTATGCTTCATGGCATTGATACGGGAACGTATAGGTTGTGCAAAAAGTGAGCTGAGTGCCTAGATAGCAGGGAAGCACGAATGTGTGTGGAAATAAAACACAAATGGATTGCTTGCTTTATTCGAATTTCTTTCGAAAAATGTGCAGCCAGACTGTTTTCGGAAAAGAACCTTTCAAATCAATACATTACAGTCAGGTACGAATGCAGTCAAGCTCGACTGCTGCAGTCAAGCTCGACTGCTGCAGTCAAGCTCGACTGCTGCAGTCAGGCACAACTTAACTTACAGCTGCTAAGTAGCGCCAAAACCGGTGCCAAGCTTAGCTGCAAAAGGAAGTTTAAGATTGTTCGTGTTCATTCAGTTGGTTTTCTGGAAACGTGAGAAACCGTATTCTGTTGCGGGAGTTTCCTAGACTCCAGTACTAAGCAGACCTTCACCGGCTTGTTTAGTTCGTGGCGGTTGGAGGGTTCATCTCGCAGCAAATTTTTTCTTTTTGGAGCAGTAGCGTAGCTTGCCCAAAAGTGGTTTTGGGGGAAAATATTTTGAATTTAAGCGAGCAACAGCATTTGGTTTGGGACAGTACGTCTCGAAGCACAAAATGTTACGATATGCTAAAAATTTGGAAGGAACAGTCCCTTTGTCCCCTCTGGCTACGCCTATGATTTGGAGCAGTCATTCTTTAAACTCTCCTCTTCAGTCTTCATACAAACCTTTTTCCCGGAATGCTATGATTCCTATGAAGATGTATTTTATGAAAGGATTCATTTCCAAAAGCTAAAGCCAAATTTTCTAAACAGTATACTGAGCTACACACATACTCTGTTTAAATAGTTGTCTTAACCTTTCCAACCCTGACTCCCGAGGCTCCTATTTCTAAAGATATTGGCTCGAGGACTCCTCATCTGAGGTTATGTCATCAGTGAAAGTGTTGGCCGTTGTTGTTGTGCGTCTGAAAGTAAAAAATAAACACTTTGCCATAACTTCACTGGGGACCCCCAAATTAAACAAGATCGAAACTTATTAGGTGATTTTACCCATGAATGTTTTACATTGGCATTAACTTTTTTCAATGATGAGGATTCAGATTTTATGACATCCTGAAGTAGCTTGCGCTAAAAATGATTTAAATTGTAAACAACTGTTATCGTACCAGAACAGATTCCCCCAATAGCAATAGGCTGTCTCTTTCGTCAGTTTAGAGACCATTGCGTTCTACATCAGCATTACTGAAATAACAATGCGTGATTTTTGACAGTTACCTATAAAGTTCAACGTATGAGTTGAATTTTCAACGTCATCACATTTGCAATTTGCGAAATATTTTGTCCATTTTTCATACGCCAACATTTTGGAAAGCGGATTTGCATCTGTTTCAAGCTGCCTTTACACAAGTTTACATAAGCTTTGGTATTGGTCAAACAGTTTAGCATCACCAATGCTAACATTTATTTCCGCCGGGAACTCCACGATTTCAGACAGATACACCATGGTTAACACCGTAGCTCATTTGGGGGTTTGTAACAAGAACATCCAATCAAAGCATTGGATTCGACAAATGAAGTGGCCGTTTATCCAGGCATTCCACACAAGAAACGTACAATGACGATAAATCTGACATGAATCACACTCGCAAACAAACATCCTTGCCTGACTTTTTTCAGTGTTGACTGAACGTGGAGTGATGCGAACATCTGTTTTCTCCTTGAATGATATATCTTACAGCAGGGATCTCAAACTCAAATAGCTTCGAGGGACAAATGAGGACGTATAAAATGACCCGAGGGCCCCATTGTGACGCTGACGCAACAATGGCTGTACCCAGGGCCGGATTAAATGAACGCGAGGCCCCGGGCAAAATCGTGACCGCGACGCCCCCTAAACGCTTAGCGCAACTGCGAAGCGTTTCACATGCCCTCGTTTCAACATTGCAGAAGCACCGGTCAAAAAGTCAAAACTGATGCGATTTGGCAACTTGCACTTCGGTTTAGAGACAATTGGGGATGACCATGTACGGTGTATGTGCTTGATTTGGTCAAACATGCAATGATGAGATTGCCGTTACCTCATGTCCACGCTCCTTTGCCTGCAGACAGGTTGCGAAAGTTGCTGTCGGATTGTTCTATTGTTGGTCTTGGCTGCGTAACAATAACACGGCAATAAATCCTCAAATGTTCACTTCAAGTTACGGTAGCAGGTGGTTTTCCGCATGTGAGCAGGGCTCCCACTGCGGGTTTTTTCTACCCAGCTCTGTTTTTTTAAGTCGACTTGAGTGTCTATTTTTAATTATGAAAAATCGCGTTAAATCTGTTTTTTTAAGTGATAAATTCATCAGCAACTTCAGTGTGTTCAGTAATATAGAGATAACTTTATATTACAGCGGTTGCATGCGCACATCAGGTGATAAAGTATACGCATATCGGATGAAGCAAAACGTGTACAATAGGTTTCACATCCTCTTATAAGATCATTGTCGGGGTTACATATGTAATGTTATTGTCTAATGATAATTGAAGAAACTGGTGAAAAACGGGTTAGGACCGATTGTTTAAATTTCGGTGTTTCCCTATGCAAACAAATTAAAAAACAAAGAGCGGTTAGAGGAAGAAGGCATTGGGAATATATTTTTGTAGGATTTTAGATCCTGCTACTGTTCAAGATTGCAAAAAAATTCCTGCGCTAATAACAAATGTACTCCTACAATTATTGACAAATATCATCAACGGAGTATGTTACCAGCGTTATGAAAAAAGTCTTGTCTTGAGCAACGAAAAGGTTGTCCGGATGTTAATATTGGCGTTGCAGAAGAAATTTGGAAGAGGAACGATAATTAATCAGTATTCGATTATCTTTTCAATTTAAATAATAAGCACCCATGTTTCTGTGCGTAACACAAGCTTTCTTGGTTTTTATTGTACGAATATAAGTTTTTTTAGTGTGCAATCTGGGTTTATTTGAAATCACTGGATGGGAACCCAGTATGTGACTGTTGAACACAGAGATCTTGGGAGGTAATGCGGCGATACAGTGACACTGATGATAGCTGTAAGCCACATATAGTTATATAACGCGTGAAAAGAAACATGATCTGCAGCCGTGCTTCCACAAGTTTGAAAAATCCATAGTTAGTGTGAGACTGTGATCCACGTGCCCGAGTGAATAACTTGATCAAACGACTCTTATGCAGGCTTCTTTTCACACAGTATGAAAATACGTGGCTTGTTAGAATATGTCTATGCGAACTTAATCTGGGAATACGTCATTATCATTAAGGCTTAGTTCTGACTTTTTAGTGAGCACTAAGTGCTAAGCTATATTTGTTTTGGCGAGTTTTCGTAATTAATCTGTTCAGTTTGTTTAAGTCTGCGTGGTGTTCTAACTTTAGTAAGTTGTCCGATAGTCTTGTCAACATATAGTTTTACTTCGAATTGCTTGAAACAGTTTTGCGAGATTGTCCAACTTTCTTGTATTTTCGCCGCTCATGTTGGGTGTTGGTTTTTCTTAAATTATGACCTATTTGTAGAAAGTGCTCGCAAAAAATAGATATTAGGTAGTTTATGATAAGAAAAAGCATTTCTGATAGCCGAAGTGTAGAAAACATTTCAAAAAAAAGATTGAGAATTGAGGTTCAACTGGCACAGACGAATGGTAAAGAAAGAGTAAAGCGTTTTGTGGACGTCCATTTGCATTGCATCGTCAGCAACCAGAAAAGATAGGCAAAATTCCAACATTCCCGCCCCTGGAAAAATTGCTGCGGACGTCCATAGATGCACTGATTTCGATCCAATTCTTGGGTCATAAAGTGAGGTGCTGTTTGGTTCAATTCTTTTAAGTTACTGAGAAACGATAAATGCCAAAGTTGTCAGTCTCCTTAACCTATATACTAAACGTATTGATATAAAAGCTGTACAATTTTGACTCGTGTTGAACAGCCTAAAACATGAAAAACCAGTAAAGAAGTGTTTTGATATTCAAGCGCGAGGCCCCGGACATTTGCCCGGTTTGCCCAATGGTTAATCGGGCCCTGGCTGTATCTGAACTTTACTTGAAACAGTTTTTACATCTTTACATCGTATTTTCTACGAAAGGAATCTTTAGTTATAGCCAAATCATTTCTAGCTGTCTTTACATTCGTCTAAAAGGAACTTGTTCATTCGTTAGCCGAGCACACACCAGTGAATAAACTAAATATTGCAAATGCTAATTATATGAAAAATCTCAAAAAGCATCGCGGGCCGTACAAAACACCTTCGTGTTTGAGACCCCTGCTTTACAACACTGAGACAAGCTGCATCTTTAATAAGTGACGTTTTTAACTCATCAATATTTTGAACTTGCTTATAAATAACAGCTATGAAGGACGTCCTTCGTCTCAAATAGAGTTCACCCACTGAATTTAAAAAAATCTTGATGAACATCAGATGGCATGTCAGTGGACAAGTAATACGGCAGTAATGGCTTGTCAATGGACAAGCAAAATGGCAGTAAAGCTGAGTAAGGCTACATTGAGAGTATTATTCACAAGTTACAGCAACAAAGTGAAACCTATCTTGTTACGCTGTGGTAAAAAACCCACGAATTCACAAAATTTTTCAATTTGTCTGTTCGCATCGTCTAAATACGAAAGTGTTGGAAGAATGCTTTCCGCATAAAAACTCAGTTGATTTGCACCAGGAGCTAACAATTAGTGAAAATGTTTGCTGGGAAACCAACTAGACTAGGAATGTCGTTTTTCATATGAGTAAAACATTCTTGGCTTTCCTTCGGCGCAGGGACGGACTTAGGAAGCACGGGGCACTAGGCTATCTTAGTTTTTGAGGCCCCGAAAAGCCTGAAAGCATGCCCCTCTTATGTGTTGTGCTGGTGCCCCCTCCAAAATATACTTTTTGTTGTGCCGACTTTGGTTCTGCAATTGCCTTAGATCTTCAACAGAAATTAAAGCCTTTTCTACATTCTTCTAAGGAACAAATAGCATTGCGACCTTTTCTTCGAATTTATAGCTCTTTCGTGTAGTTCAGAAGTTCTCTTCGCTAAATTTCCGTGAATTCTGGCGTTTTTTGTAGCTTTGTTTTTCGGATATATATATTTTCATGAAGGGCCGTGTTGCCGCCCTCAGAAATATTGTCTAACTGTCGATCTGATTACTTGTATGCAAACTCCTTTTTTATAGTACAGTGAAATTGTCTAATTCGTCACCTCAAGGGAATTAGAAAAAAGTGACGATTTAGGCGAAGTGATAAATTATGCAAGCAACCTGAAATGAACTGCAAAAAGCGCTACTCTCAATCGAAATTTTATTTGGGAAAACGTTTTCATCGTTTAAAATTAAACTCTTCAATTACTCTACCTACTCCATCTCGACTCTCCATTTGATCTAACATGTTTTTAATCTTTAATAAACTTTAAAGTCTTTCCGCGTTCTCTCAATGGGGAGTCAGATCGGGCTTATCTAGACTCCTCCATTTAATCTAGCACTTCTTACATCTTCAATAACTTTAAAGACTTTCTGCGTTCTCTCAATGGGGAGTCGTTTCGCGCTTTGCACCTCATGTATAAATTCGATAAACAAATTGTGAGGTGCAACAATCATCAGATAAAGATCTTTAATTTGTTTGAATTCCCACACGTGTTAAACTAGCTGTTTAAACATCAAAAACTAAACTGCAAATGGCGTCGGCTATTAGCCGAACAAGACGCTTCTCAGAGATAGAAAGAGGTGACAAATTGAGCAAATTGACGAATTAGAGCAGCTTTGTCCAACCTGTGGGCCGCATGCGGCTCAGTCAAAGATTTTGTGCGGCCCAGTTTAGGTTTTCGCTGTAGTAAAAGTATGCTACGCAACTGACAAATTGTCATTATTTTGATAATCTTGAATTTGACATTTTTGTTGCAGGTGGCCTTCAGTGACACTTTATCATGACTGGTACCATTGCAGCTAGGATTCGAACGCTTTCAGGACATTAGCTTAAGCAAAATTTAGTTTGCTAAGATCAAAGTAAGCCATTCCGTGTGCGGCCCTCATTAATATGTCATTCAATGTGCGGCCCTGGTTAAGATAGTGACATAATTTTTGACTCAATAAGCCATTTGGGTTGGACATAGCTGAATTAGACGAACAGAAATGAACACAAAAGGTGGGATCTCCGCCGGGACCGACGAAAAAGTAACGAATCAAACGATGACGAGTTAGACAAATTCTACTGTGACAGTAACCATATATTTTATGAACCAAACAAGCACAATCCATTCAGTGGACACAGGGCTTATTTATGCCGTTTTGAAGTTGTCATTTTCCAAGCAATACGAACTATAGTGTTTTAATCCTCTATGCTATAAGCCGATCGTAAACAGCATGAATACAGTTTGTACAGCAGCAAAGTATTGTCGCAACTCGCAACACCCTCAGCTAACCATATGAAGTAAGCCCAGTGTAAACACGTTTTTCCCAGTAAAGCTCACGAGAAACTGTTCTAGCTGATTTAACTAACATATCGAATGGTAGAGCTTCAACAAGCAATCCCTGTTTGCGCGAAATCTAGTAAGAACAACAAAACGTAGGATCCAATACTGACAATATTGCTTTTCATCGGAGTTTTGCGGTGTCTGGTGGTCTTGTGTTGTTACGAGCTTTTGTCAGTGGAAAATGGAATATCAAATCAGGACCGTTTTATTCTTTTCTATTCTTTATTTGTAATCGCTTTTATACAGACGGCCTGCATCTGTCTCACGTCCAGATGCACAATATTGTGGTGTTCTTACTGTACTGATAAGAGTCTAGCATTTGCATTTCCATTCGTTTCAAGGCAAAATGTGAAGTTATACCTCTGCGCAGTTTCGCAAAATTTTTGTTAATATTAAGTCGTCGTAGGAAAGAGTTGCGCGGGGCTCTCCAAAATGCGGGGCCCTAGGCCATGGCCTATTTGGCCTATGCGTAAATCCGTCACTGCTTCGGCGCACACCGCAGAAGTTGATGATGAAAGACTGAAAATGTCATTAATAATTAAGGAAATACGTATGTTAAACACTCCCCTTTTCTTTAATGTTTGCTTAACTTTACTTAAAATAGCGACAAAAGTTGCGGTATTAGTGCTTCGGACTTCAAAAATTCAGACTGCAGACTGCCATTTAGTCCATCTTCTGAAACGCAGGCCTACCTGTAATCAAACAACCTGTAAGTACCGCGTGATCAACACCTTAGCTTAGCTTAATAGCTTAAGTGCCGGTGAAAGGAGACTTAACAAACAATTTTCTCAAAGCAGTGGCAATCAGGTAGAACATAAGTTGAAAACCACCGTTTGTTTTTAAAAATGGATAAAATATCCGTTTCCAAAAGTAAACCACACAAATCACGCTGAAAACAGGAGAACATCAAGGTGCGGCTTATATTGAAGAAAATATGAAATGCAGTAAAGAGGGCATTAGGTCATTTTTAATGACTCGGCGTGCATTCGTTGGCAACAATGCAACAAAATCTTTCGTGTTGTATTTGCAAGCCAGAAACTGACAATCTACTCAGCTTCAACGAAAGCTGTCGCACTGATTTCTAAATTTTGAAATCAATGCTCAGATTGAAACCAAAGTTATGCAACCCAATGTGTAATTCATGAATGCCGTTTCTTGATAAATTTATTTTGACTGCGTTTTCGTTGCCACGTTTTCATCCTGGCTATGCTCCAAACACGTTTTAATAAACTGAAAGACAGATGTGCAAGCCCATCATCAGAGCAATGCAACGGTTAAGGCCAATTAATAAATGCTTAAATGCTTTGCCTCTCGTCAAAGTTAGGGAAACTCTTAGGTCTTATTTGCCCATTGTCGATTGTCATAGTTTTACACTCTGTCACGGCAACTGGGAGCGGACGATACCGTGATAACGGTGAAATCGATTTCACTTTGTATACACTATACATCAGTGTGTGCTCACTGACTGACTCTGGTACTATTGACTCGTTAGGGGAAGAATTCAAGTCAAATCCTGTTTTGACGTTTAAAATACATTTGAAATCTTTTAATAGGTGTGGTTTCTGTCCGGAGCTCCAAAAATTTGAGAAACCGTGGTTTACAGCAGTTTTAAATGTAAAAGTGATGCAACCCCGTCGCCACATGGGGGCTTTGGTGGGCTTAGCCCCCCCAAACAAAGCTCCATGCGCCTCCAAAAATATGAAACACCATAAGTTAGTGGAATTTTTGTCAAATTTGAACGTAAAGCCCCCCCGCACAAACGTAAAACCTCCCTATTGACGACTTTCTTATGACAGTTCTGAAGTGATGCCATAAACAAACTCGGCAATACGAGTGCTAAATCGTAGACAAGATTTCACCGGAATCGTTTTCATGTCCGAAACTACGGCGACGTACCAAACGTGAAGCTTTGATTGTTTCTCAGGATTGCGAAGTTAATGACAGCTTGATTGTCCTAAAAAATAGAGAAACTCTACTGCAACTTTGGTTTAGGACAAATTTGTGGTAACAACATCAATGGAGTTATATTCTGTTTTTATACATATTTTTAAAATCATTGGGTTTTTAAAATCTGTGAGCAGTGGTTGATACAATCATTTTCTGAAAAACACTGCGGTTCACACTACTGTAAAAGTTATGCACTCTCAAAACAAAAATGGGCTGATAAGACATGTTCATGCGAAGGAATGTGCTCTTTTGCGCATCGATAGTGGATCATTTTGTTGTTAACGAGAACTGAAACGTTTATGACATGAGTAGTTTAATGAAAACCTCACTTACTTTACAAAATATCAACAATTGGCTTCTTGTGCCGCTGGCATTCAGAAAACCACCCAGACTCAAAAGGCGCCAGAGGTGTTGTCGCATGCTTGACAAGGAAGATTTATGTTTTACTGAGGTTTCAGCCTCAGTCGATACTAATTCTATTTCGTAGGGGTGCAGAGGTTGTTGGACTAGCAAGGACCTAGGTAGTTGCAAGGGTTAAAAAAGCTAGCCGCTGGTTAAACTGGTTTTGCTATGGTATGTTTGAAAGAAACCCCATGCAAAAGTTATTTTACAGAATGATGAAAAAGAAGAGATGGCATCCGAATCGCGCTGGAGCACCATTTGTTTTTTTGGCGCATCATGTGTTGCAGGGTATTTTTATCTTTTTCAGTCGTCACTGAAGAAGTAGGTACAAAGACAAAAAATTACTCATTTGAAGTTAAAAGTCCCATTTCCGAAAGACGTTTTGACAACCTGGTTTACGAAAAAATTGCAAATTCGAGAGAACTCTCATGAAGTTGGGTTCGGAAGTTGGATTACCGCGAATATGCAATTCAATGCAGTGACAGCTCCCAAGCGAGGTGAACAAACTGGATTTGCCACTGCAAACGCAATCTTTCCAAACCGATCAAGCCATGTAGAACGCCGAAAGCACCATCGCGGTATGCGTGAAAAACAATGCGGTTAATACGTTTTACAAGAAATTTTCCGACAAACGTTTTGTGCCAAGGTTGCAAAACAAAGATAAGGCGGCACATGAATACACACTACAACAGGGGTCACCAACGTGGTGCTCGGGGGCACCAGGTCGCCTGCAAGGACCACGGAGGTCGTCCGCGGGCCTGTTCTATAAATAACATTAGCATGATCAATGTCTTCATATTAACTAAAAGTAAATTGAGCATAACTTTTATTCCAGAAGTGTGTGTCAAACTAGTAGCCCTTCGCATTAATCGGTACACAAGAAGTAGCTCGCAGTTTCAAAAAGGTTGGTGGCCCCTACACTACGGCGACGCAGTGCAACTGGTGGTGTCCAATTTTGATTTGTTTTCATCATCATCATCATCATCTGAGGTTACAGTACCAGAAAACATCAAGACTGATTTAACAGCAATTATGCTGAAATACAAAAACTGCTCGAGCGGAACGCAGCATTTCCGCCAAACTCCGAAACCCCACTTCAGTTGAGCTCCACCGCAGTTGGGCCTTGCATCGTTCACAACTGCAGAAGCGACTGCCCGAAATGGAGAACACATGATGGCTCTCCAAGGCTATCGAAATTCAAAACTATGCGGATGCAAATATGGCGCATCAGTTTTATGAGGCAATAAAGGCGGTTTACGAACCGAAATCCCATTCCACGCACCTGTACGTACAAAGGATGGGACCACTCTAATCAACGACAACAAACGCATCCTTTCTCGCTGGGCCGAGCAATTCGAGGAACTGCTGAATCAGGCCAAACCTGCCCACCAATCTATATAGTTGATCAGTTGCCACAACTTCCCACCATAATAGAACTTATACTCTTCCTTCCCTTGAATAAATATCGACTGCAGCAAATAATTTGAAAATCAGCAGGCACCTGGCCCTGGGGGCATACACGCAGAAATCTTCAAATATGGTGGCAGTTTGCTCTTACAGTGAAGTGCGTGGACATCGAATATTTTTCCCACTCAATGGAAAGATGCCAACACAATAATGATTTACAAAACGAAAGGCGACCGAGCTATCTGTGGCAACAGCTATGACATTTTCCTTCTCTCTGTCGCAGGGAAAATACTTGCCCGTGTCATGTTGATCCGTCTCTGACATTCGTCGTTGACACAGTGGTTCCGGAATCTCAGTGTGGCTTTCATCGCGCGCGGAGCACTACTGATATGGTTTTCGTTGTACGGCTTCTCCAAGACAAGTGTAGGGGACAATATCGTGACCTTTCAATTGCCTTCATCGACCTTACAAAGGCATTTGACACCGTCAATCGTGATCTGCTGTGGCGCGTTCTTAGAAAATTTGGGTGTCCTTCGCATTTTCTCAGCATCTTACGGGAATTCCATTTTGGTATGAGTGTCCGCGTCGTGCAGGGAGGAGAGATGTTGGAGAGTTTTGGTGCGAACACATTTGTTAAGCAGGGCTGCTCCTAGCATCTGTTATCACTTGTTATTTTCAATCTCTTCCTTGTGGCAGCGACTCTCGTCTTCCGTCACAACATCTCTGCTGCAGACGGCATTCTAAGCAAGTACAGGCTCGATGGCAGCTTGCTTATTATCCGCCATTTGCAAGCAGCGACAAAAGTAGTGGTTTCCAATTTTGATTTGTTGTGACTGATGGTTTATTTACGTTTCACACCCTTCCGCTAAAATCTTGATTGCTCACGGCGTATTCAGGCAGAGAAGCAACGCACAGCTGAAAACGAGCATCACCATGTAACTTTTCATCTAAGCGACTAACCAAACTGGCATAAACATGATCGTCACAATACAAAGGCATAACTCTTGTTGTTTTTGTCCCCGTTAAAACAAAAATATATTTTAACAACCACGAGAATTGTAGTCAGGGCGTTGACCATCCCACCTGCTCAGGAAATGAAGTGGGCCTTGCTGTACATGTTTACAAGAAATAACATTTCAGTGATGCTTTCATGCGTTAGTACCTGAAACGCGGTTTAATCGAAATGTCTTATATTCACCATTAGACCTTTGAACACTCGTTTGTTTGGTGCAACCAAGCCTGGATGTCGTTGGCAAATAAAATTTGTCGAAATATTGTCACGTGTAAAGAAAATGCCAATTTTAGCATCACATTGCAGTTCCACTTAACATGCAGTTCACTGAAGTCGCTACGTGGAGCTGCAGTAAATAAAATTATGCAATTTGCAAATGTAATCTCACTGTTTTCTTGTGGGCAGCATCATGGTCTCAATACATATCGGTTAACTTGAATTCAGGTACGTACCACGATCTCAAAACAATTTTTGTTCGTTCAAAATTCGTAAGGGGGAAAAATAAGTCCGCACTGCTGGTAACTAAAATTACCACAAGAATTTTCCACGCTGCAGGAGCTTCGTCAGTATAATAACAGTAAAAACCTGACGTTTAATACTTAGTGAAAATCTCATTCGAACGCAATTGAGCGTGCTCAGTCGCCTACTAACATTTCTTAATGAGGCTGACCAAGTTCTTCACGGCATATTTTGACAAACAAATGTGATGATGATTTCTGTTTATTTGTTGACACATTTGCACGCGTTACCTTCAATTATTTCTCCTGGCAAACAAAATCTCTTTTTCGAGAATCCCGTTTATATCTTTCAACTCTTGCGTGATATAACTAAATGAAAAGCAGTTTATGTATTTCGCCAGTATAAAGAGCTTAAACAGCCATGTTGAGATCCCAAACGACAGCCACTCGCACAGCAGGAATTCCCTTTGCACCAGGTTCATTGTACTAACTGCTAGTGCCACAAACGCAGTGTTATAAGTGAACAAAGCCAGATAGGCTGCACTACAGTTCAAATGGAAAAATAACCACAGCAGAGCTATAGCTCTGGAAGCAAAATATAGCCTACACTAATTTTCTGTTTTTACAATTGAAAGTGCACAACATGTGATGTTATTTTTATGGACTGGGCCACAAAATGACAGGGTGTTTTTGTTTGGAAGTAGCTGTAGGTCCGCTAGCAGTGACACAGTTGGAATAAAACGCTGAGTATGTCACATAGCAGCACTGTCATGGTAGTCAGGTAGACGTGTCTTACTGTGTGAATGGTTTTCGTGCTGACTCTTGCCATAATCGGGTACCATTTGTTTTGGTAGTGGTGGTTGCACTTTTTATGGTACCGGTTTTTATTTACTTTTTTCAAAAGTTTCCAAACTTCTGTGGTCAGATATGTGGTTTAGGTTTAATAAGTGTCAGGTTTAGGTTTCCGAAGTTTCTACCAAGCGTAGTCCAGCCTACTGCACACTTGTCATATATTAGTGTCATGTTACAGGCGATAGATGAATAAGTTTTCAAAAATGAAGGTCCACTAGTGGACCTATAACCATTGCCTGTTTGTTTCGTATTTAACCAGTGTCGCACTCGGATACGGATGATATCGGATATTAAATTTCAGAAATTTTCGGATAAGGATTGGATATGGATATGAAAAAAATTTATCGGATATGGATCAGGAGTTAAAAAATCATTATCCGCTCGCCTCTGCTAAGCAGTTTGAACGAAAATACAAATGGACCAATAATGAACGTCCCAATGGTCAGCGAGTAAAACCCGCACACTCGCGCCTAAAGATAATCGTTGAAAGTTCAAACATGCTAATTCGGCCGGTACAAGCGCAACTCTACAACTTCAGTGTTATCAGAATTATTAATATTTGAATGCAAAGCAATTCCATGTTTTTCAAAATATCCGAGTTTGTTGGTTGAAAAAAACGGGTTGCGAGAGTAAAAAATAGCCAAAAAAAGCGGGTAATGGGGTTCGGGAAAACCCAGATGGGAAGCATTAGCTGTGGGTGCTGCTGCTTGAAACCGTAGTCGATTCTTGATATGCATTGTTGCTTTGTTCGGAAGTTCATTGTTTGCTAAGAGACGCCCTGCTTGTCCTGGCTTGTTCAAAATCAAGTCAATTCTCTCGTGTCAATTTCATGGTTGAGATTAGAGTTTTTCTTTTTAGCTCAGCACTTCAGTGTATTACGCTCGTGACCACTTTGTTTTTCAGGTAAATATGTATAGCTGATCGTTCTGCATTGCGCATCATGGCCAAAGACGTTGTCTTCGAAATATCATGGCTTAGGCCGCTGAAGCTTATCGGCCTCGCTAATCTGCTTTGCGCAATAATCTGTCTGATTCTCTGCATGGCTTTGGAGGACTGGGTGACAAGCGATGAATCGAAAGATTTCCAGTTTTACATGAGTCTGTGGAAGCAGTGCCAAAAAATTAACCCAATAGATAGTGCCGCAACGACTGATGGGCAAGAAGAGGCGGAGGTAGATTGGACTTGTAACAATTCAGTTCTGCGAGGAGGTATGTTTGATGTACTCATTGCAATTCCTATTTGTCAGCGCAGGCTTTGGCCAACTGCCATTAGTATCTCATGTGATAGGCCAGCTATATGGCGCTGCTCTTTGTGTCAAGGCAAAACTCCTGCTCTCAAATATCGATTCAAGGAGTTTTGGAGATGTGTTAAATGACTTTGATTCATACGCATAGCGCTACCTGATCTTACCGATATTTTGCCATTTAAACGTAACTTATACAAATATTTTGGAAGGATAAGAAAAAATTATCTTCGAATTCCTTATTTCCTCTTGGGACACCCGACACGGCAACCTTTCTGTTTTTTTCGGTGTCTAGAAAAATTGCCTATTTTGGAAATGTAAATGCATTATCTGCTTACCGTCAATAAACTACTACTGTACTTCGAAATTTAGCGTGATAAAGTGCTGTTACGTCGGCTGAAAACCTATTGCATCAATTCTCCAGTATTAGAAAGCTACTCGTTAAGTTCTAGCGTTGCGTGTAAGAGCGCCAAGTTAGCATATTCAACTCCATGAAAGATTTTATCAACTGAAGATCCTTCAGCAATACCACATTTTCGCACTTCTATTGCAGTTTTCGTGTCTGTGGTTCAAGTCTTGATCGTGGTTCCATTTATAGCTGCTATTGTCGCATTTGTGCTTGGTTGCATCGCTTATTGCAAACGTGAATGGAGGATGCTGTACAAGATTGCTGCCATAATCCTGATCATAGCAGGTAACGATCAATTTGCTGATGATCACCGGTGTTTTGCTGTCGATTGAAAATCGCATTGATCTTGTTTCTTTGGGTGGTGAGCTCAGTGGTAGGTAGAGTGTTGGCATTTCAATCGAGGGGTTGGGTGCTCCGTTCACAGCCATTGAGTGAATCGCTGCAGCGCTCCATGGGCATGCGCGATAACACAGACTACCCCGGCAAGAAGCGGTCTTCGGCCTGCTGTCATCCAACATCATGAAAAAAATTGGCGCAACCCAAAGTCGCTGGATTTGTGTCAGCATTGAACAAAACAAGTACGTAAGCTGCAGACAGCAGCGCTTGCATGGTAAGCCTGCCGCCGGCATAACAGTGACCCTTACGAATGAGACTGTCATAGACAACACACTGGACAAAAACGAACTTAAGCAACGAACTGACTGGTATTCACCCAGTCCTACGGTGAAAAGTTTGCGATAGTTCAAGTCATCCCTTTTGCAAACGGCGCTTCTCCTTGTTGTAAATGGCCCGTGACTTTTTCTTAGGTTCTCCGTGATAGTATCTCTCTTTGTTTTGCCTAGCCTGTTTGCAAAAAACGTTAGTACCCTGCAATAAAAGACTGATTGCGAGCATTCACGGATAACTGGGGAAAACCGTCTTCCTGAAACGTTCGAAAATCGCAGTTTGCTGAGCAAGCTTGAGATTCGCAAGAGAAATTTCGCTGAGTCAAAACTACGACAAATTAAACTGAACTACTTTTTGAAAAGTTTTTGATAATAGAGTTTTATGTCGGAAAAAAGAATGAGCTTCTAGGACAGTGTTTCAACCTTTCATGGTTTGTGGTGCCCTTCCCCCATACACTGGCGAATAAATTAATATTGTTACGCTTGGGTTTTGCAATATCAAGGCAGAGCTGTTTAGTAAAGACCTCTGCTCGTGGCCCCCAAGGGGGATCGAGGACCCCAGTTGAGAAACCTTGTCCCAGGACCAAATGAGGAATGAGCTCCTAGGAAAAATTAAGCCGAACTGCTTTTTGATAAGTTTTTAGGAACATAATTTTAAGTCGGGAAAAAGAATAAGCTCCTGTAAATGTCGTTATAGCAAGACAAGGGTATAATTGCGTCCACAAACTGGGCGCCAAACTGTAAATTTTAGGCTACTTGCAGCCACAAAGGTGCTAAGGGTTCTCAAAAAGAGAACTTGGAGGGAATCCTGCTTGAGTCTAAAAGGACACGGAGTTTATCTGGTTAAGGAATGTATTTATTATTATCTGCTGTTACAATCCAGGTACGGGTACTATTACGGATTGTATTGTGTAACGTCTTCGCTCCCACGCGGAACGGGCAGTAACACGGAACACACAATACATGAAAGAATGAAAGAACACGAAGATAGATATGTGGCGGCAGTAGAAAGGCATACGCTTGATGGCGCTAGCACAATACTTTTATGGAACACAAGCATATATATCTGATACAGGTAAAGGTCACACGCGTGGATGGCGCCATCGCGGTTGTTATAATATAGTGCTGCGATGGCTTCCAAGTAGACCGGTTAATAAAATGCATGGTGAAGTGGGAGACTGCGCTTAAGTCTGAACTAAACCATGCTGAAAGCAACGTATTGGTCTGCAACGTAATAAAAAATCTCACCAGGGAAATTTCTACATAAAACTCAGAAATTCAGCCTGCTTCGATGAACCTAAAATAATTTTTGATCAAAACATATCGGGAAAGGGGGAATATCCTACTTTGTCACCGTTTCTTTACGGTCCTGCCATGGCATATACGGTAACCTCAAAATTTTCTACTAATTCACGTCTGTAACCTTACGTCACGAGCATGTCGCTGCCATCACATAAAAATAAAACCGCCATTACTGTTAATTTAAGACAAGATATTTTGCACCCGGTCTTAATTATAGACCTACGAATACCTGCTTGCAGTTTACGGATTCATGACATCAAAATACTTCAGCTCGTAATTCTTTGCAAGCACTGGTACATTAGCAATAAATGAACTGAAGTTACCGGCGACTTCCCCGGAAGCACAAAAGCAAGTCTGTTCAACGTATTGCCTCAGCTGCTTTAAGACGCGAAGAGCTGTCTGCGCATGCCTTGTGTTTGACTAATTTTGAGTCAACGTATCAAACTTTCTAATGCCGATAGGGCATACGTTTCACCCCTATGGTTATTTCAGTTAATCTGTAGAATTTCATAGCCGCAGAGGCTATATTTTGATGAGAAATAGGATATTTATTCATTGTTCGCTTAGTCAATTATTTTTCAACACGCTGTGGTTAATGCACCCCTATTTTGCTTGCAGTGTGTTAAAAAAAAACTGAACTCTTAATTAGTTTAATAAATATCTGCTCTTTTTCTGTTATAACCACTCATATAGGCGGCTGCTACATTATGCCTCCCCTCGTCAAAGACATTGGACTTCCACGCCACTGTCATTAGTAGGGACATTTAAAGTCATATTTTTTTCTGTACTTCAGGAGCTCTGAAACGAATTTTAAAACAAAAATCGCACCCCTACGAAGTCTAACAAAAGTTATAAGTCATGAAAAGTCATATTTTCCATGTTAGGTCATAAAGTCATATTTTGCATATTTTCAACCTATTTCAATAAGAAAACCAACAATCTTAAAATGTCAGGTGAAACTGCCATATCGCTAGGTCTAGCTGCATCCCGAAAATTGAACCCACCGGGCACCCTGCGAATGTTGGCAAAGACGTAGGTGAACCAAATTATTTGGATGAAATGTAATGCACTGCCTAAAAATGCACGTTTTTGCTGCCCCAAATAAATAAACCAATGTCCATGCATGTTTTCAGTTTGCTTCAAACCAAACTATATGTTTTCCTCATGTTTTGAGCTGTTTGATTCAGTGGGACTTCAACAAACCACGGGCTACAATCTCTTATGCCTATTTTCGCTGGTAATGCTTCTTTGTAAAGTAGTTGTATGTTCTAGCTCAGTCATTTTTGTTTGGTCATATAAAGTCATATTTTCTGAAAAATAAAATCATATTATCAAGTTTGTTAGGTCATAAAAAATGGCATTAGTAATTAATCTTGTGCTAGTTGCTATTACTTGTGTCGCGTACACGTCTCAGGTATTCCATTTGGTATGCGCGATTCCTTTCAACGAGGTGCTTTTGAGCTTATATCGTGAAGGCGCACTGACGTGAGCAATTTTTGAAAACATTACAATCATTCAACTTCTTGTTGTTGGTGAAAATCAGGTGGCAGACTAGCTCTGCTGCTGTTATTTACCGTCGTTAATCCGCGCTTAAAAGCCTTCGGTAAGTACCCATTCTCTAGGGAGTTAGGGAGTTCCTCTTACAAACCAATGCACTGTTCATGTTACTGCTTTAAAGATGACTCTCGCGTATGGTGGCCCATGCGTGCCACCCTAAAAATCTTTGTTTGGCATTTTTTTGAAAACAAAAACAAAAAAAACGTTTCAAAAACTAAAACAATTTCACTTTCGTTTCGAAAACACTTTCGTTTCGCAAATATTTACGAAATAAAAACATTATCGTTTCAAAAAAATTTTATAATCGTTTCGGAAACACTTTCACTTTTGTTTGCAAATTAAAATCTTTTCGTTTCAAAAACAAAAACAATTTTACTTTCGTTTCGCAAATGTTTTCTAAATAAAAACATTTTCGTTTAAAAAAAAAATTATTTTCGTTTCGGAAACACTTCGTGAAACTAATCGAAAAAAAATCGCATCAGTTTTGTGGTCGTGGCCCATGCGTGCCACCCTCGGTTGAGGGCCAGTGTTTCCACTTGAGAAGACTTGATTTGCGGATTCTCCTATATTGTCTGGCCACAGTTGCTCGCTATCGTATTGCGCGTACATGTAGACCAGTCTGAGTCTTTCCTTGTTGTGAATCTTGTCATAATCAATCCTTGGGAAATGTCTTTGAGGGATTTGTGACATAAGACGTATAACGTGTGGCTTAGAGTAAGTGAATGGTATCTTTTTGGCCAAGAGAAGCGGATGGATTGTGCGCATATGGGGGGCGGTTGTGATCCAGTAAGTCCGTATTGGGATATGCTGACCTGTAGCCTTGTTTGAAAAGCTAAAAGCTGCTTCGTAATTTTAGGTAGCCTAAATAATTTTACTGGGGATCATTTCTCAAGGTTGCAACGTGTACCTGCCAAATTTCAACGTTTTTGGCAAGTTAAGCAGAAATTTGATAACTGAAAAATTGAAGGGTAGCCTAATTTGCTGAGTATTTGTCTATGCTGCATTTATAATCGTGTTCGCTCCCGACCAGTTGCTGTTAACATCGACGTGTTTACACTCCCGACAAATCTCATGTGGTCTAAAACTGCGTGGCAACATTTTCCCCATCAAAATGTTAAATCCTTGCTATATTTTTTGGTTATCCTCACGTATCATCTGCGATCGTGTTCTGATCTAAGTCCGCTATAAGCATATTGGCAGAGGTAAGACCGAGACTTAATTACTTTTGTCAATATATCACGCGAAGATTAGTTGCTTTGATAAAACTCCTTTAATTTCACTGAAAAAATCTTACATGCTTATAATTATGTAGTAAAATAGGATCGTTGATAAAAAAAGTATTCTTGGCAGTTGTTGGCAACTGCGATGTACTTGTAGAATTCATTGAACAAATTATAAAACCATGTAGTTAACTGCAAGAGACTTGATTGCATAAAACAAGGAGCTGTTTCGCTTTGATAGCAAGTTACAGCGGAAGGCCTAAGGTTTGTCCCAATTCAACTGGTAACGTAACGCAGCGAAAGAGCCATCGCCATACACGTCATTCTGAAGAATACTAATAAACATTATATTCATGTACAGCTAATTAGCATGCAACAAGTGTGTGCCGGGAAAGACAAAGGTGCAATTTTCTTCCGTACATTTTTGTGTGTTTGTGACGTTACCACTTTCCACTTTTGAAAACGTCAAGCCAGACGCTTCCCTGCAGCATGCAGTGCATCTCTGTTGACATTTACAAACTGCGTTTCCAGTAGACGTCGCGCATAAAACAACAGTCTCGAAATTTTTTCCTTGCATTAGATTTGCAAGTGATGTAGAAGGTCTGTTATTATTACTCGAAAAAATGTTCATCTTAAAAATTGAAACAAAGAGATTGGAGTTAGTGGAAGGCGTTCACATCAAGATTATCACGACCAACAGCTCCAAGGCAAACTTAACAACTTCTCTTCGCAGCCGTCGCTGTCCTCATCGCAATCATCGTCTTTCCCATAATGTTCCTCCAAAATCTTCCGTTTTACTCTTTCTTCTGGTTCGGTTGGGGCTACGGGTGTGGCTGGGCTGCTTTGTGCTTCATGATCACCGCCGCCGTTCTCTTCCTGATATCTCAAGACAAGAAAGAAATCTATCACGCGCAGAAGACGGTCAGGATATGAGAGCTGCTTGTCGTTCTTCTCGCGCACGTTGCGGTGGAAGCGTCTTTCACTGGGTGCCTAACATTTGCGAATGTGCTGTCCATATCCTGTCATGCGCGCATACTAACTTCGTTTGAGATGATGCCCAAATTTTGCCAGAAGTGTAAACTTTATACAATAGTCTGACATGTGTTTACGTGTTTGTGCTTGTCGTTGCTTTGGTACAAAGGGCGCTGCCGGACTCAGTTCGCAAGGGAATGTTCAAATGCGAGCGCAGGAACAGACTGATGTCTTGGGGCTCAAAACACATTTCTATCGAAACTTGTTTCAACACAATACCATCCGGTCCGGTATGTTCGCTTTAAATGTAGCAGGTAACAGGGCTCCACGCGCAATCGCAAGATAAATCCGTGTGGCTGAATAAACTTAGTGTTACCATAGACTGCAATTCATGACCAAGATCGTGAGTATTTGAAATGGTTTACTGTAATGCCAGAACTGTTGTATGTCATAACATTCACTTGTGATAAAACATTTTTGCTAAGCGTGTTTCCATTTATGTTCAGTATATGTGTGTTCTAAAAACAGTTATGCTTTTTAACCGTACGTCAGCGTCTAATTCGGATAAAGGCAGTGGTATGTTCAAAATGGTTTGAGTGCCGTCCGTTGAAAACTTTCAAGCCGCTTCGGTGACGGGACAAATCAGACATGTTTCAAAGAACTCAACATTACAAAGATAAACTGTTTTGAAAGTGGAAAAACGATGCTGAAGAATATGACGTAATTTTGATTTGAATGTTATCTCTCAAAAATCCGTTGTTCAGAACAATTGGCGGCTTATTGGGATTTACGTAGTGAAAGTTCAAGTGTCATTTATTGGCTGATAGAGGCCACACACTGCAGGTGCCTTTTACAGTTTGCTTCGGAATAAACGACTAAATAAGTTCATCCAATGCGAGTTCTTTGCTAGAGAAAATCGACGCACATGCATAAATGTCACGAACTGCACTCTAAAAGTTTATGCAGTTTAAGTTTAAAGTTTATCTGAAAGTTTAAAGTAAGTTTAAAGAAAGTTTAAAGTATCTGAAAGTTTAAAGTTTATCTGAAAGTCTGAAAGTTTCTGAAAGTTCATTTATGCACTCAATAAACAAAATATTTAGTGTTGTTAAAATTGTGGAAAAGTTTTTATTTTGCCCAAATTTACGACAAATCAAAACTTTTCTACACCACTGTGAAACACTGTTGTCAAAGACAAGTGACAAGCAAATCAGTTGTTGAGATGAACCCTTTCCTCTCACGCATTGCAATTTAGTGGGAATCTTGTCATTTTGTAGCCGCTTGCTCCGGTCGGTCAGATACGTTCCAGTTTTGATGTTAGCAGTTAAAGTATAAATGAGCCAATGTCACACGTATAAAGGGTGAGTTGCTTACGGATTTTTATTCGTAAAAACAGCCTTGCGGTTCTGGTGGAGAAAGAATTTGATCCAGTTAAGAGTGCTGCAGAAACGGCAGTGATGCACCTGGCAGACAATATATCAGTCAAAGTGAAAACCTCAGTACAAAGAAACTTGTAAGCCCCACTCAACTCAGTTTGAAAATTTTGATTATGAACAAGGATCCACAGCAACAGCCTGTGGTGATAACAGAGTTGATGTAATTGGACCCAACCCAAAAAAACACCCGTTTTTTAAAA
>JGI24158J21664_10002651_pt1 | contig 21950 bp, 13 predicted proteins | sample Ectturendosymbi3_FD_21664 | JGI IMG/M metagenome (IMG submission 21664)
CTGATCTGTAACAATCAAGTACGTTACTTTTCACGTTGCTAAAAATAAAGAAGTTGCAATTAAGTTTGTCTGTGTTAAGATTCCGGGTGACTCACATCCAGGCAAGGTTAAGTGAACTTAAGCTTTCATGATAATCTAGCCTTGGTAAATATCGTCGAACCCATTGGAAATACGATTTACCTAAAACGGTTTCGGTCTTTTGTTCATGTGTAAACCACGTGTAACCAAAAAACGTGAAATTACACGTCTTGCATATCGATTACGGCACAAATAAACGATCTGTGACGAAACAGTTGAATTGTGAACTTCAGTAGGTCAGCAGCGTAAATTGCAAAACCGTCGAAATCAAGACAAAAAGTGTGAGTTTCACGTTCACCCAATTTCAAACAAATGTATTCGAAAATTGGGATTATTAAGCAGGGTTTTGGGTTTATAAAGCGACTTTTTTTTGTAACAGGAATAGATGGAATAATTCCGGACCCGACGATTTTGGGGTGGGCTTATTAGCCGTGGGCTTAATAAGAGGGGGCTACTGTAGTTACAGGTGATAACAGAATGCTTTCACATTCTGCTTCTGTTATCAAACCACATGTTATCATGATAGAACAAACTCTCTCAACGAGAGCTGATGTACCAGGTGTAGGACTATGCTAGCTGACTGAATGCGTTACCGGGACTTTTTGGCTAACTGACCGGGACAAAGCCTGAAAACCGGGACTGTCCCGGCTAAAACGGGACGTATGGCATGCCTAAAGTCTATCAATGTGTCCAGGTTTCACTTGAAAGATTGTAATAAAGAGGTAATTAAAAAAGATGTGACGATCTTCACCCCTGAGTGTCGGTTTTATGCAAACATTCATGTGGTACATTTTCGAGACTGTCACGCGGTAAGAGCGCGATAGAGTCAACCTTAAGCTTATTTGATCATAGTGTTTTGTCGGTTTGAATGGAATGCTGCACTTGCGACCATGGGCGTCGGAAGGGGGGGGCAGGGGGGCCAAGATCCCCCTGGAATTTGAAATTATTAGCAAAAAAGGTTATTTTTCAATTTCGAGGGGTAAATAACAAATATCACCGCTTTTGGCCCCCCTGGAAAAAATTTTGGGAAAATCCCCTACTCCGAATAGCTATTCCATCTCCCAACAAGTATATCCCAATTTTCAGGCAAGTTTAAGAGCTCAGCCCGAAAGTAATATTTTCTATCTAATCTAAAGCGATCTAGAACAGTTTCCTAGCTAATGTTGGCTTTAGAAAAGGAAGCAAGTTGCTTTGTTTGCGCGATCAACAGTTTACGTGATGGTATCCAACGCTATGTTCAGTGGGACGTCTCAATCAGCTCGACCTGAACCCGGGTGAACTCGCGCAACCACGTGACACACCACGAGCAGCGGTCTCCAGCGAATTGGTTTCGCAATGTTGGTGTCATGCAGTCTCGCAGAGCTGTCTGCGAATCTGAGTAGAATTCCTACTCGTTATTGTCCGTCGTATCGTACTTATTGCTTCGGACTCAAGCGCTAGCCAGCAATAACTCGGCACTGGAAAACTTCTGCTCGACAGCAGCGTAATAAACCACGTCGATTGACCGCCGGGAGCGATGACGAAACGCTTCTACAGGTGTTGAACCACTGGCAAATGACTCACCACTACGTTCGAATGCCATGAATCCAGTTTTCTGAAGAACATCAAAAACCACGTGCGTTCGTTTTTGTAATGGATGGGTCTTACGGGCTTTTCTCTACTCAGCAATGCTATCAACCTACTCAGAGGAGCATACGAGATCCAAGCACCTTTTCCGGTCTATTTCAGCGCTTTAAAACCCTTCAATTTTTCTGAAAACAGAGTATTGGAATTTAAGAGAAATGTAAGCTTAAACTAAAATAAGCGGCTAGTGTGACAAACCCTTACATTAATATCTCACAACTTCTCGAAGAAATTTGCTCAGGGTTGTTAACTAAAGGGTTGTTAACGTAGTTGAGAAACTACGCTTTGTACGAATTTAAGGCACTAAACGTCACAAGCCTTGTCGATTGCCTGCATACAACTCTAAGTACAAGTTTGTAACAAACCATTTTAATAACTTGCTGTACAATGACAAAGCACCGACACTCAAAACACTTGCAGTCAAAGTCAAGGCCGAATTCATTTGGCAGACTTGATTAACGGCACGAAACATCAAAACTGGGCAGTCAAGTCGAACGTAATCTTGTCATAAATGCAGTACGTCTAACACCATAGTGGCACTTAAAGTTTTGACAAGCCAATGCGCAGTTTGGTGATAGATGAGGTGTGGGTCATGCAGATTAAACGAAAACCGCACGAACGCTTGAATGCCAATTACGTCTTACATCGCGAGATATTCAAGTGACGAACAGCGCAAAGGTGTTGTTAGCTTGGCGGGTTTTCAAATGTTGATAACGGCAATTGAAGGAGTACCGCATTCATCACCACCTTCCAAACAANGCAGGGTCCAGTAACAACCAGCGATGGACGAGTCTTAAAGCAGTCTGGNACAGAACATAGCAACTGTGTTGCACGTCAAGGTGAATTAATTGTTTCTTTATANATAGTCGAAACGACACAATCATTAAATTTATGACTAATTTTATAACGTGCGGCAGATCCTTGGCTCGTTGGTCAATTTTCCAATANGTGGCGCTGCAAGGGGGGAAATAGCGCGGACTCGTATGTGCTGCTCTTCGAGCCAATGGTTTCACAGTTTCAGCGCAAGCGAAAAAACATAAAACAGTGGGACCAAAATCTGGAATGAAAATGGCCGCTATCGCTAAATAAAAACGAGTCACGGTTATGTACATCAGGTAAAACGTGGTCGCACCGAAGCCATTCGCAACGTACAATGTTACAAATTTAATACGCAACATATGATGTGGCGTGGGAATATACAAGGTATATTTTTCGGTTTTCCAGTTTGCAAATTTGTTGTTTTAAGGTTTCCCAGTCGGGTAGATTCGATTACTCGACAGCATTACTACACGCCGGCTTCTTTCCGAGATCTTGTGTTGAAATGTTGTCTGAAGTCGTGCATGTTTTTACTTGTGCCAGAAAATGTTCGAAAAAGGCACTCAGATGCTTTGCATATTACATTTCACCACACGTCACAATGCAAGCTTGCTTCGCGATAAAAGAAAATCTCATCGTTTTCAGGTCAACAAACGAATATTCAACAGACGACTCAGCTTCACGTCGCAAGTTGATTTAACCGTTTAGCAAATCGCCATAGCTCGCGTCCTTGTGATGTGCAGTGGAGGTCACGTCTTCGCCAAACGCTGAGCGAACCAACCCAAATCCTTTGATTGCTGCGTGTCGTGCGTCGTCGTCGTCGTCGGCAAGTGGCCTGGGACGCTTGGCGCCGCAAGTGGCTTTGCGCATGAGTTATAACAAAGTGACGAATCATCGTTTTATACTGAACCGATGTGCTGTGATCAGCACAGGTGCTCGGGCAAAGGAAAGCATCACTCAAGAAACAGCGATCAGCAAACTTTCGCAATTTGCTGGCAATCGAGCAGCACTTATAAAATCTATTTTGGCCATGTTTACGTGTCTCTTCAAGGCAGGCGGTACTCGACAGCACAATGAACAGCGAACGACGATAAGCTTCTAGTACTGTACAAGGACATGCTGTCGATAAAGTGTAGGTGAAATACTGCAGGTTCGCCAACGAAAAAATTGTTTCTAAAACAAGCTGTTTCGCAGCGCCAAGGCAGTTAATTTCTCTACGCACAAGACGGCGGGCAGATTTTCGGCGCCCACCTGGACACACGGCACGCTACAAAGGTGAGCACGTGTTCCGTTTGGCATTGTGAATGTCTTGCTATGCAGAACGCGCCAAACCTCACAGGAAAAAAAGACAACATAGCGCCGGTATGCGAAAAGACGCCTGCACTGGATAGCACTGATTGCAGGCGAGCAGCAAGTTGCGGCGACGCAAAGGTTCTGAACCTCACCAACGAATGCACTTTAGGCTTCAAGGCAGCGATGAACAAGTTGAGTTAGCAAAGTACGAACGGCCAAGTCCGAAAAAACAATAACACAATATTGGCAATACCGGGTCGCCTGAGTTCATTAAAAGATCTAGGAGGGTTTTATACACTTTTCAAAGAAGCCGTTGACAGATTTTCTTTTTCGTTGTTCTCTCGGTCGCTGTCGTTCAGGTCTTCATCGTTTATTTGGACCTTCTTTTCCTCCGGGTGGTTTGGGTACCCTGCAGAATTATCGGCATTGGTGAATGGCTTGCTTGGGAGGCTGGTCAGACGGTTGCAAAGCAGCTGTAGCTGAATGGTTACTGGTTTGGATCAAATAGATTAGGTTTCAAAAGTGCCAATCAAGCTTCCGATTTGCAAAGGCCAGCCAACGCGTGATTGGGACCGGCGATCTTTGAAGTAAAGAGCGCTATCACCAACAACAGATCGCAAATCACAACGCGATCGCGCACCACCCGTGTTTTCGTTCCGAAGCCGTAGCTGGAAAGTGGATTAGCATTTAATCACAGCGTGCTTTCGTTATGCGGCAATATGCGATATTGCGCATATCCGGCTTAATATTTCGCTGGGGAGTGTGCAAAGAGGCAAGCCGAACAGAAAGCTCGCTTGCTGTTACGAGTTTTGTGCAAGCAAGCGGGCAGGCGGTTGCCTTTCAGCAAATACTGGGGTCTTTCGTTACCAAGGAAACTTGCCGCTGCAAAATAAACTGACTTATCCAGATTGACACCAGTGTTAGACCAATACCAAAGTCGAGGAAATGCGCGGTATAGCACGTGTTCATAGGAGTTTACGTGGAATCACGTGCGCGGACCCAGATGACGTGTAGCGCAGACAACCGCCACTGGACGTGCGAATCGAATTCGTCACACACGTGTTGCTGGTTCTTTCAGCGATTCAAATGAACACTTATCGAAAGTATGTTGTTGAAGAGTGATGATAAGATAACCAACATTTTCGTTACCGTTTTAGTATTGTCGTGCGCCAAAGAAAATATAGGCGCCGAATGCATCAACGTTCTTGTTCTCGTGTTGATTGCAGCAAGATCTCTTACAAAGCATTGGCGCAGGTTTTCACTGTATATGTTGGTGATTAGCACCGTTTCCTGGGCGAAAGCGAACTCTGCTTTGCTAGATTTTAATTCAACTTCACCAAATTTTTACTTAACTTTTTTAAAATAAAAAATGATCAAACGGTACAAGCGTGCAATTAACACCGATGATATACTACGTGCGGTGTTTGCAGCGACCCGTTTTGAAATTTGTCATTTTAGGCAGATCAAAACCGAACAAGGTATATTGACTTCATCAACTAGTTCTGGCCGCAAGCGTTGGTGAAATAAACCTTCTGACTTTGCAAACTTTGGTTTGTAGCCAGTTTAATAATGTCTGAATTGCATCACAAAAGCAGCATGCAGTTAAGGGATGGGCAAAGGGCGCTTTGAACCTAGTGCACCTTAACCAAACAAATGCGGTTTGAAGGCTTCGCTGGGCAAAAGCAAATGAAGTTGGTTGAAACCGCACGAATCTACCAAAGAAAGACACAAAAAATTCGAACACAGGATCCAACAAGGACGCCCATTTTACCGCACAATGAAGAATCGGTACAGAAAATCTTGAAAATCAGGCGCCCGTGGCCCGTCCCTGATGCAGATTACATGCTCATGCAGCCACCAAGAACTTCAATACATACTCACTGCTGGCCAGTCTGACAGGAACGGCCAAACTTGGGTAGTAGCCTACGTGGTCATCGTAATACTTGGATGGGGCTGACGGACCAGGGGGGTAGAAGACGGATTCCGTGCGGTCGTGGGGCGGACCGAACTGACGTAGGAGCCTGAAAGTTGAAGACAGCTCGACCTTAGGCTTAGCATCACAAATGTTTTAGATTTAACGCTTTGTTCCTCGTAACAACCAATGAGCGGACTGCGAGAAAAAAAATTGTTTCAGAACTTCGTATGACCAGTAGGATGACAAGAAACTTGTTTGAAAACATGTGCTGTTTGATTTACGACATCGTGGACTGATGATTCCACGCAAATAGTTTTTGCGAAGGTCACATCAATCGAATATCATTGTTTCAGTAGCTGAGCAGGTACGTTGTCAAAGTGAAAACTTTCAGTGCCCGAGTAACCCAACTACTGTGGTCGCACAGAATACAGACGATTTGATTTGATCAATTTTCCGTTCGCATTATCGTAGGATAAAAAACAACGTGGAAATAGCATCAGGTCGGTGGGTGGGGCTTACTTGTTTTTCGGCTTCCTCTTCTTCCACATACGCCGCATAGTGACAATGACCAGCTCCAAGAGAGAAATGAGGAAACAAATTCCGCTGAGTACGCTCATGTAGCGCAAAAAGACTGTTTTCTCCTGCATTGAAATACGAAATATGGCGTTTCGGTGATCGCCTTGCGTGTGTATATGTCTAGTGTCGTCATTGGAGCGACAGGCTGTCGACCTTAAGCAGCTTAATTGTGCGTTACTAGGCGATTACGAGTGTTTAGAACCGGGGAAATGCAAATAAATATCAGTGAAGACAAGCCCGAGCTAAACGCCAAAAACAAACTCACGTAGGGCCGGGAGACGAAGCAGGGGACGTAGCCGCCTTTGTTGACGTGCATCGTACACACCAGCTCAACGTCACTGCCCGGAGCTCCTGAGCACTTGTACATGGCAGGTACCACCATCCAAAGGAAGTACAACGGATTCGAGTAGTAGTCTTTGCAGCTGGGGTGATCGGGGTGGAAATCGCACACAAGGTTCTGACAAAATACGGACGTTTATTGTCACCCTGAGTCGTGCGTTGAGCCTTTTTCATGATTGTCAGGAGGCGTGCGTAAGAACCCGCTCTGCTGAGATTCAAAATGAACATACGCCTTCCATACATCCACCGATTTTTACTGCAAGTGGCCGAATGTTTTTCTACATGGACAAATGTGCTGCGTTTTGTGCCTAATGTTTCAGGTGCTGCTGCAGAATAAAGTGTGAAAAAAAGGATCATTGCAGAGTACAACAGAATACGAGGCAAAGCAAGAAAACATTACCATCTGTTTGAACAGCACATATCCGAAGTAAATGAAAATTCCTTCCATGACCAAACGGACGATGATGCTCAAGTAGTATGCGTAGTGTATCTTGTTCGTGTATGGCACCTGGATAAAAAATGGTCGTAGGTTGTTCAGCATGCTTGGAATAAGCTATTGCATGGACTAGGTTCGTTCTGGCAAATGTAAGTTAAGAGAAGTAATAACGGCTACGCGTTCACTAGTAAATCCGAGTCCGCTTGATGCCTTGAAATTGCATTGTTGCAGTTGCTAAGTAATGCCTAAAAACCGAACAAAACCACCATGCGGACGGCAGTGACAAGGAGCAATTCTTCAGACGGATTTTAAGTTCTGCCTTGCGGCCGTGCTGTTTGCAACAATAATATCAAATGTGCAACATTGATGAGACCGACCTTGGCTGAACTGCTACTTTAAAATTGCAATGCATTTTTGCCGGTTTTCACAGTCGTGCGGTTCTAACCACCAAGTTACAGCTCAATTGTTCATTGTCGGCGCAGGTTTACTAACACATGCGAAAAAGCAAAACAGCGAAATTCCTACTGGAAGCCCTAAACTTTTTAATCCACCGGAACACGACAATGTGACGCGAGGAGTGCCACGAGGCAGCTTACCGACTGTTAATCCAATCTCCGACCGATTTAAATGCTTACGGCAGTTGATTCTAAATAAATGGTTTACTGGCGGTCAAAAAACATTCCGGCAACATAGCATGCTCGATGCTAAGAATAAAGTTAGTCACAGGCGTCAACGAAAGCGCGGAGTTCATTAATTTTCCACGCCGGCTTTGCCGGCAGATGCCAAAATACGAATGCGGTTTTCATTCATCACGAACTGTCAACGCGAACTGTTTCGGTAGGAAAACATCACCCGTTGCCTTCTGTCCACTAAACGCCATGTGTTCTGGGTGTTGTGTCGTACGACGCTAGGCTTGTTTCACAAGTTACATAAGTTATGCAGCATCTGAAGGTATGCAATCAATACCCGAGAATTTTATTGAAGTGCACAAAATAGAAGCCATAGACAGTCATAAATTAAAAATTCTAGTGTCTTTGGGTCTGGTATTTGGACAGTTGCGTGACAATGTGAGGACTGAATAAGTGGTACAACAAGGATCAATGCAGTCTACGAAAAGAGAAAATCAACCCGCCAAATCCGAGGACAAACAACTGGCGCTCAAATAACTAATACCCACTAACAAACAAACGCAGTGTGTTGCCATGCTTGTCTTACACCCACATGTAGCACACGACTGGAAACCACAACTTCGTTGGTGGCAACCAAAGCCCGTGCGAAATCTCATTACAAGCGACTGGAGTGCGGCTGCATGGAGAGGTGGCCGGCAAACCTACCACTACGCGCTGTGATAAAAGGCATTTGAAGAAATGCTGCCAGCCACGAGATTGCCGGCTGCGCCCATTGTGAGATGACCCCGATTTTTCCGGCCGATCGCCCGGCTGTTGTATGGATCAAGGAAAGAAGGTCCGACACTAGGGCTCTGAAAGCTCTGACGTAGACACGTCGTGCGACCTACTTGTGTCCTGTTGTCGCTTGAACAATAAAATCGAAGCGTCGGCAGCAATTCACTAGTGAGCTTTGGGGTCTGGCCCGTGAAGTCTAACCTACTTTCGGAGCGTGTTGCATTTTTCGGCATATCAATTTCATCAGAATGTTACACGAGTTAGAATTTGGAAACCTCGCAGTTAGGCGTCACGTGTAACCACAAAGCTGAATTTGCAATACTAATGATGCTATCGCTGCGGAACTAGTTTTCAGCTGTTATCACGGGAGGACTCGGAGCTCATATTTACAGCATCTGTGAGATGTCTGCAACCTTCATTATAAGGATTTATTGGACGTTATCGCTGTTTCCGGAAGCGATTGCTTTCTCGATTCCTGGGAAGAAGCAAATATGGTTTAAAGATTTTGGGCCACCATTCAAAACTCAGTCCATATCAGCGTTTCAGTGAAGATAAGTTTGTAAAGATGTTGCGCGTTGTCCTGTTTCAATCACAAGATCGAGAGAAACTTGTTTTAACTTTTGCATAACCACGCGACGTCCGCTGTGACATCGCGTGTTGGATTCACTCGCATACTCTGGTTGAATGACACAGTGTCTTCGTTTGCAGGCGTTTATTGTTTGAAAATGTCAACCCCGTTTCCTTATGTGTTTGTTGCTGTACAAACTGGGCCACAGCGAACGTGACTACCATTGAGATCAAACAGACCTCAGTCACGGTGATTCAACACTTCTGTTTACTGCATACTGTACCCTCGGGGCTAACACAAGGATCGTAATTTTTTCTAAATGATCAGTTATCGTCTTTGCGACGATGACGAGACAGGCACCTGCCTTTTATTGCGGTATGGGTAACAACTTGATATCATTGTTCACTTTGCAAAGCGTGAATCAGCGACGAAGTTCAGCGAACAATTATCATACTTTCCAATTAGTTATTCACCAGTCTAATCGCCACGACGGAGCCACACGGTTACGCGTAAATACTCACCTCTTTCAACTCATTTCCGGAATAGATACGTCGGACTTTTACATGGCCGACGCTTTTCCTTCGCTTCGACATTTTGCGAAAATCTTTTTCGTTCTGCACAGACAAGCGCACGTCTCGAACATTCGAAAGGAAAAAAGCAATTGTCAGGTAAAACACATCCTGTGTTGTCACAGCTAGCGCGCTTGCACTGGTGCGGTGCTCTGCCATGACTCGTTTAAGGCTTAAGCAAGCTTGCGCCATAATTAGAATGAATAGGTGGCGGTAAAAAAACACAAACTCGTCTCACGTATTGCCCATGTTGATTTACTGGCACTGCTTCTGGTAGTATGCGAAACAGGTCAGTTTGGTTTCATGATGCGATAATTCGACTGCAGTTTGTACGGTGAGTTTTGCAACCGTTTCCAACGTACCCCTACTGTAGTAGTATCCCCGTCGCCTTCTTCCATGTGGCGAAGCTGCTCTTCAGTAGATCTGAGTTTTTGAATTTCTCCGGACATGTACATAGAATAGAAGTGGAAGAACACGGTCGGCGTAGCAACAGCCAAGAGCTGTCAAAGATAAAGTCAATAATTTCGGGCAGTGTACAGAAAATTCGATTTCGCAAAATTGACCCGGATGTGCGCTCGCCACGACCTGCAGTAAATTACATGTCGGAATGCCGCAACATATGTACTTCCAAAAATAGCCAACAAAAATTTGACAATTGCCTACAACGTTGGGCAATCCTACAGTGAACCGCGTGGGAGCTTTAAAAAAATCACAAATTCCATGATCAAAACCCAGATGTCAGCAGGCATCCGCGTCTGCAGAGTCAACGGCGGCACAGCGATGGAACCTTTCTGTTTTCATTGTATCGTGGAATAGTAAATGCCACAAAAATGGACTGTGCGTACAATTTTACTGCTCAAGAAACCACTTGCTGACGTGTCTTTTTAGTTTCTTTACTATTGTGCTCGCAACGTTAAGAACGACAGTGCCGGGCTGGCAAAGATCGCAAAACGAGTTTTCATACACGGAAACCGCCTTAAGAAATACACACGAGTGGATTACGCGCAGCGTACAACAAAATTATAATAATTTCTTACTACGCCAGCAGATCAGATTCATCTCCATATAAAGACCGGAATGACATGCTTGACGGGCTGGCTTCACTTAGTCACAACTTGGCTATTAATCGCCACAGACAGTATCTCCAACGCTAAATCACGGGTATTCTAAAAAGGGCGAATGACGCATACACTAAGATTTCTTTCCACGGTTTCAAGCCGTAGTACAAATGCACGCATTCTGTAATCAATGTAATTTTTCCGACGATTCACGATCCGTAATCCCGGAAAAACGCTGCGCAGACATTCTACTGCGTGTGATCGAGTCACATTTAAAGTGGATCAAAACCTTTATTGTGAACGACCATTTCTGTCACCACTGGAAAATAGGACGACAGCACGTACCAATCAGCGAAGACAGCATTTGAAAAACGCTCGCCATTGGCGTAATTAATTGCTAGCTGACGTGCCAGTGATCACGCGCTGGATTACCGTACACGTACGAACTTAAAGACAAACACGCACCTGAAAGGCCCAGAATCTCATGTGCGAAATCTTGGCAAATTCGTTGTAGCAGATGTTTTGACATCCGACCACGTCCGTGCTGCATTTGAACGCAGACTGTTCGTCACCATACACTGCACAACAATATCGAAGGTCTTGTTGGACATCAAACTACTGGAAAACACACACTGAATAATCGCAGTTGCAGTACACCGTCATTTTTCGCATATATTGAGATGTTCTCAGCTAAACTAAAAACACTGGGTCGCACCAGTGCTTCCCAACTTGAAGGGAACCGCGTTTCACGGCCAAACGGATATTTTTCGTAAGGCTGGATCAGAGCATTACGTTAATAAGTTACAGTCTGAATCCGGCTACAACAACTGCTTTAAACGAAGTGGAATAAAACGAGTTTCGAAGTTTCAAATGAGCTCGGAGGATGGACACGCTGTGGCCAGCAACGTGACCTCAAACCCATCAACATTCTTTCGCTCTTAACTCAATCCCACCACGAGTACGCTGATTGCCGGACCAGCCACCAAACAGGTAACTCACTTCAGTATGCCTCGTTGTCGAGACAACAATGATTCGCGCAATCCGCCACCTCATTTGACAGCCTTTGTTTCTACTTTAAATGGAAAGTTTGGTGGTGCAGTTTGAATCACTCATTTTGAAGTGTCTCCTTTGTATGCACGGGAGGAAGGTCTCAAACACCATCTTAATATGCAACTAAAATGTAGTACGATCATTGCGAATGACCACCATAAGTTGATGTCTTGGGTCAAATAATTTGTTTGCACGATTCCCTGTTTTCAGTGTGATGGTTATGTGTCCAATAGAATCTCGTGCCCGAGAAAGTGCCCAAGAACGAAGCCAATATCAGTCAATCTGTGTGTTGGACAATAACAAGTAAAATACAACAGCAGCGTAAAACTTCAAGGGTCACGAAAACTTTTCTGTTCAGGTGTAAATCACCGGAAAACCATTTGAAATTGGACATAACATGGTGTTTTTTGAATCTTTCTGAAATAGCAGATGTTTTGAATACGTAACGCAAGTGCTTCTAACCTGGCAGCTTTGTGCGACGAAATAAAGCACCGAGCAACGGGCAAGGCTTGACACGCCTCGAACCATGCAGGAGAGAGATGCTGGACAAAATTCTGCCTGTGAGGCATTTTTGTTTTCGCTACACTGCAACACGTGCAGTGCGGTCCGGTCGAAAAAGCTCAATGCAACTATCAATTCTAGCCTCGCTCATCAGTGAATATTTGCAACGTACTTCCAAATTATGCAAAACAGCAGTCTCTAACAGCAACTCCCAACAGAATACGAGTCGGTCTTAGGGAGTAGACTAACAGACCAAGCCAGTGGTGCACGATCTGCGGCCTTCGATGAATGTTAATGCGTCCCTGNACACGTAACGCAAAGTGTAACTTGTGTGCATTAATTAAAACACGATGAATTGAAACTCCTATCACTTAAAATTGACAGTGTGTTAATTAAAGCTGTTTTTTCTGCTGTATGAGGATACTTAGTAGAAAGATGGTCAATCGGACGTGTGGAAATAGGCCATGCGCAGTGTGTGGAAGCAGAACAAAAGCAATGCAAAAAGTAAAAATATCTTACTGGCGGCCGTAATTCACAGAATATTTTACACAAAATTAATTCACACAAAATTTACTGGCGGCCGTAATTCACAGAAATGTACGTAATGCAGCCGGCAATGTCGAAAAGGTTGTCCACCCCTGGACTAAGCAATCTCCACACACGTCCCAACAGCATTTTTAATTGCAACCAAATTAAGTTGACAACGGAAAAGCGCAGTGCCGAAGAATGCACACTTCGTTGGAAACTGCTCTTCAGGGCAGGTCTCCACTAACGCACGTTGTCGACGTGAAAAACTAAATGTCACTTTGGTTTTGTTCGCTCTTAGGTCGAAGTTTGTTTTCAGTGAAAAGTAAGGGCCTTGCTTCGAGTGGACCTTTTGATGACACAACCCTTTGTCTTGCTCACAGAAGAGCGTCTTTTCTGGGGGAGTGGAAATGACTGCTTGGTTTCGACGAGCAAAACAACTTCAGGTTTTTAAGAAGCAATCGACCCGAGCTGAACAAAAGAAGGGCATTGCGGAGTTTTCAGTGGGACACCAGCAACGTTTTGCATCCATCCAATTTGAACTTGTTGTGACGAAACAATGTTGGGGGTTCTGCTAGTTCGGGATTTAAATCTCCACAAAATGGCTTAGTGCTGAATTATGACAGGCAAATTACATAAAATATTTTTGTAGCACTTGTGTTGCTCCTATTGGCTCAACGCCAAGCTAATCTCCAACTGCAACAGCAGCAAGAGATATCAGGCTTTTGTGGGCACCAGGAGAACCCTTTTATTGCGCTAGCGTAACAAACTGTGGTTCCATATGCCAGAAAATCACGGTGATATTGAGCGTCAGCAGTAAGCTTTGCTAAGCTAAGTACAACGGTGTGTCCGCTATCTTGACAACATAAGGCGGCTATCAAATATACACGCGAGCCTAACTACGGCGGTGAGTTGTATTATCATCACTTCTGGCATTAATGGGTAGAAGCACGGCAGTTTTCACGAAAACATAACCGCGAGAAGCTGCTGGGCGCGATACGGGTGAGCAGGAACAGACGTTCTTTCGCAAGTCTTCCGCCCATCAAAACTGAGCTATCAGCGAGCAATTTAAATCAATTTAATCGAAGTTAGGTGCTAAAGTACAGCATTTGGGCTATGAGCGCATGTAAGCAATGAACCGCCCGACCACATTACAGGGAATAGCGCAAACCCTTGTATATGCATACACACCATTTGACGTTTCCATTGGCTGCCAGGGATTGGAACGGCTATGGGGAGTTTTAAAGTATATGGGACTATGCCTGGCATACATTGATGGAGACCCGGGTCGCTACCAGTTAACATTAAAAACATTATGCAACTTCTTACCGGTTAGATAGACTTCAAACACAAGGTTACGAACGAAGGTAGCGCTGTTTTCGCACTTAAAATTAATGTTTGCCTCACTGGTGGAGACTATTCTCCTCCAAGCAAAGCAATGCGTCAGATTCTCCTCGAAACAAATTAATGCATGATCCAGGAGTAAATACGGTTTTGAGAAAGTCTGCCGGCATATTTTAAATGACGCCACGATGTGTCAAGCAGTGAGCTCGTCATGAGCAAAACAAATCTTAACTGCAGAGATTAGCAATAAGTCTCCACAATGGTGACGCAGTCAAATTAACGTTTTTGGTAATTGCTTTCTTTTAAGACTGTTTTGAATAAAATATTTAGAACAGGACGAATCATTCGTAACATCTCGCACTGCGATATTTATCCAAACTTTTAATTGGCGAACAACGGGACCTAAATTTACCACGAGCATTAACTCCTAAGTGGTGGAAGCCGACGTTTTAACGTATGATTTGCACCTTCACGAAATGAATAATGGGAACTTATAATTTCAAACATTTTACAATAGTCACAACAATAAATACGACAGGATTTAGTTGGCCAATTCGGGAGATTAGGTAGACTACACAAGGTGCGGTTAACGATTTAGATCTATCATCTTCTTAATGCATGTGTTTTCGTTTGGTGTTCATATCAATGTGCGGCAAGATAGAAATATTTTTCGGATAGAGTAATGAGCGATATCAAAACGACCACGGACGCCTTTGCAAAACAACTCTTCGCCAAATTCTGTAAATACATTCGCTCACAAATGATTCAGAAAAACAAAAATCAAAGTGAGATTTCTTAGCCGTCAAGTGCCTGACTAATCATGACAGTTAAAAAAAGAGGATTGGCCACCGCTTGACGTTTAGACATGTCGTGATGTTTTGCCCGGGGCGGGTATAAAACGGTTGTTTGTCTTCTAAAATCCGTCAACAAAAACGCAGAGTTTACACTTGGATTTGAAATAACATGTTGCCTAGAAATATCTACATGTAACTTCAAAGCATTTCTTGTATGCCCATCCACCAGCAACTCGTCGCCCCCCAAAACACGATCGGTAATTTTATCATGTTCTTCTATCGATGAAAGGGTAGCAAAGGTTTCAGTTCAGGTTGTGTAGTTGCAATGGCAGGGTTGTCTGTAGAAATTTCCGGACAGCGCACCATTTCACCAAATTATTACATGGTGCCTCCAGAGGGCACGCTAAGTGTCATTTTACGTGCAGGACGAGACTGGGAAACGGTCAGAAAACTCCCGTGTCAACGACAGATTTGCCTCAGGCTACTGCTTTACAATTACCTGTGATGTCGCACAAAAATGTTAGTGACGAGGAAGCTTTTCACAAAAGATGATTACATTGAGGACTTCCAGTTAGGCTAAAGCGAAAAGGAAATTTTTACTTGTTCATTGTCACTACAAATTCTCGTTCTGTATGATTAGCGTGGACCTGTTTAGTTTTAAATTTAGAAATACATATCGGATCAGCACCCAGAAGGTAACTTCTCGGCATTTTTACTTAGTTTTTCACTGCAATTCAGCCGAAAAATGAAAATCCCTGACATTACAGTCGATAAGCGAACATGCTGCCTCTTGAATTCAGAGTTTCTCTACAATACATGATTTGGGGATAAGAATTATCTGGCGCATCTTCGGAGTTACGTACCGCCGTCTTACAGCTTCAAGTTTGCAAGATGTTGACATCTATTGATTGTTAGGACTCTAGCCTTGCCGTTGCGTTTTAGCATTTCATATCCCAGCGGCCGTTCTTTTCATGTCACTAGGAATCGGTAGCAAATAATCTTGGTCGGCTGTGTCATCAATGACAGAACGACTTCTGGCCGTGTGCAACTATGACATTTTTTTCGACATTGGCAGTTTTGCTTCCACGGTATATTCGTTATTACAGTATTAGAAACGCAGGAAATACATTGGTACCAACCTGCTCCACCAATTGTCACGACCACAATCAGTCGAAATACAAACACCAAGATGTACCATAGCTGTCCGAGAAAGGTGCTGTATTTTGTAACCTGTCGATTGAACGCAATAAAAACTAGTGAACTATTTTTTCTCGACTTTGCTAAAAATTTTGCTGGAATAAACGCTATGAGTATTACCTGTTGTCCGATTTCGTTAGCACACTTTTCTAAATACATCAAGGCAGGTACTGACAGCAAGGCAACCAACAGCTTCCAAAACTTTCGAAAATCAATTAATGACATCAATGGCAAGAAAGAGTTAAGTGGCTAAATCCAAATTCTCCATTAGCAAAAAAACACGATCATATTTCAACAGCACAACACCTCGGCACCATTGAAACCCTTACACGAGCGATAAAGTAAAGGACGATGAATTAATTACCTGCTCGGAGATCTTTTCAAGCATATGCCACATGGTGACTGTTTAGGGAATCAGGTTTCTTCAAGATTATCGCGTTGCTCCACCATAAACCAGAAAAAGACAATGCTGAAAAGAACTACGCGAATACAGCTATATAAATTAGTAAGGCACGTGGAAAGAAACAGTATGCTAATTTCTGTTGATAAAAGATATCGAATAAATTTAATTTTAGATTACTCAACAACATAACACCACTCAGCTAGGCTCCACAAAGACTGACAATCTGTTCGGAGACGTTGTTGATTATTGATTATTCCACCACCAGTGAGTTGGCGCTGAAACCCGCGATTGCTAATTTTTGTGAACGACAAAAAAATACGATCAGCTGAACGATCCACAACCTTCCTCTGCAGCCAGTTTGAATAGCAAAGTAGTTACTACTTGCAGATGAGCGATTTGTCGGGAACTGACCGACTGTATACATAAATTTGTTTGGTGGAAAACAGTCCACCTGTCAACCTACAACACACATGCTTCTCGCAACCGCGCTTTCTCAAGCCCGCTCCAAGGACTCGTGGAAAGATCAACCGACAGAAAAAGCAGCTGCGCCTGAAACAAAGAAGGTAGCTGCAAAGCAGGAAAAAAGGTACATCCACGTGACCATTTCTGAAGCGTCTTTGCGCAAATGGAAAACGCCTCGCTCGGCTCTCTAGCGAAAAGTCGACGGTATCAGCAAGGTTTGGACCACGCTGTTGATAATTTTTTTGGCGTTTGTTTACTTCATTCACATCAATTCAGAAATATGATTAGGATATTTGATGCTGTTGGTCAGGTGTTTTGTTTACTACCAGCGTTTTCACATTCAGTGCCGTTGAACTTTATTGTTGCGTGCAGTGCAGCGCATTGTTATGTGCAAACGTGAATGGAAAAAAAATCCAGCAACGTACAATAAATAATGCTCTGAGCCCACCCTTTGAACTAAACCCACAGAGATTTTAAAGCCTTTTGCATCAGTAACGCTTCTACTTATCTGCATGGAAATAATGCATGGGAGCAGAGAAAGCACGTGGCATGTGGCAGATGGTTAAGGGGTTGGAATGAAACCTGTGGTATGTCCAAAATGATGCTATTCTGCGGCAAATACGTTGCTTTTCCTGAAGACTCAGACCCACAAACAAAGTACATCCAACTTTTTTTCTTGCGCGAAAACTCTCAACATATCGGTACCTGTTCCAAATACTCCTTTTCCTTTTTTCAAAAACCTGTACGCAGAACAACCAGTCCCGTCCATAGGTATTTTTTCAATATTTAGCTACTCTCCAAACGCGATGAAACCGATACCTTGCACTGACGGCGACGAGCGGGCTCCAACAGTACTGAGTCACACTTGCCCTGTTTTCCCGAACAGGAAAAGAGCTTCTCGTCACAATGGCTACTAACTGATCACTTCGCTCCCTGCCAATCGCAGAAAAATCAATTCAGTCAGTAACCTGTGCATCGAAGACCAGTGACTGATACCAAATAGAAAATTGTTGGAATCAGTCACTAGAGCTTACGTTTTCTTGCAGAACACGACCAGCAATCTATTGCATCGGCGCATCTTCATCGCAAACATTTACGCAGCACACACAGTACTGGCGTTAACTGCAAACACACTACTGGTCACTGAATCCATGCCAAACCATACATCCTGCTCACCTGTGGTTACTACCCAACCTAAGTAATTTCGATCAGATACTGCGGGTGGTTGTGGCACTTGGTGCAACTCTAAGCCATAAAACTATATTGTTAGCTCACACATTTTAGACTGTACCTTTACAGTTACCCTGACAGGCCAGCATATTACCAACCAAGCAAATGAGAGGTAAGGCGCACCGCCATCAACCCAGACGACCCTCGTGGTCACAGCGGGATGGCCAGCAGAGATACCGCGTGCAGGAAAAAGTGTTTGAAAAGGCGCGACACGGCTCGCGCATCCGGCGTAAAGAATAGCAGCGAAAGGATTGCGGGGCTGACCGAACGAATGAGTCTCAGTTAACTAAACAACAGCTGATAGCTGATTGCCAAGATTTTTCTTCATTTTCCAGCCACGTCAGTCTGCTTTAGGGCAAACGAGTTCGCTCTGGTCAACAATGTCACTGCTTCGGCTGGCGAGCAGTTGTGGACGAAACAGCAATCTATATTTCTACAGCAAGGCAATTCATAAACGTTAAGCGATTCGAAAACATTTATTAAGTTTCATGTACTTTTTCCGAAAGACTGCCGATAATTTTCTGAAGTATAAGATTTCAACATTTACTTTCTTGGGACACTTCACGACGCGAGATATGGTCAGTCACATCACTCACGTGTTTCACGTTTCTGGCAATATCATTAGATCGAGGTTACCCTTTCCAAACGCTTGTTGATTTGACCAACGATTCTGTCGAGCTTATTCACTTAACATTGCATGTTTTTGAAGCAGCTGTTAGTTGTGCTGCAGATACCACACGCTTACCGAAATTTTTACTCCACATCTCGGATATCCTATAATGGTTGTTTCACATCGGGTGTGCATCGTTGAAAACCGTGGCGTATAGCCAGCACAAAATGTTTGGAGATAAAATGTTTGACTTTAGGCGAGCAACAGTATTTTTGTTTGAGACGCCGCTTCTCTAAGCACAAAATGACTAGATAAGCTTCAAATTTGTGGGGCATGGCCCCCTGACCCCACTGGCTACGCCTAGTGGAAAAGCTTAATTTTGCTTTGTTTAAGAGTTGCACAGACTTGCTCTATTCGACAAATGCAGAATCGTATCAGCCGCACTCCATACCCCCAATTGGGTGGGCCCACGCTGTCACAGGGGGCCCAAAATTCCAGTCCCGTCACCACTTAGCACACCAGAGAAAGCTTCGATCCCCAAATTGAAATATGAAGCACTAGAAATCAGTGAAGTTAGGGGGCCCTTTGAAAGAAAGGTGGATTACAGTTATTTTGGGCCCCTTTAAAAAGAAAGTCTCCCACATATACATTGCAGTTGCTATTGGGCCTCATTTGAAAGCAAGGTAGGCTACTTTGCGCATTACAATTGCAAAGGGGGGCCCGGGGCAAGTGCCTCGCTTGCCTTCCCTTAAACACACTACTCTATAGTGTATATAAGCGTGACAATGGTCTTATATGAGAATATGAAACCGATTGAACCCGTTCTGGTTCATTCGATATGCGTACTTTCTTACCTGATGTTCGCATGCAAACACTGTAATGTAAAGTCATCTTTATATTATTCAACACATTGAAGTTGTTGATGAGTTTATCACTTCAAAATATAGAAATATCACGCGATTTTTCATAATAACCTATAGACACACAGGTCGACTAAAAAAATAGATCTGGGTGGAAAAAACCCTCAGTGCGAGCCCTGGTCACAAGCGGCAAAAAACTACTCCCATAACTTGAAGTGAACATTTGAAGATTTATTGACGTATTATTGTTACGCAATAAACACCAAGAGTACAACAGTCCCCCAGCAAGCTTCGCAACCTGCCTCTTCTGGCAAAAGAGCGAACTGCGCACTTGACGCTAAGCGTGTCAGGGGCCTCGCGGTCACGACTTTGCCCTGATGGGCCTCGCGTTCATTTATCCGGCCCTGCCTACATGATTAGTTGTATACGTTCAGAAGTCAGATTTCCACTTGATCAATCTGTTTTGTCTTGTGATTGTTGTAAAAAATTGTATGCTACTATGTCGAGCCCAGGTAGTCTTCTCTTATTTTGTACTGCATAGCAACATCGCAGAGGTGGGCAACCGCTACTTTATTAATAGCGTCGCTACCGCTCCCGCTATTTGTTAAATTTAATAGCGTCGCTACCGCACCCGTTCCTGAATAAAAATAGTAGCTAGCTATCGCTACCGCTCCTTTTGCTGCACTAAAAATTTTTGGTCTTGTTTTACAGACGTGGGATCTATTTTGAAAAACCTAACCCTGAAATGTTTTTTTGTAAAAAGTTGTTAAAGAAAAAACGTGATCTGAATAAAAATAGTCATTGAACCGTTATGATATAGGAAAAATTATTTTACAGTGAATGCACATATAAATGAAACATGGACTGCAGAAACGCCCATGTAGAGTCCGTTTGGCTTTGTGAGTTGATTGTTGTCGGCTAGCAAGCGCCTTTACCAATGCAAGTTTCGCGCTGTGTGTACCGTACTGAAGAGAATGGGCAAGCAATAAAAGATCAAATCCGTTTGTGACAGAGTTTAACGCGCGTGTAAATTGAAATAGGCCCGCAACCAGGGTGAGGGACAAACCGGGCTATCGAAGCCTCTCACGGAATTTTTATGCATTATTTTAGATTTTCAATATAATGTTATGTTGATCTATGTTTCATGTGAACCCCCTGAACAAGTTACCGACTACTTGTGTTTTAAACTGAGGTCCTTGTTTCTGCATGGTTCAATTTATTCGCGATAGTAGTTTTAGGTAGAACGTAGTTTATATGGCCTTGGTGCAAAGAATGGTTATTTAGATATTCGAGAGCGATATGACCAACCACCGTTTCCTTAGCATTCCAGCTTTTGAAAGTGCAGCCAAAGCGGCGGTAGGAGATAGAGCGGACGCGCTGTAGCATGCTCGGAAACGTAAACCTTCAAGTGACCGGGAATTGTGATTTGGCAACGTCCACAGATTATGCGAACTTTTTCAGCAGTTGTCACTGATGCTGAAAACTAAAAAATTATTGTGAAGCAATAAACATAGCGATTGTGCGCACAACGCGAGTTTTCAAAAAAGTGTTGGTGCTTGGCAAAGTAGCCTTATTTGATTTTTGCTGAACAGCAGAACTTTGAATGAGCAGCAGAAAACAAAAATAATGCGCTTTAGGCGCCTCGTTTAGTGAAAGTGTAAAATTATTCAACGAAAATAGTTTCACACAGCAGACAGCTTTTCTTAGTGAGTGGGAAAATTACTGATTTGGAGAAATGTTTCAAGTGAAGAAAGAGGAGAGCAAACAAAATATATTGGTGAGTGATTTCAGGAAAATGTTTGCAAGACAAATATCAAAAGTACAACTTCATCGACGAGGATTGCAAAACAAAGTGCGCAAAAACTAGAAAGTTGGTGCACAATGTTAAAAGCATGACAACTTCAACATTTGAATGTAAATTGGTTCTGCGCATTGGATTCATTGTAAAGGGTTACTGCTCGATGTCCAGTGTTGGTTTGATACACTGCAATTAACATGACGAGATGTTTCGGTACAAAAAATAGCCGCAGCCATTTAGTAGGTTTGCTTATAAGCAGTGCAACCCATGGAATATAAAGAAACTTTGCTTTTTATGCGCGTTAACGCTAAGCCGCAAACAAATTGCATTTTCAACTTAGTCGGTTCTGAAGAGTGTTTTCCGAGGTGCTTAGGTATATTAGGTATATAACAGCGAGACCAAGATCGAGACTTTGTCATAAAAGCCGAGACCGAGACCGAGACCTGGAAGTTCGAGACCGAGACTCGAGACCTCACATTTCTATGATGGTAATTAAAACTAA
>JGI24158J21664_10002652_pt1 | contig 21949 bp, 14 predicted proteins | sample Ectturendosymbi3_FD_21664 | JGI IMG/M metagenome (IMG submission 21664)
CTTGCCCTGAAAAACACAGTGTGCCCTGAATTCACTGTATTGAATATATATTTTTTATCATTCAGAATTTTTGAGCAGCTTGCGCTCGCCCTGAAAACAGAGTTTGCATTTAATTCACTGTATTGAATATATATATTTTTATCGTTAAGGAAATTTGAGCAACTTGCACTTGCCCTGAAAACAGAGTTTGCCCTGAAATTTTTCAGGACAGGGAGGCGGCCGCCCCCGCCTCGTACGCCTATGCTAATCAGTGCAACAGTTTCTCTACTCTTTTATCTTATTTTAAAAGTTAGGCTCAACAAAATAGCTGCAAATCCATAATCTTTGCAAGGACGGCAATGGTTGTTTCTCAACCGCTGTGACACTATCCGTGGCCAGGGGCGGATCCAACCAGTAAATTTAGGGGGGGGCGATTTCAGTAATATTTGGCATTAAAGTCTCATAACGGATTCACTACCGTAAGAAAGATGAAGTATACTTCACAAAACTCCTTTGACAAAACAGTGGACGGGAAAATGGCCTTATATCGCGAATGCTGTTTTCCAAATTGTACAAAATCATGGTGAAAAAAGTTACTTTCTTATGTTTTAGAGGGGCGATCGCCCCAATCGCCCTCCCTTGGATCCGCCCCTGTCCGCAACCTTGGACAGTTAATGCAGTGAAGCGTTACACACGACGATGTTAGTTCGATTGTTACATCACCAGTCCGATATCACGTGCTTTGTAACCTTTGTTACGAACCATGAAGTCGAAAGCGATGGTTCCAAAGTAGCAAATATTGGATTTATTTTTGGAATCAATTAAAAATTTTACCGTCTTTTAACATGCAGAAATCGACCCCCTGGAAACTGAAATTCCCTCCAAATCTACTAAATCACAAAATTGCCCCCACTACGCATAAAATCATCCCCGTTGAAGACCACCTTAACTTTAAGTGGATATGGTTTACAAAAACATTCTTTCTTTTTTCCTCTTTGCTGGTGGCTAGTAGTTATATAAAATAGGGCGAAGAGAGAATGCATTACTGTATCGGGCTTTATTCTAAGGTCTAGGTTTTATGAGGTTGCATGACATGTATGGGCAGACTTAAAACTGAAATCACGAACCAGTTACGCAAGATGCTCAGAAGTTATATGGCAGCGCAGAACACACGACTGCAGTCAAGATAAATTCGGACAAATTAATCGACACCAATTCCTAATGCTTTCACAAATATTTTGCTACTGTGGCAAGTGTTGCGGCAGGTTTGGTGTCGCGCAACATAAGTGTCGACTTCGAAAGGGTGGACACCAGCGATGATCTTGCCGCTCTGCGACATCGGTTAAGCAACAACTCATCTACAACCGACCCCTTGGACCTAGAAGTACAGCGTATCTTCCAACGTAAGGATGATAACACAGCACAATCCGAGGCAGGGACGGCGGCAACACCCAATGTACCAACAACCAATCACAACGCCTGAAGTCTCATCGTCGGCCATTTTGAATATTCAAACTTAGCACGAACCTGTACAAAATCTCATCTCCAGGAATTCGCCTCCAATCGTCGATCATCCAAATTATCAAGAAGAAACCAAAAACCACCGCTAGAGGACCGACGCGCCACTGACGAACGCTGATTGCGCTACCTGGAAAAATTGTATGAACGTGCGCGTGTGTCCTTTTCTAGAAATTTAACTTGACTCTTAGCTCTTTAACGCGCCCACTGATGAACGCTGTATGGTAAAAAACAATGTGCCGAGCGATTTTTTGTCAGTTTTTCGCTTGGAGTTTAGAGGCGGCGGAGATCATGTTTCCCGCTGGCACTCGCAGAACCGAGTTGACGAATTGAAAAGCAGTGCGACTTGGCGTGTCTTTGACGAGGAAGGAGCAAGCCGCGTCGCTCCTTGCCGGTGTTTTGCGGGCGTCACGGCGAGGACAGGCGAGAAACCGCGGGCATTAATGTGCAGCGAACTGGTGGTCGAAGGACCCGGTCTGCCTACACGTGAAAGTTTTTTCCCGGCGTCTCAGAAAGCCGCTTGAAACAAATTGTCAGATTTTTAATGCTGTGTTTCTGCTTCTGGAGATTTAGCCAGAAAAAAGAAAATAATGTCATGAGCCCGGTAATGAACTGAAACTCGTGACTTCACACACCGTTTTGTCTTAAAAAATTGCCTGCGCAATTTAAAGTTTTCCTTTGGTCTTTTGTGTGCGTTTTTAAGTTTTTGTCGCCCGAGCAAACTTAAATACTAGTGCGGTGAGAAACTGTTAATGCCGCTGGCTCTGATTGATGCGTCGATTTTATCCTGATAGCTCGTTCTCTTATGTCGTCAATTCAGCTGCTAGGTCGTAGCATGGGACGACTTTTCCCCTGGGTCTTTCTTGCGCCAAAATTCGTATTGGGGGCAGGTGCTTGTTTAGCGGGGTCAGGAGCACTCGCATGGGGGCTAAAAACTTAACGTTAAAACGCGACAAAATACAAGCAAAAATCTGCTGAAAGTAACATAATCCAGTTATGCCTCACATTGAAATGCACGGTAGATCAATCTTCCCATTTCTGCTACTGTTTCTCAGCTTCCAACTGAATCTTTCACCACCACGACCGTGGTCGGACTAAATTTCACGCAGGATCCGAGCAACCACTGGTATGTGCCGTTATCAACACCTCCCATTACCCGGTCATCAAGAACAACAACCCAGCTTATCATGCATTTGGGAAATATTGAACGCAGGTGAAAGGGCGTCTAGATCAGGGGTTTGGAGCCGGAGTCAAAGCAAATTTAGATGATGGAGCCGAAGCCGAATCCTGAATTTTAGGTTCCATTTCCGCAGCCCTAGTTTGTGGGGCAAGCTAGTTGTACGAATAATAAAATCGTTTTAAGTTTTTAAGGGACCAAATCGTCTTGGAGTCGGATCCGGAACCAAAAAATTTTATGCGTTGGAGCCGGAGCTGGAGCCAGAGACGAAACCTGAAATTTGAATTCCGGCTTGACAGTCCTGATCTAATTGTTTATAATATTGCTGGCTGAAAGTTATCTGCTGTGTATGTCATCAAACGAACTTGAACGTGAAATTAAGCACACAACTGGGGGACCAAACTGGGGGCCAGCCAAAAACCTGGAGGGTCATGGCCACCCCAGGTCTCCCCTTATAATCGCAAATGGGCATGGGGATATCTCTGCTTTATTGTAGCCTGTATGCCTAAATATTTTTATGCCATGTTACTTGCGTTGTTGTAGGTTAGTCCAAAACACTTCATAATATCAACACCTTGTGTCCCCAAGAAACCATGTAAATACTTTACAAGGTATGCAGTTTTGTGACTTTCAATTAGTAGGAAGGTAATAGACCTTCCGGTCAGGAAGCCATCAAACACACCTAACCGTCACTGCGAGTTGATCAGTGTGAGACAAATCAGGTGTAGGATCAACCGAAAACGAGTAATAGTTGTTTCAGCACATTCTTGCATAACAATCTTCATCACCTCTTGAGCTGTTATCTTTGTCAACTCACTGACAGTAGTTGAGAACAAATAGTTAACCGTACCTATCCACGGCTTCCGAATTGTGTTAAATGCGCTGCGACAAAAAGGTGTAGCGGCTTTACACAGTGCAACACCGCCTCTCGCATGTCATAGAATGCAGTCTGTGATTACGGGTGCAGTCTGTGAGTGAGTACCATCTTCGACATGCTATGAGGGCACGCAGGTTTATTAATAAAGGTTCAGGAAAGAGTAGTTTGACTGATCCATTACGAAGACCAGCCCGTGGTCTAGTGGGAAGTGTGTCCGCCTCGGTGCTGGTAGGTCGAGAGTTTGACTTTCGGTCGGGTCTTACCAAGACCATCTAAATTGGTACTGTAACCTTCTCACCAAGAGATGCCACTTTTGATGTTATAACATCAGATTTGATGTTTTTAGAAATTTTTTTGATGTTTGGTGTTTACGCTACGAATTTGATGTTGAAAACAATTTTCATATTGTAAGCAACAGTTTTCTTATTTTTTACCATTTTTCAAAGATATTTTGCAAGTTCACCGACGGTCTTAATTAAGGTTGTCATATGATTGTGTTAGCTAGTGTTTTCTGTTCGAAATGGGAAAGTTTATTGCGCGGGAAGTAATGCTGATTATATAAGTTGTACGCATTTGCGAGATTGAACGGAAACGTACTACAGAACAGAGGTTCAAGCTTATCTTGAGGGCAATGCGTTAGTTTAACGAATTTAGTCAAAGCCACTGTGAAGATAATCATGTTTGTTTAATTGGTAGATATGATTTACGTTCGCAGAATATTGAATTGCTGTGTTTAATTGTGCAGCTTTTGTTAGAATGCAAAAATATCCTGTAGCCTACAAGAAAATCAACTTTGAAAATGGTTTCATTGCATTGGCATGAATCATTGTCACTGCTTATCAGATTGTAATTGTTTTGCTATTGATATTGCCAATGTCACAGTTGGGTAAATTGATTATGTGAATTGTTTTTTCTCTGCATGTTGCTGCACTGCTCTCTGCATTTTTATGTTTACGAATGAATGTTCAAGTTCCTTGGTTGCCCTAGAGCAGGGTCACCTACGTGTTGCCCGCGGGTACCAGGTTGCCCACAAGGACCATGTAGGTAGCCCGCGGCTAAAAATAACATTAGCATGATCAATGACTCCACATTAATGAATGTCAGTACTAAAGTAATTAAAAGTATGTTGAGCAAAATTTTTATTTCAGAAGTGTGTATCGAACTAGTAGCCCTTCGCATTAATCGATAAACAAGAAGTAGCTCGCAGTTTCAAAAAAGTTGGTGACCCCTCCCCTATAGTATGCGCGCTACTGTACTAGAAAAAGTAGAATGATTTATTGGTAGAAGTTCTTTTTATCATGACAAACAGTTTGGAAAAACAACTTGCATTTGTTTACTTAAATAATCCATTTGGCGGCTTGGCCAGTTAACAAAATGTGATGCAACGTATCAACGAAATTCGGGCTAAAATCTTCAGAAGTGATGAGATAAGCTTACAAATTGTAAAGAAAGAGAATAAATGCATCTAAAAATGCAATCTTCATACCGTAAAAATGCTTGCATAGAGTAAGCTATGTCGAGCTCAAGATCACAAAATGTTCGAAGAATTTAGAAATGATGATCACTTCAGCCTTACAGCAGGCGCCATGAATAAGTATGGAAAGCCAGCTGTACCAAAAATAATGTAGCTTACTGGTATTGGTGAGCATGTTGGCCCTAACGACATAGCAGTGGCTCCTACAGTGTAACAGTCCCAATGTCGATTAATGATCATGAAAAACGCAATTTCGCAGGCATTGGGAATGTTTACTTACACTAAGTCTTCCATGTAGGCCTATGTCATTTGTTCTGCATTTCTTTCCAGTTCAGCTTTCAGTTTGGCACATAATTCTGTTGACAATGCAATATGACCACAGTAAACGCAGCCTAGACCACATTCTCGTCACCCCTGATTTGGAAAAAGTGGAGGTGATCTGCATCTACCCTCTGTAACCATCAAGTAAGTGCAGGCTACCTCCACCCTTTGGTTTGTTAGCACAGGTCGACAAGAATGTAGGCCGCCCTAACTTTGTTTGCAATGTGTTAAGGGATTCTTACTGTCAACATCAAATGTTCCATTTTAGACTGAATGATCACGAGCTTAATTTATTTACTTGGATCGAATGCAGTTTTGTATTTTGTTGTTCACTTTTCAACCTTATGAAACAGAAATTTCAAGAATCAAGTGCGTTAGACAAACTCCTTGTTCTGTATATGCAGACCTGTGAGGCATTTTAACACTAGCAGGTTTTAGTTCCTTTTAAAAGTAGCTGCGGTTTCTAAGATGAAAATAGCATATTTCCTGGCCTTTAAGTTTAACTTAACGAGTCGTGGCTTGAAGACATTACCTAATAAGCTGGCTGTGGAAAACTGATGATCATGACAAATATTAGGGCGATGTAAATTACTGCCGTGCATCTTTCAAAGCTCCCAAAAGGAGTGACCGTTTATGACACAAAGACATCAAAACAGGTGTTAAAAGCCATGCGCTCTTCGAATCACTCGATGAAATTGACTCAGTTTAAATCAGGTTTTTCAACCTGTGGGCCACGGGGGAATTTTTAAAAGGCCACGGCCTGATGTTATTGTAATTGAGTAAGTTTTGCAAGAGGAATCTTTTAATCGAAAACGTAGATAGCTCTTGAGCTACAAACGTCATAATACGCTCCCTTTCATCAATATGTGTTAGAAACTATTGCAACATGGAAATTTCCACTTAACCTACCACGTTGTGGTGTGGACCAACATTGCCAACCTTGCGGTTTTCCTGCGAATTTGGCCTTGCTTTTTGTGGAGTTGCGAGATTTTCGAAGACTTGCAGGTTGCTTGTGTTTTGCAGATTTTGTTCTGCTAAATCCTTTTTTTTCAAATTTTATGGGACTTTTGCTGTTTTGTACTGCAAAATGCATCTAGGGCGTGTCTATATGTAAATTTGTTCACTTTGGGCTTGTTTTTCGGATTTGTCTCCCTGCTTTTTTTTTAATTTTCCTGCTGCTTTTTGTTTTCTTCAATTTTCCTGCCAAACGGATTTTGGGCTTGATTTTTGGATAAATTACCTATTTTGGGCTTGTTTTTCAGACTTGCTTGTTTTGCAAAATAACCTGGCATCACTGTTGTGCACTATNTGCAGTTACTAAAGGCATTTTGAGGCAGACAGGCAGCTTTTGTTGCCATGAAAACAAAATCTATAAGCAGGCTTAATGTGGTAGATGACTTNATCTGTGCATTAAACAGGCTCAGCCTTCGCATTAATTGTAGCGCAGTACATTGTATTATTAATAGGGCCATTTAAAGTCATAAAAGTCATATTTTGTTCTGCGCTTCAGGAAGCTTTGAAACGAATTTTAAAACAAAATCGCGTCCCTACGAAGTCTATAACAAAAGTTATAAAGTCGTAAAAGTCATATTTTCCCGGGCAATGTTGGCAAAGATGTAGGTGAGCCAAGTTATTTGGATGAAATATAATGCACTGCCTAAAAATCCATGTTTTTGCTGCCCCAAAGAAATAAGCCAATGTCTATTGATATTTTCAATTTGCTTCAAACCAAAGTTTATGTTTTGCTCATGTTTTGGGCTGTTTATTTTAGTGGGGCTTCAAGAAATCGTGGGATAAGAGGTTACAATCTCGTATGCCTACAGTATTTTCACTGGTAATGCTTTGTACAGTAGTTGTATGTTCTAGCTCAGTCATTTTTGTTTCGTCACATAATGTCATATTTTCTAAAAAATAAATTCATGTTATCAAGTTTTTTAGGTAAAAAAATGGCCCTAGTTATTAGATGTTTTTATTTTTGCTCTGTAGCCTACATGTGCAAAAGTTATCGCATGGGAGAAGTTGTACAGTCGGTGGGCCACGGACCCTATGTTTGTTTATTAATTGGGCCACATGCTTGAAAAGGTTGCGAACCCCTGGTTTAAGTGAAAGTTTCTGACGATAGGAGGTTGATATTTGCTTTATAAGTTGCCTCTGCAGAGCTGAAGTTGAACGGATTTATTGTTAAACATGATCTAGCATTTTCATTTGCAAATTAATAATTGATCTTGAGAAATCCATTGATGTACTTCCAAATACGTTTATAAAAGGGTTTGCGGTCAAAAGAATTTACAGCTCTGTGAATGCTGCTTACAAAACAATGTAGCAAAACGGATATTGACAGCCGTCGAAGGGGCAATTACTAGCTAAAGTGATGGTTTCATAAAGCGATGGTGGATGTGCAATATAGGAACCATGCTATAAAGAAAGTTTTTATAAGTCTTGTGTCTTTTTGATGTTGATGCCTAACATATGATGTTGAAACCTGAACATTTTGATGTTAAAACGATTGAGCTCAGTGGCATCACTGTTCTCACCAGGCGCACGGTGTGCAGAGGAGCTGCAGGGAACACATCCAAAACTAGAAAAAAACTAGTTAAACGAAACCAAACATTGCACAAAACTCACTCGTGGGGCTACAAGACCATTGCTCTTATAAAGCGTCATCAACAAAACACCATTACAAAAAAAGGTCCATTACGCAAAGACTGGACTGGTGAAGAACCATGCGATTCTAGTAAAGTACTCTGCAAGTACTGCAAACGTCCGAGTAAGAAATGCTGAAAGTGCAGTCTGCTTTTAACTGTACTAAAGTAACCTAAACGTAAGCGGTCTGTTTCGTGATATGAGATGAACCAGCGCAAATAAAAATTCTCTCCAACTTAAAATGTACAACTACCTGGCGTTCTTCGCACGTATGTTCATGCCTCAATAAGCATATACCTGCTCAGCCTTTTTTCATAGGAATAGATAAATGCTGATAAAACTGATAAACGCTCGTTACGGCGTTTTCTCTAGGGAAGTCAATGAAAGTTTGTTAGAGCAAAAAATTGAAAAGTGTTCTTTGGTCTGAACAGTTGCAGGATCAGCGGATGGCATAGTTGAAGAGGAGGTCTAAACAAACCTGTGGGATCTATCTATATCTGACCATAATTCACCTTACGATTTACGAGTACTTTTTACTTTCATGTATTTGTTTTTCCAGAAAGTTTTTCTCTGGGGAAGCAAATATTCGCCTCTGCACCAGGGTTGATTGATTTAAATCATTTGATTTAAATCTGTGATTTAAATCATGATTTAAATCAAGCAATAAAAATCATGATTTAAATCAAACATTAAAACCAAAAAATCATGTGGTTTTGGAGCTTTGTGTGATGTCTATGACACATTTAATTAGCATTCTAATAGATTTTCACATAGCCTATATAGCAGGAGTTCCCAAACTTTCTCTGAACATGTACCCCTTTAGCATTTCGGCAGATGAGCATGTACCTCTAAAATTTCCTATGACAAAGAGCCTGAGTAAAATACTAAAATTATACTGAATTTTTAATACAACTTTTAAAATCTTGAAACTATAAAGGTATACTCTATTTTCATAAATCAAATTTAATTTGTTGCAAATTTACAATAAATGTACCCTGCAGATAGGAAAATGTACCCCTGGGGGTACATGCACCCCAGGTTGGGAACCTCTGCTATACAGTATTAGTGTAGAAGGCCAAAAGTTCTAATGACAACATAAGTTGAAAACATTTGAAGTTTTATCAATCATAGCAACTGTGAGGTCACACGGAACAAGACTATGCGGTCTGGCCGTTTCGGTCTGGGCCATTTTGATCTGGCCGTTTCGGTCTGGTGACATTTCGGTCAAGAAATTTCTTTAGAAAAAGAACTTATTACATTCCTTTAATTAAATGATTATAGGCAGGCAAAATGTCACTCTAGCTGGTGTTATACCAACTCCCTTTGAGGAGTCACGATTGCGATGAAATCTGAATTGTAATTGTGATTTTGAACAATTTGCATTTGATTGCAAAATGTCGATAATAATTTCATTTGCTTGTTGATGCTAATGTAAATCATATGTTGATACTGATTAACTGTTGGATCTTGGATCATGTTTGTAGTTTTTTTAAGCAAAACTTCTCGTGGATTTGGGTATGTTTGCATTAAAATGTGAACATGTAAGATTTCTGCAAGATTTCATAGTCTGACCGAAATGTCCCCAGACCAAAACGGCTCAGACCAAATCGGCCAGACCAAAAACTCGCGTACCTGAGGTCACAGATTCTATGTCATTCAACTACAAATATGACATGTGGACAAAAACCACTAACGCTTGCAGATTCAAAAGTCATAACTGTTAGAATGCCATAAGTTTGAGAGTGTAGATTGGCATAAAGTGAAAATTGCGTTTAAATCCATCAAATATGAAGGCTGTTGACTATAAACATAGTTATAGAACATATTTTAAATTCATGAAACAGATATATAATTATTATTATAGGTCTTTAACATTTTATGCATGTGTGCCATGAGTGGCAATGAAATTGCTAAACTGGCAGTTACAGTATTGGCATTTCAATAATTATTTCATTTCGTTCACCGGTACTAGTGTTATGAACTTATTTGCATTAAGGGATTTTGCATAAGCGCAAAAAAGTTTGAATGAAAGTTCAGCTATTGCTGGTCAGGGTTGATTGATTTAAATCATTTCATTTAAATCAGTGATAAAATCAACAAAAACAAGCAAAAAATCATACGCAGTTTTAAAGCTTTGTGTGATTTTTATGACATATTTAATTAGTATTTTAATGAGTTTCACTTGTTATTAAAGAAGGCAGAGACTTCTTATGACAACACAAGATATAAAACCAATTAGTTTTATCAATCATAGCAACTGTTGCTGTACTAGAAGAAACACAGCACAAAAAACTTATATTGAAACAAACTTTTTAATTAAAATGAAAAATTACTATTTGCTTGGTGGCCACCCTCTACACAGTAAATAAAAAAATCATAAAAATCTGATTTAAATAAAAAAAATCCGATTTTTTTGATTAAAAAAAAAATCATGAGTTTTATCAACCCTGCTCTGCACACAGTGATTATTCCGTACAAAAGCCTACAATGTCATGGTACCATTATCTATTCAGCTACTGCCTATGACAGTTCGTGGCTTTCGATGAACTTTTTTTCACATAGACGAATTATATTTTTCCTGCACGATGTTTTTATTATGAAGTTTTCTTTTCAAAAGCCAAAGATTTTTGCAGAAATTAAATAAAAGGGTAGATGCAACACATTCCTGCTTCACAAAAGAGAATTCCAAAAGTGATTATCCCTGCAAACTTCGTCTCTTGTTTAGATAAGCGTTTAGATTATTTCCACTTTAAAAATTAAAGTACATTTGAGATATTCACATTGGTTAGATTACTGCAATGAATGGAAGGCTACACTAAATTCCAGATCACACCTGAGAGTGACATCAATTGACTCATTGCAACAATGTGCATGTCGCACTTTCATAAATAACTTTAACTTTTGCTACCAGTCGCCCAATTCCTTGCTCTATTTTTACGATAATATAGGAAATAAAAGAACCATAAGCTGGTATTTAAGAAGAAATAATTTCTTATGAGATTTGGTATAAGTCAGCTATGTCCAAACCACGGCCCGCTGGCCGCGTGCGGCCCAATCGAAGGTTTTAAGCGGTCCAGTTTGGGTTTTCACTGCAATATAGGTAACCTACATACTGACGTCTGTCCTTATTTTGATAATCTTAAATTTGTCATTTTTGATGCAGGTGGTCCTCAGTGCCACTTTATCACGTCTGACCTGCATGCTGGGAGATTTCCATATGTCCAATGACCCCTGGGTGCAAAACGTTTTCTGATTTCTACTCTTGATCCATTAACACTAAACTTGCCTATAAAATCACCCTTACGGAGTGGTTAAAGATCCCAAACTGTAGTTACCATTTCAGGTGTCCTTAACTGAACCAAGAGAATAATCTTGATTTTCTGTTTACTTTTATCTCGGTAGTAGGATGTAACCCACGTTAGCCTATGTTGTTTTCAAAAAAATCACACATCACTCTTGACAACAGAAAATTGAAACAGGTTTACGAAAGGTGAAAAATATTTCAATGCGGAATTATGCGTAGGCAGGCTTCCGCTATTACAACCCGTATCTAGTTTGCTGCAGACATATGCACCGGTAATGCCAGCAAAATTCGTTGAAGGCTGAGCAATCTAATTAACTATCCTGAAACCTCAAATTTCTACCGTACACACCAAAATAAATTTTTAAAGTTGTTCTTCATGTATGCTTGCTCTCAGTTCCTAGACCTCTTACCGTGATGTACAACACAAACCGTTTGGTAATGCCGTCTGTACGTACAACCGTGTCGCTTCAGAGGATGCGCGTTTCATTTAACAATACCAACAGCCTCGCAACCCTGCTTTTTCCTTAGCAACATGGGCAAAACGATTTATTATGATTGTCATCGTTATTCGTCACATCACTTCCTCGACGTATGCAGGCAAAGACGAAGACCAATGATAAACGACTTCACATCAGTTCGTGATCGCGATGTGACGTTTCAGAGATCTCAGGGCCAGATTTAACTGATGCGAGACCCTAGGCCAACGGTGCACAACCTGCGGCCTTCACTAGTGAAGTTTGCGGACGTCCATACTTAATTTAAATATAAGATTTGGCGGCCGTGCTGGTGTATATTGAAGCAAAACAAACGCAAGGCAAGAAAATCAGTTGACACGAATCAGTCGACCAACTTTTCTTTTAATAAATTCGTTGAAATGCTTGATATTTTATTATACTTTTAGGCACAAGTAAATGACATATACTGGATAAAACCTATTCTTTAATTAAACATATCTCATAAATATAACTCAAACTCATTGACGGCCGTACTTCATATAAATAAAAGTAATGCGCCCGGCAATAGCAAAAGGTTGTATACCCCTGCCCTAGGCTAATCCTGCGGCGTGCCTACGGTTTCTCGCGCCCGGGGACAAAGTCAGTTTGGAGGCCTCACCCAGCCCGTTCGTACAACATAAATGCGAAGAGTTGAGAGTAAAAGGGCGTCAAAAGTTGACTCGGGCCCCGCATATACTGCAGATGTTTCTAGACCCGTCTGGTCTGAAAACATCATATGATTGTGGCGTCACGGAATCAACATCAGGACCTTTGGAATCATTAACTACCGTCGAGCAAAGAATCTGATCGTTTCACGTGAATCTACCCCATTTTAAAATTGGATCACGATTGAAAATTCAAACTGTTGTATTGCGACATAGAAGCGGCTTGCCTGCACGCCAAAGCGCTAGGCCAAAGGAAGCCTCCGATGGCTTTCGCACCACAGCGGATGTTATTAATAGCGCGCCGAACGTAGCAGCCACCGCGCTGCTGCACATTCCAAGTTGCGGTAATTCATTCGAATTGTAACAATTAGTGAAAAAAACTGCAAAAACTAGGTAAAACGTTCCATGATCATCTGCAAAAATCTGTATGAATTTTAATGACAGAGTTTTATGGGCACAAAAATCTTCTGATAACACAGCAAAATTTTAGCAAAAAAAACAAAAACTGGATTTTTGCCAGACAATCTTTGGCCATAACTTTTGAGTCACAAAAGCTACAAAGCCAAGGGCTCTGAAGATGCGGATTTTCGCCTTGTTTTTCTCAAAAAAACAAACAAAAAATTGCGTCTTGCGGTTGGTGCCAGGAAGCCAATGAAGTAGGTCAAAAATGACTAAACCTACTCCTATTATGACGTCATCCACAAAAACATTATCCAAAACTTTATGCTTATTTTGTAATCGAAAATACAAGACTTTCTGGATCTTGATAGGGTTTGAACAGCTCTCTAGCTTTAGCGACTGACGAGTTATGGGCGAATATGCGGCTGGCACGATCGTTACTTCTGCGGTTCATGAAATTATTTCTACAAAAAAACAAGAAATAAAAATAGGTGCAGAAACCTACATTGCTGACCCTAACAATCAGAACATTGTGAAGAACTAAATATTCACTTCTTCAGCATTGGCAAAATATATCCTCCAAAATTGACCGTACACCTGCAACTTTTGATGACTTTCTTATCGTGCTCATTCCCACTAGCCAGTGCTGATGAAATAAGTCAATTAATCTCTAAAATGCAATACAACATCAAACTCCTATGACATCCCAGCAAAGTTTTAAAAAATATCTGCTAATAGTTCATCCTCATGGTTTTCCGAATTTTGCAGTATATGCATGGAAAAAGGTGAAATTCCCAATCTTTCAAAAATAGTTCAAATTACACCCATTCCTAAAATAACTGCTCCAAAATCTCTTAGAGTTTGTAAACCAATATACACAATTCCAGCCCTCTCCAAAGTTTTTGAAAAACTACTCTTCAGCAGATTCCTTTGTTGTGAGTATTTGTACACTGAGTCCGCAGCAATATGGCTTCCGCACCAACCATTCTACTGAATTAGCAAGTGCTACCATCTACGATGACATGATTTGTAATAAAGATAACTAACTAACAGGCCGCAAACCGGGCAATTGCCCCAAACAAAATTTTCTAAAAACATGTTTAGTTGTTACACATGAAGGCTCGCAGAAGTCTTCCACAAAAATCTGGCCACGGTTTTTAAAACAGGAATGTTACTTTCGCTTAAATGTGCATCAGTTTCACAAAATAAAAGGTAAAAACGTAAAATTTTATTCAAATAGACGATCGAGCAGTTCTGGTGGTCAGGCAAATTCTGAAAGGACTCAGTTCAATGTTAGAGTAAGAAAACATGTCTAGTTGTCAGGCACAACAAGAAATTACAATGATTTTGCTCCCCGAAAAATAGTACAACAAAAAGTTACAAACATTTTGCTCCGGCGAAAATATCAGCTTGCGGCCCTGCGGACTAATAGCATGTAGGCTACTCTTTTCCTACACTTGAGCAAAGCCTTCGATTGTGTGGAGCATAATATATTACTCCAAAAATTGCCTTGCTGTGAAGAAAGAGGAACGTCTCTAAAACCTCTTGCTTCCTACATTGACAACAGGGTTTAATGTACTAAAATAGCAGATATCAAATCATCTTTTTTGAATGGAACATGTGGTATTCTTCAAGGATCTGTCCTTGGACTTTACTATTTCTTTACAAATCAGTGACGTTGTAAAAGCCTCCAACTTTAATACTGTTTTATATGCATATGTTATCAATCTTTGTACCTCAGAAAAAAACACAAAATTTGACAATAACTCGTTAATAATGAGCTCAAAAAAATTCATCGCTGGGTTCGTGGTAACAGATTATCAGTTATTCCAAACATAAATTTCATGCTCATGAACAACCGTAATAATATCAATTTTCAATTTCAGCCTTGCTGAGGTAACTCTGAAAATCTGAGTAATCAATCAATAATCAAAACAAAGTAGCTTAAAATATCTTGGCATTATATACTCATTTGGAAGCTTCAAATTGAAAAGTTGGTAACACAACTCTTCAAATCATGTGGAATGTTGTCCAAATTAAAACACTAAGCCATGCAACATTTCAATCTTCAAATTTGTTTACTTTGCTTTCATTCCGATAATACTTAACTGGGAAGGGTCAACAAAACTACTTTTCTCCCTCTCATTAGATAGCAGAACAAAGCTGTAAGAACCCTTTAACTGATTCTTGAGAAATATCAGTTGAGAAATGTCACAAGCGAGGAAAAAACACATCCTATGTGAATATAGCAGAATGCATGTCGGTGGCTCTAAAGGAAGAAGTTATGTCTTATATTGTAAAATACTTTACGAATGTTTGACCAGTAATTCCGCAACTTCATGAATTCAAATTTACCGAACCGGTTTGGAAGTCGTTCATGAGTCAGTGCCAGTGTCACATGAAGAGACAATCGTACTTTTTCAAAGGCCCATGAAGGCAACCATCTGATAATTGTAACTTATGACTGCAATGGGAGGAACAGTCGGAAAACAAGCCCGTTGTCTTTGTCTGTGTTGCTTGCCTGCACACATATGCGACCTGTGTGATTGTCCCGCAACACAACGCCTGGATTGCCAGGTGAAACATTCAGGTGCTTTATAAAGTGACCAAATGCCTGTGGAAAAGATTGCAAGGTATCCATCCAGATGAACACACCAAACCATAGCATCCATTTGGTGCACTTCTTAGCATGTGTTTTAAAAAATGAATTCTTGGAAAAATAAAACCGGTGGAAGAGCACCAAGCTCTGCAGATGCAACGCGATGTTTCATTTCAATTTTGCACAGGTCTCTCTTTGGTTTTCTAACCGCTGACATTCCAGCCTCGTCAAGATTCCAAATATTTTGGGAAGGAATTGCTTCACCTCTACAGAGTATCAACTCTTCCAAATTTCTGAAAAACATTTCCCCAGGAGATTGATTATCCTCCCAATTTTTGGGTATGCTTGCACAGGCCCGTAGCCCGGTTTTAAGGTTTGGAGGGGAAAATATAGTTTTAGGGGGGACATTTTTTAATTATATGTTTGAAAAAAACTTTTATGAACACAACAAAACTTGGGAGTGAACAAAAAATTAGGGGGAGCACTGCCCTCGAATGCCCCCGTGGCAATGGGCCTTTGTTTTCATTTGTTGATTTGGCAAATTTTCTTGCTTGTACATTGGGCAAGCAATGTAGCATTTTGCAGGATTTTACAAGTACTTTTCCAGATATTTTTCTTGTGTGGGATTGAAAACCTAGAAAAAAGGTCGTAAAAGTAATGCCAAGATTCCACTGACTCAAAAACATCAATTTAAATAAAGTTCTAGGACTTACGTGCTTCGTGATCGTTTCATGCGACTTTGGGGTATCTTGATAAGGTGCTTTGTGGCCCCAAGGTCCTCAGCTGCTTTGCTGAAGGACATATGTTAATTTTGTACAAAGGCTATTGCTCTTTGAAGATCATTATCTGTACAGCGATTAGAATGCACCTAACCAGAGTGAAAAAGTAAAAAATTGCTGTTCCACATGGCATTTATACTTTTGAGGTAGTGTGGTCAGCAGCTTAAGCGTAAAGTTGATATCTAAACCGCAGTTTGTTTTTGCCGTCTTAGTTTATAATTGCTAAACGAAAGCAGGCGTTTGTGTACAACGACAACTGCTTGAAACTTTGATTTACTTCATTGGTGGTAAACGGTGAAATCCGACCACAGTTCGTGTTATGCTTAGAAGTCTTGGATCTTTCAAAGAAGTTTAATTACCGTGTATATATATGTAAAGCATCATTACGAAACTATTGAGTTTTTTAAAGAGAAAAAAACACCAGATAACGCGAAGTCGTACTTATTGTCCATCTGCTTCAAGAGTGAAAGCTTACTCCCATGGTAAAGCAGTGCCTGTTTCTTTTTTGTTGCTTGGAAAAATGCAAGAGCCAAACCGCCTTATACTGCAGGAAAGAGCTTGGTCAAACCAGCAACGGTGAAAATAACCAGGATACTGTGCAGTGATGCCGCAGCTCAAGGGTGTGCATCCGAGCAGCACTGCCGGGCCAAATGCACATAAACAGGTTGGTCCACGGGCCACAGCTGTATGCGTCAAGTTCTGCGGGTTAGACAATTCATTTGCCGCCCAGTGAAGATTTGTAATACCATTAACCTGCGTTTTCTGTGTATTTGTTTGGTTAAATCGCCATTGTTCCACGAGATGTGGTTAGCACAGCGGTTCAGGTTTAGACTGAATTGCGGTTGAGCGCTGAGTTTGAAGAGTTCTGTCGCTATTTTGTTTGTGGACTAGTTGGGTTTTCCTAACGTAACCAGACACCAGTGCAACCTCGCGCAGGGCCACGATATGCAAACCTGACAACACGCCCGATACTTCCTTCATGTCAGTTGGCTGACATTAAGATTTACAACCGTAATGCTTGCTTGGGGAGAAATGGGGCTGGATAAAGTAAATACCAGGTGCGGGTGAACTGGTGTGGTTATAAGGGTAAGTAAACAGTATACTATTTTTCTCTTAATAAAATTTAGGTTTTGGTCCGCGGGCCACACTCTACAGGCCACAAAACGTCAGTCCCCGGGCCACTTTTGGCCCGCGGGCTACGGGTTGCACACACTTAATAAGTTAGCTGTGGTTTCTCTTTAAACAACACCACCAATTGGCGCATCCAAGAGCTTTCAGTCGATATTCTGAAACAAATTATTGCTGCTGCGAAGCGAAGTGGAAATCTTATTTCAGAGTTGGACGAGACTACAGATTTTGGAAACGATGCACATTTCATGGTGTTCGTGCGATACCGTGCGACTGAGGATTGCGTGGAACAATTTTTCTTTTGCTGTCCACTTGCCAAACATACTACCAGCAAAGAAATGTTTAAGAAAGTAGATTCCTCCACTAAGGAACATCAGCTTTCGCGAACTCACAGCGTGTCTGTTTGTGCCAGTGGTGCTTATTCGACCTTGATAAGAATCAAAAAGAATTTATAAATTTATGAAAAACAAAAATAAAAATATTTAGGTAGTTATTGTGTTCTTCGCCGAGAAGAAATCAGAAAGCGAAGATATTCAAGAAGATCTGACAGTTTTTGAAAAGATTTCATCTGTTGTTAATCACATCAAAAGCCGTTCGTTACGTATTCGTTATGCGTGGCGAGATGAGGGCAAAACAGAGTGGACGTTTGTTTCATTTGAACATCCGATGGCTCATGAGGAAAGATGCTGGAGAGAGTGGCCCACGCAGTGGTACCGATGCGTTATTAAAAGAACACAATCATAACTTTGCTGAACGATTCATCGACAGCAAGTTGATTGCCAAACATTTTTAGGTGAGGTTTTATACGTTTGAATCAGCTAAGCAGCTTCAGGCATGGAAAAGGTAAAATGCTTTTAGATGTGTCCGAGACATCGTGGCGTTTAAAAGTAAAATACAGTTGTGGATCCATCGAATTGAAAATTGAAGAACATCTGAGTTTTTAGCNTGAAATGCATTTGCAGAAGANATAGAAATTGATTTGCGCTGCATTTGTCAAAAAATTTGGAGCGCCTTACTACATCTCTCCGAGATGGATNGATATGGATAGATAAATCCCTTCTAACATTTACATCAAAAACATTTAACTCGGTGCGAAGACCTTCTTAGAGGTGCCAGAGCTGAAGGTTCATTGTGAAGTGGATTGCATTGCTGAAGGGCAGATTTAGCTGCAAAGTCGACAGCTGTAGAATCTGTACCAATTTTGAGTGGATGTCCAGACAATAGAACCAAATCTCTCTGATCTGTGTCGGCAAGCAACAAAAGCTCTTTTTATCAACTACATACCGTTGTGAAGCTGCTTTTCAACGATATAACTACTTTGTGAAGCTGCTTTTCAACGATATAAGTCTGGTAGTTACATTTCAACCTTATAACTAGCCTACCAGGCACCGATACCAACGTCAAGCAGATGACATCAGGTGTACGTTGAAGACCACAGGCCCTTATTTCGATAAATTTGTGAAACAAAGTCAGAGACAAGATTCTCATTGAAATTTGTGAATGTCGTCGATTAACCGAATTTGTCAAAACTAGTGTTTGTATCATTCTTGTAGTCATAGTCTGTCTTGAGTCCGCGAAGGCTTATACTGGTCCGAAAATAGTCCGTTCTTAAAAAGGTTGAGAAACACTGTTGTAACCGAAAAAAGCTGCCGTTTGCAAATGCACAACAGTGGAAGACATTCTTGGAACATCCGTTCAACAAAGTTTTGACCTGGTCATAACAGTCACTAGTGGGCAGAATAAGCATGGTGTCCCATTGGTGCTGTAGGGTTGTATTATCCGGATAACGGTTGACTGGATAACCGAGATGTTTTGTTATCCGATATCTGGATAAATTTGTGTCGGATGAGTTTTACACTTTTTAACGCCCTGCAAATCTTCAAACTCACTATGAAGCTCACCAGGGGCGCACGCAGGGGCGGCTGAGGGGGCCAGATCCCCCCTTAACGGATATCGCCTAAATACAAAGTTGTTGCTGACATTTGTTAAAACACATAACAATTCCGCACATGCATACATAGCTATATAAAGATTTCGATTATAACTAGTGGTGTAGTCAGTGCCAGATTTACCTATAGGCTATATAAGCTTAAGCCTAGGGTTTCAAGATCCAAAGGTGTCTCCAACAAACTGGTACGCATAGTCGATGGCCGGTATATGATCATTTAGATTAAACTTCGTCAAAAATTTATGTCGTAATTATTATTCACGAAATTTAGTTTTATTTAACTTTCGTGGTGATAACGCCAAAGTCTTCTAACGAGTTACCATGAATCTCAATATGACGGTTGGTCAAGCCGCATGCCAACTACTGTGTTGATATACTCAAAGCACGCTGACTGCGTCCTACGTTTGCTGAATCTTACCGATTGTTACGTGTGGTTCTATTCAAAGAACTTGTGACTGTTCATGTTTGAGATGCACCTGATCAGTGGCATAACTAACGGGTGGCAGGGGTGCGAACCACCCCCCTGCGAAGCTAAATGTAAATACCGGCCCCTACCTAGCTTGTATATCGGTATTTACTAACCTTTTGGTTTCAACAGATTGTTGTTTTTTTGCGTTTTTCGGAGTGTTTGCTGGTGATTTCGGGTTTTTGTATAGCTGTTCAATACCGGGTTTGCTATTGTTTCTCATATGTTTTCTAAGTGTTAGCCAGTGGGCTTCCTTCAGCTAAGTGTCCCCCTGGCTCAAACCTCTAGTTACGTCACTGCACCTGATCAAAGCAATATTGTACTGCAGATAAGAGCTATGTGTAGGGGTAGCAGCAGTATCGTACAATAAAAACATAGTTGTTTCTTAGGTGACTGAGCCATACAGTAGTTTTGTCAGCGTTTGTATCGCTTAATGCTCGATTGGTATTTTTAGATGTGATTTTTTTCCATTTGAATTTTCTTCAGTAAAGTCCAGGGGCGCACGCATGTGGGGGCTGAGGGGGCTAGAGCCCCCCTTAACGGAAATCGCCTAAACACAAATTTGTTGCTGACATTTGTTAAAACACAAAAAATTCCGCACATGCATACATAGCTATACAAAGATTTCGATTATAACTAGTGGTGTAGTGATCTGTTACCTTGTTGCGTTACGTGTGTTACACTTCAATTGCAATAAGCAAATCGTGCTAAGACAAAAGGAAACCCTAGCTGAATGTCGTTTTTCGATAAAAACGTTGCGATTCATGAGTCATAATGGCATTGAGAGAAACCGCTTCATACATGTTATGACGTAGAAACTCTGCACGTGTTGCGCAATGCGTTACGATTGGTGTTGTTCCTTCTGTAGTTCGAATTTCGGGCACCGTGATAGTCAGAAGTGTGCGAGGAAAAATGGATAAGTTTGTAGTTGTACAACGCAAACGGAAAAGGAGTTCGTCAAGAGAAAGAGACTTTTGCAAAAGAGATAGTAATGACACTAGCTCGTGCTCAGAGTCTGCCAGTCAAGTGTTCAGTAGTGAAAATGATATTGGTAACTTCGTTGGAGTTCCCTTGACTGATGCTGATCGACGAAAGGTATTGTTTAATTGCTGGTCCACACCTTCAGGTTTCACGTTTCCATGTGTAACAGTTGGTGCTCAAAATCGAAGTTTCCAGAAGCAATGGTTAAACGAATTTACGTGGTTAACGTACAGCAATATTTATGATGGAGCTTTTTGCAAATGGTGCGTTGTGTTTGCTCCTCAGACTGTCAGTCGTAGTGCAAAACCCCCCGGCCACTAGCGTACGGAGGGGGAAGGCCACTGTGCCATGGCCACCCCCTCAGACCTTAAAAATAAAAACATGTAAAAACAGTATTGTCTAAAACTTGCTTCCAGAATGCGCAAAAATGCGTATTTTTAGGTGTAATTTTGCAAAGGCATGCCCCCGGACACCCCTAGAATGGTCGTGCCTTCGGCAATTCCCTAAAGTTGATTTGTGACGTCACACAATTGTGACGGAACTTCCCCCCTCGGAAATTTTCTGCGTACGCCAATGCTCCCGGCCCATTAGTTTCGGGACCACACTGCAATTATAAAAAAGCAAAGGAACATTACAATAATCACCAAAACTGTCACTATCATCAATTATGTGCAGACAGATGCCGACAAATCCAGAGATGTACGAAAGGCTTTAAACAGCAGTCGACAGAAGGCTGTCGAGGAAAATCGAAATCGTCTTTGCCATATCATCAGAACTATTGGATTTTGCGGTCGCCAAGAAATACCATTGAGGGGTCACAGAGACGCTAGTGCATTTTCACTGAACGAAACTGATTGCAATGACGGAGTTTTTAAAGCTGCCTTAAGACTGCAAGTGGAGGCTGCTGACAAAAAAACACCTGAGCTCTTTTTAAAGGCTCCTCGCAATGCTTCATATTTAAGCTGGAGAGTGCAAAATCAAATTATATCTTTGATGGGTGATGCCATGCAAAAGCAAATACTTTCCGATGTTTCCCTACTTTTCGATACTAGCGGATAAAACAACTGATGTAAGTCAAACAGAGCTACGTGGTTTATCCGTTCCGTTTATCAAAGATACCAAAGTGCACGAAGAATTTTTGTGCTTTGTTCCAGTTTCTTCAACAACAGGCAAAGATCTTGCATCTACGATTCTCAC